>JAEEGL015637796.1_pt1 | contig 14315 bp, 14 predicted proteins | sample 9134231 | NCBI WGS metagenome assembly JAEEGL01 (sample SAMN16246548, study PRJNA631951) | gut metagenome | biome: gut microbiome; feature: rumen; material: fiber-attached | host: Bos | place: Iran: Karaj | collected 2018-10 | reverse complement strand
ATCTTTTGTACTTTTTTTCTTGATTATGCTTGTCGGTATGATCAAGAGCATGTTCAAAACAAAATCTGCGATAGCCAGAATGTTATTCATAGGAACAGTGGGGTATTACATTCACTTATCTATTGCCGATGCTCTTATGACATTAAAATATGTATATGTTCTCTTTGCACTATTTTTATGCATGGATGCCCCTCAGGTAAAGAGCTTAGAATTCAATCGTTATTTTGGAAAAAGGAGTTCAGTTTATGTCAGAAGCTGATAATAAGTTAATAAACAGAATAAAAGATGGCATGCTCTTGGGGACTATATATGACCAGGTAATGCAAATTGTTAGATACAATGACAAAAAGACCAATCGGCTTTATCGAATTATGGTTGGTCAAAAGCATAGAATGCTGTACTATCGAAAGTTCAAAAAAAGGTATTTGGCGAAATGTATAGCAGATAGACCATGGGAAGCAAAAGAAAAGATAAACAATAAAGATACTGTTTGGGTTATGTGGCTTCAGGGAATAGATAAAGCTCCTGAAATAGTAAAAAAATGTATCGAGAGTCAAAAAAAGAATCTGCCGGATAAAAAATTTATTATTCTGGATGACACAAATATAGGAGATTATGTAAGTCTTCCGGAACACATAATTGAAAAGAGGAAAAAAGGAATCATCGGAAATGCACACTATAGTGACCTTGTAAGAAATGAGATTCTTATAAAATACGGGGGATATTGGATAGATTCTACTGTTTTAATTACGGACAGTTCCCTTATCGAAGATATAGATGATCTGCCTTTGTTCCAGTTCAGTTATTACTATTTTGGGTTTAATCCGGAAGTTATGGAACTTAATAACTGGTTTATTCATAGCTGCAGCAACAACAATATAATTTGTCTTTTACAGAAAATGCTTCTGGAATATTGGAAAGATTACAACTACGCAGCAAATTACTTTATTTATCATATTTTTGAATCAATTGTAGATGACTTTTACAAAGCAGAATATAGGGCAATTCCTATCGTTAGTCAGGCGCCTGCACATTTACTTGCATCATATATCTATGATGAATATGACCCAAAGATATATAAGATGATCTGCAAACAATCGGGGATACACAAATTAAGCACCAGATTTAATAAAGATTGGCTTGGAAAGGGTACATTCTATGACGTCGTTATTAAAAGCATGGATCACTGATCCTGAGCTTTTGAAAAATATAGAAACTGAAAAAGAAAATTACATACCGAAGATAATACATTTTTGCTGGTTTGGACAAAGACCAATTCCGGACGGTTTACAAAGATGTATTGATTCCTGGAGAATTTCAAAGGGTTATACGGTTTTTCGATGGGATGAGAGTAACTGTAGTTTTGATGAAAACGAATTTGTAAAAAAGGCATATGAAGAAAAAAAGTATGCTTTTGTAAGCGATTATTACAGATTGAAAGCTTTGTATGAATACGGTGGGATTTATCTTGATACGGATGTAATGCTTAATAAAAGTTTTGACGAACTTTTATCTCATAAAATGTTTTTGAATTTCATAACTGATTGCAGCGTAGGAACCGCTGTGATTGGCAGTATGAAAAAAGGAAAGCTGGTCAAATCACTTCTTGATATGTATGACACATGCATAGTCAGGCCGAGATCAGAAAGAATACAGCGAAAAGATATAGTTATAAAAGATGGTCAGACATATGTCTACGGTTTTCCAACAAATAATTATTTTTTTACTTACTATATTTTGAAAAATTATCCTGAATTTATGTTGAACAATAAATATCAGGATTTAGGAGATTTTGTTATCTATCCAAAGGAACTTTTCGAGATAGGTACTTTATCCAAAAAGCATTATGCTATCCATTTATGTGCAGGTGAATGGAGAACAAATAAGGATGATATAAATAGTGCTAGAGAGAAGGCCAAAAACTTCTTGAGTAATAATGAGTTTTTATATAGCAATATACAGATATTATTGAGAAAGTTTAGATATAACAAAATGAAAAAAGCAATTCCTTTTTATTCGTATTATCTTGCTCAGAAAAGTGGCACAACATTACCGGAGCTATAAACTATGTCGTCGAAAGTAGAATTATTTCTGTTAGTACTTAAGGAACAGCTACAGGGGATACATATTGCTGAAGTTGTAATAAGTATTATTATTGCTGGTTTTATTACTGCAGGATTTGTTCTGGCTAACAGAAAGAGTAGAAACAAAATAAGTATAACTGATGTACTTCTTGTTTTTTGGTCAACTCTTTGGTTTGAGATTACTTTAATTATTACGATTATTCAAAGAGAACCGGGAAGTGAGTATCATAATGGCAATATAGTACCTTATCTTCAATTTGGATCTTTATACGATAAATATTCACAAAAGCAGATAATTTATAATTTGTTTAATGTACTTCTTTTTATTCCAATAGGATTTTTGATAATGGCATGGAAAAGAAGTTCTGCGATTAAGGATATTATAATATCGATATTTACAGGTTTTATATTTAGTTTTTCGATAGAAGTTGCTCAGCTACTGACAAAAAGAGGTTCATTTGAACTTTCCGATATTGTCACGAATTGTGTTGGGACGTGTTTGGGGATTTTTGTTTGTAATTTACTAATGAGGATATACAGAAATGGAAAAATCTAATAATAGAATTTCAAAAAAAGATATTGTTGTAATTGTACTTAGTGTTCTGGCTTTGGCTATTTTAGTTTTTATTATTTTGTTTGCTCAAAAAAATGATCGCATTGAAACCCAGGAACTCGCAGAGCATAGTACTAATACAAATCAGGAGAGCGATATTAAAGCAGAAAAAGAAGAAGGCGTTATTCAGAGCGGTCTATTACTTACTGAGGCAAATGGTGATAAGTGGATTGAGCTATACAATAACTCAAATACAGATTATGACATTTCGGGATTTTCATTATATCTTTCAGGAAATAAGATTGCTGAAATAGAAGAAGGAACCAAAGTATTAAAGAATGATTTCTACGTAATTGAGCTTGCGGTTAATCCGGGTGAAAAAAACAGCAATTTATTAGCACTAAAGGATAAAAATGATAATCAGATTGTAACTCTTATAATTCCTAAACTGGCTTCAAATCAAAGCTTTGGTAGAAAAACTAAAGACTCCAATGATATGGGATATGTACCTGCGTCAAAGGGAATTGATAATGAAAGACCTGATGAGTATCAGATGATATATTATGGCGGTATTGGGGTGTCTTGCCCTAGTGGCTTTTATAATACAGAATTTGACCTCTCATTATCAGTAAATGAAGATGAAACTATTTATTATACTTTGGATGGAACGAAACCTTCTGTTGAGAGCACAAAATATGAGTCACCAATAAGAATTTCAAATATGTCCGGAAGCAAGTATGTATATGCTGCGCTTGGATTTGGATATGAGATCGGAACTGATTATTATCCTCCATCAGTTGATATGGGAGTAGTATTAAGGGCGATAAAAGTCAATTCGAACGGGGAAATTACCGGAGAGACAACTCAGAATTATTATGTAGGCCTATTAAAGGATAGTGCGTATTTGAAGCTTCCTGTGCTTACAATTAATGCAGAACCGGATGATATGTTTGGCTATTTTGATGGGATTTATGTTGGTGGTAGAAGCTATGAAGATGGAATAGCCAAAGGACAACCGGGAATGGCAAACTTTCTCAACAACTGGTACAAAGATGCGATGATTCAGTATTATGAACCTGATAAAGGAAAAAGTTTTGAAGCTCCTGTATTGATTGGAATAAATAGGGATACCGCTATGAATTCAAAGCAAAAAGGATTTTCGTTTAGTTTTCCTTCGGAAGATTTTTCTGACTTTGAAGGTTCTTCTATTTTGGACTATATCAGCGGTAGTAACGTATTGGTAGCTAATTCAAACTTAAATGATAATGATTATAAAGTTAGAGAATTATTGATCAATTCGCTAATAGCTGACTCAAAAGTTGGAAATAGAGATGATAGCCCATGCGTAGTGTTTGTTAATGGTGAATATTGGGGATTATATTCTCTTCGAAAATATACTGACCCCAAATATATAAAAGAAAAATATAACATAACTGAGGATATATATTTTTATAATGGCAATGACTACTTGGAAGCTTTTGATCAGTTATACAGATTTGTAATTCAAAATGATATGAGCTTAAACGAAAACTATGAAGAGCTAAAGAAAATGATGGATGTTGATAGTTACCTGGAGTTTATGTGTATCAACATGTACGTTGGTAATTTTCTTTTTGATACAAAATCGAGTAATGCATGGAGAACGGTTGAAGCCGGAAATGGCAACCTTAAAGATGGAAAATGGCGCTGGATAATTGGAAGTACTGATTTAACGATGGGGTTAACTAATGAAACTTCATATAGTATTGACACATATTTGTTCCAGAATATCTCCAACGACGCATTTTTTAATTCGCTATTAATGAATAAGGATTTTTGTGCTAACCTTGTAAAAACTATGGATAGAGTAGCAGTCGATTATTTTAATGAGGAAGCATACAATGAGAAACTTACTATCTATTCTGCATTATTAAAAAAACCTGTAGTCGAATCGCGTATGAGGTACTGGGGAGGCTATGATGACAATAGCTTCACTTATGGAATTAATAAAATACTAAAATACTTGAGTCTTAGATATGAATATATTTCAGTATATACAAAAGAAATTGCTGAAAAGGGTGGAGATATTAACGTTATTCAGGCGGAAAGAGAAATCTTAAATCAAGCTGTTGCACAGGAGTAAACGTTGTTTTTGAAGTATGGGTGTTGGTTGGGAGTATGAATAGTACAGAAATAGTCATGAAAGATACATGCGAGCTTATCAGAGCATGTACTGAAAATAGAGAGCTAAATAAGATATCTATCGATAAAAAAGAATTGATGAGAATTGCTTCTTTAGGTAATATGCAATATCTGTTGCTTTATTCACTATTGAAGACTGAAACAGATAAAGAGATTGCCGGTGCTATAAGAAATATTATCAAAAAAACTATTTATAAATCATTTATACAAATGATGTGTATAAAGCAGTTAAATGAACTTTTGGAAGAAAATAAGATCAGGCATCAATTTTTAAAAGGAGCAATTCTGAAAACGATTTATCCTTCACCAGAGATGAGAGAAATGAGTGATGTTGATATTATTATTTTTCAGCAGTCTCTGGATAGAACAGCGGAATTACTTGAAAAAAACGGATAGATTAATCATGGGCTTATTAAGCATCATATGATATTTACTTCTCCTATGGGAGTAAATGTTGAAGTTCACTGGTGTCTGTTTGATAAAAATGTTGATTATGGGCAATATCTTTATTATGAAGACAAATTTAGATCTAAGCTAAAGGATGGTTTTCAATATACCTATGAGTTTGGTACCGAAGATTTTTACATATATATGATCGCCCATATGGCAAAGCATTTTTTTGAAACGGGATGTGGGATTCGTAATCTTCTTGATATCTATGTTTACACTAAAGAATATGATAGCAGGATGGATATGAATTATCTTAGAAAAGAATTGAAGGCTTGTGGACTTACAGATTTTGAAAAGAACATGCGAAATCTGGCTTATATTTGGATGGAGCAGAAAAAATGTTCCCAATCCTACGAAAATCTTTTTGCTTACATGCTAGATTGCGGAATTTACGGTAAAGGAAAAAATGGCTTGTGGGGTCAGCTGGCTAAAGAGACTAAGGGTAATATAAAATTTGCAAAAATAAGATATTATTTTCCGTCGATACATTTTATGCAAGAAAAGTATACATGGCTGGAGAAAGCGCCGTATCTGCTTCCTGCTGCCTGGTTTATACGAGGATTATCAGGTGTTTTTACAAAACGAGGTGAAGAGCATATGGAAGTGATTCAGAACTCTGGCAAAGATGAAATAGAAAAGATGCTTGAAATATATTGCATGATGAATTTGGATTTCAGAAAGAATAAAAGGTAAGCGTTTGTGAATAAAGATATATTAAGGGGACTTAAGGAAGATTATTTAGCACATATAAAATATGGCAAAAAACGTTTTGCTCTGGACAAAAGGGCTAACAGAAACGAAAAAGATTATCTTTCAATTGTTTGCATAATAAAGAATGAAGGAAGATTTATAAAAGAATTTATCGAATTTCATTTTCAGGCAGGAGTAAACAGAATATACATCTATGATAATGGTTCAGAGGACAATACTATAGATATACTTAAGCCTTACATTGAATCAGGTAAAGTTATTTATTTCTTTTTTCCGGGGTTCAAAATGCAGTTTGTCGCATACAGGCATGCGATAAGATATTGCAGGAAATATACCAGGTGGCTGGCGTTTATAGATGTTGATGAGTTTTTGTTTTCTCCGACAGGCGATATAAAGAAGGTGCTAATGGGGTTTGAGGATGAAGTCGGTGTCGGAGTGAACTGGGTTTGCTTTGGACCAGGCGGACATGATAAACGACCTGATGGACTTGTGATTGAGAATTATGTTCAGACCTTTTCTGATAAAAATCACTTTTTTAACAGACATATTAAAAGTATAGTGAATCCCATGATGGTCGAAAGCATTAATTCACCACATTTTTGCAGATATAAAGGTGAAAGACTGGCGGTAGATGAGAGGCATATGCCGATTGATGGTAATGTCAAAGATGCACCCTATAAGTCTATGGCATTTACCAATAGCAACAATGTAGAAAAACTTAGAATCAATCATTATATTACAAAATCATTAGAGGATCTCAGGGAAAAGGGAAGACGGGGATATCCTGACGGAATGCCTCCTAATGTTTTTGAGGAGTCGGTAAAAAGATTTGAAGTTCCTCTTATTGAGGACAGAGTAATTTTTAGATTTATCCCTTCATTGAAGGAAAAACTGATTTAAGATTTTGGGATGGGGAGTAAAATGGCAGTTAGTCGTTCAAAAAGAACAGCGCAGAATATGATTTTCGGTTTTCTTTATCATATTGTGACTGTTGTCTTAAGTTTTGTTTCAAGAACTGTATTTATAAATACGCTTGGAATCGAATATCAGGGGCTTAATACAATTTTTTCTGATGTATTAAGTCTTCTTTCTATGGCTGATCTTGGATTTGGTCTCGCTATGAGCTATAGCTTCTATAAACCTCTGGCTGATGATGATAAGGACAGGATAAAGTCACTCATAGCTTTTTTTAGAAAAATTTACAACATTATAGCTGTTTCTGTTACGGTTGTAGGGCTTTTATTTACTCCTTTTCTAAGATATATAGTCAAAACGCAGCAGGATGTACCGAATCTTGAGATATATTATTTCTTTGGACTTGCAGATATAGTTCTTTCGTATCTTTTTGTATATAAGACAACACTTCTTGTGGCTGACCAAAAAGACTATATGGTCTCTAAGGTAAGGACAATTGCTTCGGTAGTCGGTACAATTCTCAAAATATTAGTTTTGATAATATGGCGCAATTATATCCTTTATCTTATCGTGAATTTGACAGTTTCTTTCTTTACTAATTTTTATCAGTCGCAAAAAGCAGTAAAGGAATATTCTTATATTAGAAATTTAAAAGATGCTAAGGAATTGGATAGTGACAGTAAAAGCAACATTTTTTCAACATTAAAATCCGTAATGTTATATAAGGTAAGCATGCTTCTGTTTCATTATACAGACAATATCCTTATTTCAATGATTTTAGGAACTGCACTTGTTGGTATTTACTCCAACTATTGGATGTTAAGTACCAGACTTGTACTTGTTGAACAGATAGTTTTTGCGTCAATGGTAGCAAGTGTAGGAAATCTCATGGTAAAAGAGACAGAGGAAAAAAGACTTGAAGTATTTGAATCTATGCAATCCATAAGCAATATTTTTTGCGGAATCGTAACCTGCGTGTATGCTCTTGTTGCTGATGATATGGTTCATGTATGGCTTGGGAATGAGTTTCAGGTATCTCAGACTGTTGTTATAGCAATTGCTTTAAACACGTATTTTACAAGTGTTTTACATCCTGTGGCTATTATCAGAGAGGCGGCAGGTATTTATAACAAAGTAAAATATTGCATGCTTTTTGGTTCAGCATTAAACATAATTCTTTCTATAGTTTTGGGAATGAAGATTGGACTGGCCGGGATAATTCTTGCTTCGGTTCTTTCTAGAATGGCTTCATATTTCTGGTATGAGCCGGTAATTATTTTCAGGGATTATTTTGGAAAAAGTTGTGTCGGATTCTTTTGGGGACTAGTCAAAAACTTTTTACTTGTATTAGCAGTAATACTCATCATGCATATGTTTTCGAAAAATTATGTTCCCGAAAGTTGGTTGGAACTGATTCTCGAGGGTGGGATTATCGGAATAATATGTACGTTAATTTTTATGGGGGTATATATCAGAACTCCCGGAGCACAAAATATTATCCAAAAAGTTAAGGGATTAATTAAACAGGAGTCTTAATGAAGACTATACGGAGCAGAATATTTAAATACATACGATTGATTGGCAGAAAAATCTATAAGCGTAGGGTGTGGCTAATAAGTGACAGATCAGTCTGGGCCGGAGATAATGGCGAGGCTTTTTTTAAGTATCTCAAATCACAAAATGTAGATTGTGTTTTTGCTATTAAGAAAAAAAGCAGAGACTTTGAGCGTATTAGCCAAATTGGAGAGACTGTTGAATATGAATCATTAAAATATAGATTTCTTCTTTGTGTGTGTGAATGTCATTGCAGCTCTCAGCCAATTCATATGGAAAACCATACAGAAGCTCCACAGATATTTTTGCAACATGGCGTGGCTGAAACTGATATATCAAATATCATAAATCCTAATACGCATGAGAACTTTTATGTTATTACATCAGCACAACGTGAAAAAGAAAGCTTTTTGGGTCCTTCATACAATATTAGTGAAAGACATGTATGGTTAACCGGACTGCCAAGATTTGATTATCTTGAAAATAAACCAAAGAAGATGCTGGCAATAATGTTTACCTGGAGGGAAAAGCTTCTTTCTCTTTCAAAGAGTGATATATATAAGTCTAAGTATTTTTGTACATTGATGAGATTATTGGAAGATAAGGAGCTTAATGAGTTTTTAGTAAAAGAAGGCTACGAAATATGTATTATGCTTCATCCGGAAATGCGCTTTTTGCGAAATTTTGTGGCAGAACCTCTAAGAAGTAAGATATTTGAGAAGTCATATAACGAAATCTTATCAAAAGCAAGCATTGTAGTAACGGATTATTCTTCATCAATATATGATTTTATTTATATGGGAAAACCCATGATATATTACCAGTTTGATAACGGTGATTATTATGATAATTCATATACCTCAAAGGGCTATTTTGATTACAGCAGGGATGGTTTTGGACCGGTAACAAAAGAATATGTCGAGTTTGTTGAAACGCTTAAAAATATGATTCAAAACGGATGTGTAATGGAAGAACTTTATAAGAACAGAGTGGATTCGTTTTTGGCATATAGAGACAAGCATAATTGTGAAAGAGTATATACAAAAATATTGGAAATACTGAATAAATGTTGATAGGTGAATTAAATGAGTCTGGTTGCAAGGGGATATAGATTTATAAGATATAACGAACACAAAAGCGAGACCTTAAAAGCCTTTATTCTGTCAGCTTACTATAGATATCAGATACTATATGAGAAAAGTATAAAGCTAAAAAAGAAATGGGGAATAGCAGGGGAAGAATCAACTTTTGATGTTACTGAAGCTGAATACAGATATGCTAAAAAGGTTTCTTATGCTGTAAACCGTGTGTGCAACAAGACCAAATGGGAAAGTAAATGTCTTGTAAGGGCTCTTACGGCACAGAAGTTACTTGCAGAAAAGGGAATTGATTCCACAATGTATCTTGGCTGTAAAGAAAATGATAATAAAAAGATGGTTGCCCATGCATGGATCCGATGTGGGAAAACATTTGTGACAGGTGGTAACGGAGCAGAAGAAGGGTTTGCTGTTGTAGAAAAATTCAGAGCCGGGATAAATAGATGAGTAAATTAGAGAAATTAAAAAAGTATTGGAATAGAAGAGATGATGCTAAAGCATACTTTAAATGGATAATGAGATATACAGTTCCTTATTTTCCGCAGTTATTGCTTTTGATCGTATTTGATTTTGCTGCAACTTTATTATCTGTCGGTATGGCAGTGATCGGAAAGATGGTTATTGATAAGGCATCATATGGGGAGAGGTCAGATCTTTGGTTTATTATCATGATCTATGTTTTGGTGATTCTGATAAGTCAGGGTCTTACTCTTGTAAGTGGACTCTTCTCAACTGTTGTTAATGAAAAATTCGGATTTGGTATCAGAAAAATGGTATATAGAAGAATTCTTGATACCAGCTGGCTTGATATTTCCAAATATCACACAGGAGACCTTATGACAAGGCTTACAAGTGATGTTTCAGCAGTATCAGATGGTATTTCTACCACCATCCCAAGAATTATAAGGCTTATCGTGGAGCTTATCGTCACTTTTTTTACACTTGCTTATTACGACCTGAAGCTGGCGCTATTTGCACTACTTGTAGCTCCTATAGCAATGTTTACAAGCGTATGGATGGGAAGAAAGCTTAAATATCTTCAGGTTAAGGTTCAGCAATCCGAATCCAATTATCGTTCATTTATGCAGGAAAGTCTTGCTAACATTCTTATCGAGAAGTCGTTTTGCCTTGAGGATTATTCTGAAGAAAGACTTACAGACCTTCGAGATGAGAGAATTTACTGGGTAATGAAAAAAAGTAAGACAAATATGTTTGCTTCTGCAGCTATGGGGCTTTCTTTTCAGCTCGGTTATGTTGTTGCATTTGTATGGGGAGCAGTGTGTATAGCAAGGAAAACAATTACTTATGGAACAATGACGATATTTCTTGAACTGGTAAACAGAATCCAGGCGCCAATCATAGGTCTTGCTCAGCTTATTCCGAGAATTATTTCAATGTTTGCTTCTGCAGGGAGAATTATTGAGCTTCAAAATCTTTCATGTGAGCAATACACCGGCAATAGTATAAAACCTGAAGGAGTAGGTGTTACAGTTTCTGATATTTCTTTTGGCTATAATGATGATCTTGTTTTTGATGATGCAAGTATAGAGTTTAAACCCGGGGAGTTTACTGCTATAGTAGGAAAATCAGGTATCGGAAAAACTACTCTTGTCAGACTGATCATGGCTTTTACTGATAATATGACAGGAAATATAACATTTTTTAATACATATGGCGATACGATGAAGGCAAGTCCTGATGCAAGAAATTTTATTGCTTATGTACCTCAGGGGAATACACTATTTAGTGGAACTATAAAAGAAAATATACTGATGGGTAAAAAAGATGCAACAGATGAAGAAATAGTGGAAGCGCTTAAAAGTTCTGCTGCATACGATTTTATTAAAGAATTTCCAAAGGGAATTGATACTGTGATCGGGGAAAAGGGAATAGGAATTTCCGAAGGTCAGGCACAGAGAATTGCTATTGCAAGAGCTCTGGTAAGAAAAGCGCCGTTTCTTATACTTGATGAAGCCACATCTTCTCTTGATGAGAGCACGGAACTTAGGGTTCTTGAGGGCATAAGAAAGTGGCAGCCTTCTCCAACATGTATTTTGATAACCCATAGAAAGTCTGTCCTGCAATATTGTGACAGAGAGGTTATTATATCAGATAAAAAGATAGCATTTGCGTAATACACATAATAGATGAGGTAAAGAATATGACCAAAATTCTAATGATTGATGATGATAAAGAGGTTTTGGAAATAAATAAAAAGTTCTTTGAAGAAAGAGAATGTGCAGCATATATATGCAGTAATGCTCTGGAAGGAGAAAAGGCGGTAAGGAGTTTTAAACCCGACTGTATTTTACTTGATATAATGATGCCGGATATGGACGGAATCACTTTATGTAAAAAAATCAGAAAAAACAGTAATGTTCCTATATTGTTTTTGTCAGGAAAAGTATCTGAAAATGACAAGCTGGAAGGTTTTGAAGCAGGGGCTGATGATTATATCGAAAAGCCATACAGTTTAAAAGAACTTTATGCCAGAATAGCTGTCCATGTAAGAAGAAATTCGGAATCGGGCAAGAAAATAATAAATAGAATGGTAATTGATCTTGGAAGATTTTCTGTTGATAAAGAAAATCATAGATTGCTATACAACAATGAAGAAATTCTTTTATCCAATAAAGAATATGATCTAATTCTTTTTCTGGCGCAGAATGTTGGAAAAGAAGTTTTGTTTGAAGATATTGGAAGAAGGTTGTGGGGGAATTATATGGAGTCAGACAGAAGAAATGTAATGGTAAATGTATCAAGACTTCGTAAAAAGATAGAGGCACAGACCGGAGTTGATAATTTTATTGAAACAATATGGTCAAAGGGATACAAACTTGTAAAACTCAAATAAGGTTGGTTATATGTCTGATAAAAAAGTATTTAGAAAACCGCATGTAGACTCTGATACAGTTGCAATTCTATCTCAAAAGCTGCTGGAAGCCAATAATGAACTAAAGAAGGCTGAAACAGAGAGAAAAACCATGCTTGAAAATATTTCGCATGACTTAAGAACACCTCTTACAGCTATCAGAAGCACAATAGATTATTTAATGCAAAGAAATTTTAGTGATAGTAATGAACTGAGCCATGAGGAAATGAGCTCATACCTGAAAATATTGGATAATCGAACAAAGACTTTGGAGGTTTTGATTCAGGATCTTTTTCTTCTGACTTGCCTTGATAGCGGAAGGGAAGAGTTCCATTTAGAAAAGATACCCTTTGTACAATTTTTGGAAGAATATTTTTTTGCTGCAGAAATAGATGAAAAGTATTCAGATAATGAGCTTGTTCTTGAGGTTGATGAAAATATAAATGTTTTCATAAATGCAGATGTTGGAAAAATGAGCAGAGTGCTAGATAATCTCTTTAGTAATGCACGAAAATATTCTGATGTTGGCTCTACAATAACACTTCGCGGTTATGTAATAAATGAAAAGGCATATATAAGTGTTAGAGACAATGGTCATGGTATTCCTGAAGAAGACATCCCGTTTATATTTGACAGAACTTATAGAGTTTCTCGGTCGCGTACTCCTGAGAAAGAGACTAGTAACGGACTGGGACTGTCAATAGTTAAAAGCATCGTGATGCATCATGCAGGCGAGATAAATTGTGAAAGCAAAGAGGGGGAAGGAAGCATTTTTACAGTTGAATTACCTATAATAAAAATATAAAGAAATAACAGGCTTTTTCTAAAAAATGGGGGAGAAATAATAGATGCAACCCAAAATCAGTATAATTGTGCCGGTTTACAACGGAGAAAAGTATATAGAAACATTTATAAAATGCATTGAACATCAAAAATACAAAGAATTTGAAATTATTTTAGTTGATGATGGAAGTATTGATGACACTTTTAATATATGCAATGAGTATGCAAAAAAGGACAACAGGATTCATGTATATCATAAAAAAAATGGTGGTCCAAGTAGCGCGAGAAATCTGGGTATAGATAGATCAACAGGTGATTATGTAGTTTTTTTTGATATTGATGATGAATTTTCGGATGATATATTAAGTGATAATGTTCAGCTCGCCACAGATAGTAACGCTGATGTTGTGATGTGGAATTTCAAAATGATCTGCATGAACAACGGCAGTGAAATAATAAGGAAAGTTGGTAATTCAGTAAACGTTTCAAAAGAAGAATTCTTTTCCGATGTACTTTTTAAAGTTTTAGATAACGAAATGTTTAATCCACCATGGAATAAGCTAATAAAGCGAAGCGTACTTCTCGAGAATAATGTCAGATTTGATGAGCGTTTTTCGATTTATGAAGATATTCTTTTCTCGTATCAGCTTATTCAAAAGGCAGATAGAATTTCCGTTAATGACAACGTTTATTATGACTATGTAATTAAAGAAGAGGGGAGCCTTCTGACTAAATTTCATAGTGAATGTTTTAAAGTGATAATGGAGATTTTGTCTAGTGCGCTTAAGTATGCGGATTTGTTTGATGATAATAAAGTTCAGTCAGATAGATTTAAAAAACAGGCCATATATCTTACAAAAGGATTTATAAAGCAGATATGTGTTAACAAAGGAATTAGCTATAAACAGAAAAAGAGCTATCTTGCAGAAATAGCAGAAAATGGGACTTACTCCGATATATGCCGAACTATAGGTGTGGAAAAAAAGGCTATACCTGCAAGAGAATTGTTGAAACATAAATTGTACGGATGCCTGATTTTTTATTACAATTTTTTAGATGCTTTATGTTAAGGAGAGGAATTTAGGGGATGGAAAATATTAAAAAGAAGCTGGGGT
>JAEEGL015233393.1_pt1 | contig 14315 bp, 15 predicted proteins | sample 9134231 | NCBI WGS metagenome assembly JAEEGL01 (sample SAMN16246548, study PRJNA631951) | gut metagenome | biome: gut microbiome; feature: rumen; material: fiber-attached | host: Bos | place: Iran: Karaj | collected 2018-10 | reverse complement strand
TGAAGACGAAGTTAAATTCGAAAGAATTAGAAGAATCACTGGTTATTTAGTTGGAACACTTGATCGTTTCAATAACGCTAAGCGTAAAGAAGTAGAAGACAGAGTTAAACATGGAATCTAATCAAATTAGAGTTGCTGGATTAACTGATGATTCTATAGTTGATGGAAAAGGATTTAGATTCGTAATATTCACTCAAGGATGTCTTCACCATTGTAAAGGTTGCCATAACCCTGAAACATGGGATATGAATGGTGGAACATTGATGGATATTGATGAAATAAAAGAAAAAATAGCAAGAAATGGTTTGTTAGATGGAATCACTTTTAGTGGTGGAGATCCATTCTATCAACCAGAGGCTTGTGCAAATCTTGCTAAATGGGCTAAAGAAAGAGGCTTAAACATTTGGGCATATACAGGATTTTTATATGAAGAACTATTAAAAATGCCTGAAGTAAAAGATTTCTTAGATTTAGTCGACGTGTTAGTTGATGGACCTTTTATACTGGAAGAAAAATCGTTATTACTTAATTTTAGAGGATCTAAAAATCAAAGAGTAATTGATTTAAACGAAACAAAAAGGACTGGCATAGTATCATTAATCGACGTTGATGATACAGATAAATAGGAGCTAAAAACTCCTATTTTTTTTTAAAAAAAATGAATCAAAATGCATCATACTTAATTGATGCTATAATTGCTTTATGCTATAATTTGATAAAAGGAGGCGAATTGATATGAAAATTATAAAGAAAATATCATGTGCACCTATTATTTTTGCATTATTGATTTTGACTTCATGTGGGAAAACAACCACTAAAGAGCCTATTTATTCTGGCGTTATGACTTCTATTTCTCCTACACCTTATTTAGTATTTAGTGCTTATTCGATGTATTACTCGTTGGATGACATTCCAAATATTGTTTTAGCTTGTAATAACTATCAAAAAGATTTTGATGGTGACATTAAAATAAACCTTAAATTTGGACAAACAACTAGAATAACAAAAAACGGTGAAACAATAAAAGAATTTGATGATGCTTTAACAGAAAACGATTTTAAAGATTATTATTATCAATTGAATGTTTTTGATGAGGATGAAAATAAACTTGGAACTATTGATGATTGGCTAAATAATAGATCACTAGACTATGAAACAAGTAAGTTTAGTTTTGTAAGCATATATGATAAATATGTTTTGGACTCATGGATGCTTGGTACGCGTACTTGCAAGATTCCTAATGATTTTTTTACAAAGGAAGAAGGGCCTATTTATCTTTCTATATGTCAAACTAACAAAAAAAATATGGGCGATAAAAAAACACTAGTGACAATAAAAATAGATTATCAAAAGCATGATGAACTTATTAGCTTGATTGCCCCAGAGAATTCTTTTTCAGGAATTGGAATGGATGTAAATCATCCAAATGATGTTTTCAAATAAATTATATTTATTTAAATAAATAGGAGCCTAAAAAACTCCTATTTTTATTTTTTATTGAATGTATTAATAAAAAAGACTATAATATAATTAGGTATAAGGAGGATTTATTCTAATGAAAAAAATTGAATTAACTGCGCCATTAAGATTTGTTTTAGTAATTCTTATTTGGCTATTAACATTTACAGTTATTAATTTAACTGGAACTCTTAACAATGGAGGAGCTGGCTTAATTGGTACACTAGTTCTTTATGTTGGAGCACTTTATTTAGCATTTGTTTATTTCAACGATTGCAAATTAAAGAAGGCATGCAAATTATCTTTATTAGTAATGGTAATCTTAATTTGTATCTCTCTATTCATTCAATGCTATGGATATCTAATTCAAACATTTGAAATCAATAATAGTGGTGTTCAAAAATCTTACACTTATATTACTGGCCTATTCAACATGGGTAGAAATATTACTATTATTGTTTTCTTATTAATCAATTTAGTACAATGCCTAGGCGATTGCTGTGAAGGAAACTGCTCTTGCAAAAAAGAAACTAAGCAAGTAGAAACAACTGAAAAAGCTGAAGAAACTAAAGAAGAAGCTCCAACTGAAAAAGAAGCAGTTGAAGAAGAAAAAGAAGAAAAAGCAGAAGAATAAAAAATCTATAAAGGTCAGTCTCAAATGAGGCTGATTTTTATTTTTTAAAAAAATTAGCACTCAACTATTGACAGTGCTAAAAATAGTGATATAATATAATTGGCAGTTGAGGATAAAGACTGCTAAAGGGGTGAAATTATGCAACCAGAAATGAATTATAACAACGATCCAGATGTATTAAAAAAGTTTGGACGAATCATAAATGAAGAAGTAGAAAAAGGTAAAATCGATCCAGTAATTGGACGTGATGAAGAGATACGTAACATCATTAAGATTTTATCAAGAAAAACAAAAAATAATCCAGTTTTAATTGGTGAACCAGGTGTTGGTAAAACAGCAATTATTGAAGGATTAGCAAGACGTATCATTAAAAACGATGTTCCTCTAGGACTTAAGAACAAAAAGATTTATGAACTAGATATGGGTGCGCTAGTTGCAGGTGCTAAGTATCGTGGTGAATTTGAGGAAAGATTAAAAGCCGTACTTAATAAGGTTAAGGAATCTGAAGGCGAAATCATCATGTTCATAGATGAAATTCACCTAATTGTTGGTGCTGGTAGAAGTGATGGTGCACTAGATGCATCTAATATGCTAAAGCCTATGCTAGCACGTGGTGAATTACACTGTATAGGTGCAACAACACTAAAAGAATATCGTAAGTATATAGAGACAGATATGGCTTTGGAAAGACGTTTTCAAAAGGTTTTCGTAAGTGAACCAACAGTAGAAGATACTATCAGTATTCTACGTGGTTTAAAGGAAAGATTTGAAAGCTATCATGGTGTTAAAATTACTGATAATGCTATAGTTGCCGCAGCTACATTATCTAATAGATATATTACTGATAGATTCCTACCAGATAAAGCTATTGATTTAATAGATGAAGCATGCGCATCTATACGTATTCAACTAGATTCTGTCCCAACAGAAATAGATGAATTAGAACGTAAAATAACACAACTTGAAATTGAAAAATCAGTACTTAAAAAAGAAACTGATGAATTATCAAAAGAACGTCTAAATACTATATGTAATGACCTAGATAAGTATAAAGCAGAAGAAAAAGATTTAAGAGAAAAATGGAATAAAGAAAAAGCTTCTCTAGAATCTAAAAAGCAAGCAAAACTTGAGATTGAAAAATACAAGAATGAGCTTGATAATGCCTTAGCTAGCGGAAATTACAATAGAGTAGGTGAAATTCAATATTCTATTATCCCTAACCTAGAAAAGAAGCTAAATGAAAACAATGATAATGATATGCTTAAGGAAGAAGTAACTGAGGAAATGGTATGTCAAGTTATATCTAAATGGACTAGAATACCAGTTGCTAAATTACTTAAGGGTGATAGAGAAAAGCTACTTACTTTAGCTGAAACATTAAAGCGTAGAGTAATTGGTCAAGATGAAGCAATCAATCTAGTAAGTGATTGTATCATTCGTCAACGTGCAGGTATTAAAGATCAAAATAGACCTATCGGTTCATTCCTATTCTTAGGACCTACTGGTGTTGGTAAAACTGAGGTAGCAAGAAGTCTTGCTGAAGCACTATTTGATAGTGAGACTCATATGGTAAGAATTGATATGTCTGAATATATGGAAAAATTTAGCTCATCTAGATTGATTGGTGCACCTCCAGGATATGTAGGATATGATGAAGGTGGTCAATTAACTGAGGCAGTAAGACGTAATCCATATTCAATTGTCTTATTCGATGAAATTGAAAAAGCTGATAGTGAAGTATTCAACTTATTACTTCAAATTCTTGATGATGGTAGAATTACTGACTCTCAAGGTAGAACAGTTGACTTCAAGAATACTATCATAATTATGACATCTAACTTAGGTAGTGAAGAATTACTTAATGGTAATAAAGATTATGTAACACAATTGCTACATAAGACATTTAAACCTGAATTCTTAAACCGTATTGATGAAATAGTTATGTTTAATCCATTGAGTGAAGAAGTAGCTACTAAGATTGTTACTAAGTTACTTACTGAACTTGAAAAACGTTTAATGGAAAATAAGATTCACATTGAATTCACAGATGATTTAAAGAAATACATTTGCAAGGAATCTTATAGTTTCGAATTTGGTGCTAGACCAATCAAGAGATTTATCCAAAAGAATATCGAAACTGTAGTTGCAAAAGCAATCATCAAAGAAGAAATTAAGCCTAATGATAAAGTAGTCTTAGATTACAAAAATGGCGTAATTCTAGAGAAAATCTAGTTATGAAAACTTTTTCATAAACTTGTGAAAACTTTTTCATTGTCGATTTTATTGAAAAAATATCAATAATATTATATATTATACTCGAAGGAGATGATTAATCATGGCAACTGCTAAAAAGACAACAACTGCTGCTAAGGCTGATAATAAAGTAACTGTAAAATTTGAAATTAATCTAGAGGGAGCAATCGCTGATGAAGCTATCTATTTAGTAGGTAATACTAAAGAAATCGGTAGCTGGGATGTAACAAAAGCAAAAGCTTTAAAGAAGAATAAGGCTGGAATCTATGCTTCAACTGGTATCAAATTTGAAAAGGGTACAGTAGTTGAATTCAAGATTTGTAAGACTCAAGATTGGAATACAGTTGAAAAGACTGTTGAAGGAACTGAACTTACTAATCATACATTCACTGCAGATGAAGATAAAACAGTTACAATCGATGTATATCGCTTTAACTAATTAGAAAACAAGAAATGCCCAATTCTTGAAATTGGGTATTTTTTTTGCTTATTTTTGAAAAAATTAAAAAATATCTACTCAATAATATAATTATTGTGGTATAATAATAGTGTTATGCTTTATTTATATCTAAAAATAGATTTAAATAAACAGTTGGAGGTTTTAGTAATGAAGATTAATATGGAACAATTAGTAGCTTATTGTAAGCAACAAGGCTTTGTTTATCAAGGAAGCGAAATCTATGGTGGACTTGCAAATGCATGGGATTTTGGTCCACTTGGAGTTGAACTAAAAAACAACATTAAGAAGGCTTGGTGGAAGAGATTCGTTCAAGAAAATCCTTATAATGTTGGCTTAGATTCAGCAATTCTTATGAACAAGGAAGTATGGGTTGCATCAGGACATGTTGGAGGATTCTCAGATCCACTAATTGACTGCAAGAGCTGCAATACAAGATATAGAGCAGATAAATTAATTGAAGATTTCACACATGGAAAAGAAACAGGTGATAACTGGCCTAATGAAAAATTAGTTAAGTTCATTTATGATAACAACATTGTTTGTCCTAACTGTGGGAAATTAAATTATACAGAAATTAGAAAATTTAACTTAATGTTTAAAACTACACAAGGTGTTATTGATGATCCAGCAAATGCTGAAAAGAACACAGTATATTTAAGACCAGAAACAGCACAAGGTATCTTCGTACAATTTAAGAACGTACAAAGAACAAGTAGAAGAAAAGTACCATTTGGTATTTGCCAAGTAGGTAAATCATTTAGAAATGAAATTACTCCAGGTAACTTCATCTTTAGAGTAAGAGAATTCGAACAAATGGAACTTGAATTCTTCTGTAAGCCAGGAACTGAACTAGATTGGTTCAATTACTGGAGAAGCTACTGCCTACAATTCTTAAAGGACTTAGGAATTAAAGAAGAAGATTTACAACTTAGAGATCATGCTAAAGAAGAATTAGCATTCTACTCTAACGGAACAACAGATATTGAATATAAATTCCCATGGGGCTTCGGTGAGCTTTGGGGAATTGCTAGTCGTACAGACTACGATTTAACTCAACATCAAAATCATTCAGGTGAAAAGCTTGATTATGTAGATCCAGATGATAACTCTAGATACATTCCATATGTAGTAGAACCATCTGTAGGTGTTGAAAGATTATTCTTAACTGTATTATTCTCAAGTTATGATAAGGAAACTCTAGAGAATGGTGAAGAACGTGAAGTGCTTCATATCAATCCATTCTTAGCTCCATATAAAATTGCTGTATTCCCATTAATGAAGAAATTCCATTCAGAAAAAGCAATGGAAGTATATGACTTATTAAAGAAAGAATACATGACAATCTATGATGATGCCGCAAATATCGGTAAACGTTATAGAAGAATGGATGCTATCGGAACTCCTTATTGTGTAACAATTGATGAAAACACATTAAATGAAGATGTAGTAACTGTAAGAAACAGAGATACTATGGTTCAAGAAAGTGTTAAAATAAGTGATTTAGTAGATTATTTCAAAGACAAATTATCATTCTAAATCTAAGTAAAGGGGGTTTAATATGAATTCTAATAATAACATAGTTGATGAAATATTAGAAAAAGCTGACATTGTTAGTATTGTCAGTGAATATATTAAACTTGAAAAAGCAGGTTCAAGTTATAAAGGCTTATGTCCTTTCCATAATGACTCAAACCCATCATTTTTCGTATCCCCTAGTAAAAAAGTAGCTAAATGTATGGTTTGTGGAACTGGTGGTAATGCAATTACTATCTTAGAAAAGCTTGCTAAGATTTCCACAAAAGAAGCTATTAAGCGTTTAGCTGATAGATATCAAATTAGATATGATTATCTAGTTGATAAGAAACAAGCAAATAGAAAGAATTTATATCAAATAACTAAATATGCTGAAGGATTTTATAGTTATTATCTAACTAATTCCCTACCAGGTAAAGCTGCTATGGATTATCTAGCAAAGCGTGATATAAATTCTGATATCATAAAAGAATTTAGAATAGGTCTAGCACCAAGCGGTAAGGATTTACTATATAACACATTACATGATCAAGGTTATAGTGATGTAGATATTTTTAAATCTGGTATGGCTATTGGTGGAGATTATGTTCATGATACATTCATTAATAGAATCATGTTTCCTATAACTGATGAAGAAAATAACGTCATTGGTTTTAGTGGAAGAATTTATTATGATTCTAATGAAAGTAAATACTTTAACTCTTTTGAAAATGATTTATTTAAGAAAGGTGAAGTTATTTATAACTTATTTAATGCCTTAGATTCTATTAGAAAGAATAAACGAATCATTATCATGGAAGGCTTTATGGATGTTATTGCGGCTTATAGAGCAGGATTAAAAGAATGTGTCTGCCTAATGGGTACAGCAATCACAAACGAACATATAGCTAAATTAAAGAAATATAATGCAGATATTATAATGTGTCTAGATGGCGATAATGCTGGTAAAATGGCTACAATTAAAGCATTAAATCTTCTTCAAAAGAATGGATTAAATGCTTATGCTGTATTACTAAAAGATAATTTAGACCCAGATGAATATATAAAAGCATATGGCAGTGAACAATTTAAAGACATATTCGAAAAAGAATTAGTCGATTCATATACATTCATGTATGAATATTATAAAGATAGTTTGAATGCTGATAAAGATAATTTCTTAGCTCAAGAATCATTTGAAATAAATGTATTTGATATGATTTTTAAAGCTAAAAATCAAATTATCACAGAAAAGTTTATTGATAAATTATCACTTGATTTAGATGTAGATAAACGTAGTATTAATAGTGACTTTCAAAACTATTTAAAGGGTAAGAGAATAACAGAATATAACAATACAACATCTAAAAAGAAAAATGATACATCAGTTTTAAATGGTGTGCTTAAGGCTTATGAAATATTGATTCGTTATATGATGTTTAGTAGGAATGATTTCTTAAGAATATCTAATCAGTTAGATCAGATTTCTTCAACTCAAAGCAAATATATTCCAAATCATACCCCAACACAAATTATCACACTTATTTATCAATATTATGATTTGAATCCAGATGACAAATATTTTGATATATATATGGAATTCATAAGTAAGATTGAAGTTTATTTTAGAAGCAATGAAAAGATGATTATTGAAAAATTCTTAGATCCACTTGCAGCTAACTTAAAAGAATTCTATAACGATAGATTAAAAAATATCATTGTTACAGATGAAAAGAAAAAGCAAAAGGAAATAAGCGATTGCTATAAAAAGTTAACATGCTTTATTATAGATTTCGGTATTAAAAAATATAAAGAATTACTAGCAAGTAACGAAAATGATTATAATCATTATTCTGATCAAGTTATTCGATTAAGAAGAGAAAAAAACACAATATCAAATTCATAAAAAATAGGGAGGCTTTTATGGAAAAATTAAACGATGGTTTAACAAAACTTTTAGAAGATTCAAAAGAAAAAGGATTCACATCAGAAAGTGAAGTTTTAAAGCTTTTAGATAATCCTGATGATTTTAATGATGTAAAAGAATTCTTTGATGATGCTAATGTCACTATTTATTCAGATGATGAATTAGAAGAAATCACATTAAATGATGAATTAGAAGACGAAGCTGAAGAAGAGGAAGAAGAATTCCCAGGAAACATCGAAATTGAAGAAGTCCAATTAATTAACCTAGATTCTATAGTTAATAGTGTTAGAACTGATGACCCTGTAAGAATGTACTTAAAGGATATCGGTAATATTCCTCTACTAGACTTAGAAACAGAAACAGAACTAGCTAATACTGTTGTTAAGGGTAGAGAAGCTATAGAAAAGATAAATGATTTTGATAATGGTTTAATTGATTTAACTGATGCTGAAGAAGCTAAATATAGAAAACTTGCTGAAGAAGCATCTTATGCTAAGAATAAATTAGTAGATTCTAACCTTAGATTAGTTGTTTCTATCGCTAAAAGATATACTGGTAGAAATCTACCTTTCCTAGATTTAATTCAAGAAGGTAATATGGGATTAATGAAGGCTGTAGATAAATTTGAACCAGATAAAGGTTATAAATTCTCTACATATGCTACTTGGTGGGTAAGACAAGCTATCACTAGAGCTGTAGCAGACCAAGCAAGAACAATCCGTATTCCAGTACATATGGTTGAAACTATTAACAAGCTTCTTAGAGAACAAAGAAAGTTAGTTCAAGAATTATCTAGAGAACCTAATGTAGAAGAACTTGCAGAACGTATGAAGATGAGTCCTGAAAAGATTCAAATGATTCAAAAGATTGCTCAAGAACCTATCTCATTAGAAAAACCAGTAGGTGAAGAAGATGATTCATCACTAGCTGATTTCGTAAGTGATCCAAATGGAATTAGCCCATATGAATATACTGCTAATGAAATGTTAAAGAAAGAAATCGATGCACTACTTCATACACTTAGTCCAAGAGAAGAAATGGTACTAAGACTTAGATTTGGTCTAGATGATGGAAAACAATATACTCTAGAAGAAGTTGGAGATAGATTCCAAGTTACAAGAGAACGTGTAAGACAAATCGAAAAGAAAGCTTTATATAAATTATCTAATAAGAGGAAAAAATTAGAAGGATTTATTAATAAGCAATGATTTCTAAACGCTTAAAAGAAATTTCAAAATATACAAAAGGATATAATTTATTACTTGATGTAGGAAGTGACCATGGGTTACTTCCTATTTATGCAATTAATAATGATTATGTTAAAGATGCTATTGCATCTGATATAAACTATAAACCTCTTATTAAGGCAAAAGAGAATTTTACTAAATACAATTTAGATATAAAAACTATTGTTTTTGATGGCATTCCAGAAACTGATGCTGATATAATTGCTATATGCGGAATGGGTGCTGAACTAATAATTCAAATATTAGAAAAAACGCTTAATAACGCCAAAAACCTTAAAAGACTAATACTATCACCTAATAATGATTACTATATTTTAAGACAATATTTAAATAACAAATTTAATATTGTTTGGGAAGAAGTTATAATTGATAGAAATCATTATTATGAAGTAATAGTAGTAGAATTAGGTAATTCTAATTATTCTGATAAAGAATTATATTTTGGACCTATATTACTTAAAACAAGAACAAAAGAATTTATTGATAAATTAAATAAAGATTTATCTACTTTAAAAAATATAGTAGATGGAATTACAAATGATAATAAAAAAATAGAAGTTAAGAAAGAAATAGAAATGATTGAGGAAGTTTTATGCCAAGATACTTTGTAGATGATTATAATATTGAAAACTTAATAATAGATAAAGATAATTATCATCATCTTAAAGTAGTGAATAGGTGTAAGATTGGTGAGGTTATCGAATTATTTAATAATGATATTACATATAGTTGTGAAATTACTAAAATAAATAAGGATACAATTGAATTTAAAATAATTGATCAATTTTATTATGATACAGAATTAAATTTCCATATAACACTTATGCAATCATACCCTAAAGGCGATAAATTAGAAGAAATAATAAAACACTCAACTGAATTAGGTGTATATGAAATACTACCTGTTATAACAGAAAGAACAATTGTTAAAATTGATGATTCTAAAAAAGAATCAAAAATTAATAGATTAAATTTAATAGCTAAAGAAGCTTCAAAGCAATCTAGAAGAAACTACATTCCTAAAATTTTAGATATTAAAAAACTTAAAGATGTTGATTTTTCTAAATATAATGTATTAATTCTTGCTTATGAAAAAGAAGCAAAAAGTAATGATAAAAAGTTCTTAGATGTAATCAACAATATTAAAGAAAATGACAATGTTATTATAGCTATTGGTCCTGAAGGAGGCTTCTCTGATGAAGAAGCAAATTATCTTATAAGTAAGGGATTTATCTCTGTTTCACTTGGTAAGAGAATCTTAAGAACTGAGACTGCTGGATTATACTGTCTATCAGCTATAGGAGCTCTAAAAGAATGAAAGTAGCTTTATATAATTTAGGATGTAAGGTTAATAGCTATGAGCTTATGGCAATTGAATTTATCTTTAAACAAGAAGGCTTTGAAATAGTAGATTTTAGTGATTATGCTGATGTATATGTTATTAATACTTGTAGTGTCACAAATCAAAGTGATGTTAAAAGTAGAAAAGTAATAAGAACATGTAAAAGAAAGAATCCTAACGCATGTGTTGCAGTTATGGGATGCTTCTCACAACTTAATAGTGAAAAATGTAAGGAAATAGGTTGTGATATTATTTTAGGTACTTCAAATAGAAATAAATTACCTGAATTAGTATTTGAATATTTAAAGGATAAGAAGCAACAAACTCTAATTACTCCATCTAAAGAAATTAAAGAATTTGAAAAGATGGAAGCTACAGAATTTGAACATACAAGAGCATTCCTTAAAATTCAAGATGGATGCAATAATTTCTGTAGCTATTGTATTATTCCTTATGCAAGAGGTAGAATGCGTAGTAAAGATCCAAATGATGTTATAAATGAATCAAAAGGAATAGTTAAAAAAGGATATAAAGAAATTGTTTTATCAGGTATCCATACTGGTGGATATGGAGTAGATATAAATTATCCATTCTCTAAACTAGTAAAAAGAATATTAGATGAAGTAATAGGACTTGAAAGACTTAGAATATCAAGTATTGAAATAAATCAAATTGATGATTTATTACTTGATTTAATAAAGAATAATAAGGTAATGTGTCATCACTTACATCTACCTGTTCAATCATGTAATAATAATGTCTTAAAGGATATGAATAGACATTATACAATAGAAGAATATATTGATAAGATTAATTATATTAGAAGCTTAATTCCTGATATATCTATTACAACAGATATAATTATAGGATATCCTACAGAAACTGATAGTGATTTTGATAATACACTAGAAAATGTATTAAAAATTAATTTCTCATTCATGCATATATTCCCATTCTCTAAACGTAGTGGAACAAAATGCGAGAAGTATAAAGAGATTAATGGAATCATTATGAAAAATAGATTTAATAGATTAAATGAAATTAATCTAAAGCTTGCAAATGATTATGCGAAAAAGTTTGAAAACAAGACTTTAGATTTTATTCCAGAAGAATTTATTGATGGATATTTAGTAGGACATACTAATAATTTTTTGAAAGTAAAAGTGGCTGGAAAAAAGGAATATATCGGTAATATTTATCAAATTTTAATCGAAAAAGGTGCCTTTCCACTTTGTGAAGGAAAAATTATTTAAAAAATGTCTTTACAATGCAAAAAAACTTGTGTATAATAAAGAAGGAATTAGAAGTCGGAAGGAGGGCAGAAAATGCCTAAGACAGTTGTTCGTGAAAACGAAAAAATTGATGATGCTTTAAGACGTTTCAAAAGAGATGTTGTAAGATCAGGAACTCTTCAAGAAGCTAGAAAGCGCGAATATTATCAAAAACCAAGCGTTACTAGAAAGCTTAAACGTCAAGCAAACAGAGCTAAGAAGTACTAGTCCTTCCAATTATAATTAAGAAACTAGGATAATAATGATTAAGTTAATCTTAATCATTTTTTATTTATGTGTTATAATAATATCGAGGTGATATTGGTGGTTTTAGATACTAAATTATATGACAGTGCTGATGTATTAAATATCGCAGGTGGAAATGAATCTAAACTTAAAATTATTTCTAATTATTACAATATAAATATCACAATAAGTGGTAATGATATTATTTGTAGTAATGTTAGTAATGAAATAAAAGAAGAATTAGAAAAATTATTCACCTTTTTAATTACGGTATCAAAACACTCAGTAATCACAATGCAAGATATTACCTATATTCTAAAGATGAAGGATGATTATAAATCTTTAGAAGAACTATATTTAAATAGAAAAGTAATTCTAACAAATTATTATGGTAAACCAATATATCCAAAAACAATTAATCAAGTTAAATATATTGATTTAATTAATGATAATGATATCGTATTTTCTACAGGTAAAGCAGGTAGTGGTAAAACATTCTTATCAATTGTTTTAGCTGTAAAAATGTTAAAAGAAGGAAAGATTAAAAAGATTATTCTAACAAGACCAGCAGTAGAAGCTGGTGAATCTTTGGGATTTTTACCAGGAGATTTAAAAGAAAAAATAGATCCATACCTTAGACCTTTATATGATGGTTTATATGAATGTATGGGTAGAGAAATAGTTAGTGAACTTATTGAAAAACAAACTATCGAAATAGCTCCACTAGCTTATATGAGAGGTAGAACATTAGATAATGCATTTATCATCTTAGATGAAGCACAAAATACAACAAAAATGCAAATGAAGATGATTCTTTCAAGACTTGGATATAACTCAAAAATGGTTATAACTGGAGATATTACGCAGATTGACTTACCAAAAGAAATACATTCAGGATTGAAACATGCAATCACAATCCTAAAGGGTATTAAAGGTATTGGTTTAATTGAATTTAAAGGTATTGATGTTATTAGACATCCACTTGTAAATGAAATATTAAAGAGATATGATGAGGAATAATTATGAAAATAAATTTTACTAATGAAACTAAAGAAAATATAACTTCATATAGACAATTAATAAGAAATATTTTTAAATTCGATAAATCAACTGATATTATGAATATTATCTTTGTTAATGATGAAGAGATTCAAAAGATTAATAGAGAATATAGAAATATTGATAGAGTAACTGATGTTATTAGCTTTGCTTTAAATGATGAAAAAGATTTCTTAATTAAAACAGAAGAAATAGGCGATATTTTTATCTGTATAGATCAAGCAAAACGTCAGGCAGAAGAATATGGTCATTCTTTAGATAGAGAAATAGGTTTCTTATCAGTTCATGGATACTTACATTTACATGGATATGACCATATGACAAAAGAAGATGAAGAAGTAATGTTTAAGAAACAAGATGAAATATTAAATAATGCGAATTTAAGGAGGTCTTAATATGATTAGATCTGCAATAGAAGCAATGCATAATTCTTATAGTCCATATTCTAAATTTAAGGTAGGCGCAGCTGCCCTACTTAAGGATGGTACTATAATAATTGGAACAAATATTGAAAATGCTAGTTATGGATTATCTATGTGTGCTGAAAGAGTATGCTTATATAATGTATATTCAAAAGGCTACACTAAAAATGATATAGTTAGTATTTGTATTGCTGGAAAGAAAATAGTATATCCATGTGGTGCTTGTAGACAAGTAATGCATGAATTATTAAAAGAAGATACATTAGTTGTTCTAACAGATGAATTTTGTAATATTAAAGAAATACAAGTAAAGGATTTACTTCCAGAACCATTTGATTTGGAGGTGTAATATGAAGAGTGGATTTATCGCATTAATTGGTAAACCAAATGTAGGAAAGTCTAGTTTGTTAAATGAAATTATAGGCGAAAAAATCGCTATAATGAGCCCAAAACCACAAACTACAAGAAATAATATATTAGGTAT
>JAEEGL013533959.1_pt1 | contig 14315 bp, 7 predicted proteins | sample 9134231 | NCBI WGS metagenome assembly JAEEGL01 (sample SAMN16246548, study PRJNA631951) | gut metagenome | biome: gut microbiome; feature: rumen; material: fiber-attached | host: Bos | place: Iran: Karaj | collected 2018-10 | reverse complement strand
GTCCAGGGATATTCCGGTGGGCGGAATAACCTTTTCCTTGTTACAAGCGACGATCAGCACGAAAGCAGCCATCGAGAGGTAAAACAACTTTTTCATAACCATAGACTCTTGAAAGAAACGTTGCAAGTTAGTGATTTTCGGCGGATTTCCAAAGCATAATACTCCGATCGACAAAATTCACAATACCCCACATCAGCCACCGTGCCGGAATATGGAAATCCCCCGTAATCCCTCCCGTGCGTGGTTTTATGAGGCACGAAGTGCCGAAGGCGCATCAGCGCCGTGCCGGAATATCGGAGATGCGGAGCATCGTAGATATGGAGGCACCGACCGAAACGAAGTGAAGGTCGCATTAAAAAGAAAAATGGTTCGAATCCCTCTTCTGACGCGAAAAAGCCAGCGATTGCTGGCTTTAAACGCGGAGGAAGAGGGATTCGAACCCCCGGTACATTGCTGTACAACAGTTTTCAAGACTGCCGCCATCGACCACTCGGCCATTCCTCCAGGGATGGGGTTTGAGGGTGCAAAGTTACGGAAAATTTGGAACTTTACAAGCGGTGGAAAACTTTATTGAAAACTTTTACGGGGAAACTTTGTTTCTTATCCGGGCTTTGTGTAAATTTGTCGATTGGTTGGATTGAAAATGTTTAAACTTTCATACACATTCCCTATTATGCAAACGAAAATGCTTTATTCCGCGCCCGCTTGCAGGGTTGGCGGGGTCTGCGTTGAGCGCAGTTTTCTGGCTTCCGTCACCGGCGGAAGCATCACTCCCGGTAACGATCCCGGTACCGGCGGATCTTGGGATTTCGGCGATGAAGACTAAAATGATTGGCCGTATGAAAAAGATCACTCGCTACCTCGCAGCGGCTGCAGCAGCCGTCCTCGCGATCGTTTCCTGCAACAAGAACGAACTCGGTGCCCCCGATGGCGGCAAGACCCGCATCACCATCGGTGCCCGGCCGGAAGAGGCGAAAGAAAGCACCAAGACTTATTTAAGCGAAGAGAGCATCCCGGGCGGTACGATCTACCACGCCAAATGGAGCAATTCCGGTGAACAGCTCGGCGCCATCTTCGGAACCATTGACGATAAGTCCAAGCCCATCACCCTCTCCGCAGAGGACACCACGGACAATGACCCCATCTTCACCGGCAACGCCACGCTGGATGACGAGACCTATAGTCTGTTCCTCTTCTACCCCCGTTCGGCCTACGAGAAATGCTATGCGGCAGGCACGGTCGGGATCAACCTCAAAGCCGTGCAGCATCCGGTCCTCGGATCCTTCGATCCGGCCTGCGATATTATGGGCTGGTCTACAGATGATGCGGTGGTTGAGAATGGATCCTACACGCTGGAAGGCATTACCCTGACGCGCCCGATGGCTATTCTCCGCGTCAACCTCAATGCCCCGGCCACTGGTGGCAAGGCCTTGGAAGACGGTATCGGGAGCGTAACAGGCTTTAAGATGGAAGTCGCCGCCGGCGAAACTTCTTCCGAGAACGTTGTCCTTACCGGAAGGGTTCCCGTCTCTCCGACGGGAGGACTCGGCGACAAATGGAACATTGAAAACAGCTATGTCGAGGCCAGCATCGACGCCGCCGAGGCAATCACCATCGGCGATAACGACGGTTTCCAAAGCATCTATCTCGTCGTCAACCCGACCACAATTCCTTCCGGCAGGGAAATCACTTTCTCCGTCGAGACCGAAAAGTATAGCGGAGTCAACAAGATTACCCGTACCGTCACCGCTCCCGCCGACATGGCCTTTGAAGCCGGCAAGGTCAACACCATCAACCTGACCCTCCGCGACAAGGACTTCCCGGGCAGCATCATCGACGAAAACTACAACGGCGACTGGCTGATCACGGGCGTCAAGGATGAGAATGCCGTTGCCGCCCTCGCCTACGATGGCTCAGGCAACAATCTCAAGCAGGTCGCCATCACCATCGAGCCGACAGGCTCCATCACCAGCGAAGCCGACCTGACGGACGCCCTGATGACCTTTACCAAGGTTACGGAAGGAGAATATGCGGGACTGTACACTATCCAGGATGCCAACGGCAAGTACCTGTATGCCGCAGCCTCCGGTAGCAACCATCTGAAAGCCAAAGCTGCTCCTGACGAAAATGCCTACTGGAGCGTATCCTATGATTCCGAATCTGACTGCCATTCCATCGTTGCGACAAAGTCTTCCAACAGGAACGTCATGCAATACAACAGCGGCAGCAGCATCTTTGCCTGCTACGCTTCCGCTTCACAGCTTCCGGTCAAACTCTACCCGGCCTCGATGATTAGCGGACTTACCACCGACCCGGTTATCACCTTCGAGGGAGCCGAGCCTATGGTTGGCTCCGGCAGCCTGATGGTCACCAAGACCGTATCGGCAAACGCTACATCCGTCGAGTTCACCTACACCAAGAACAAATACGTCACCGAACTCCCGACGGTAGGCAAATGGTCCTATTCCGGAGCCTGGTTCGTCCCGGATAATGGATGGGAGGTAACGGACGGCAAAGTCACCGTTACGCTTACCCCCAACACAACTGAATACATCAGGGATAACCAGTTGAGAGTCTACGGCCAGGGCTTTACCGACGAGGCAAGAATGTACCTTCTGATCAAACAGGAGGCTTACGAAGCAGCTCCGGTCCTTACCATCAAGTCTCTCAACGATCAGATCCGTACGGACAACGTTGAGGCCAAGGCCAATGCAAAGGAGTACACCGGAACCATCGACAACGTCATCGTTACAGAGGTCAAAGGCAATTACGCCTTTGCCGAAGATGCAACCGGCGGGCTCCTGATTTACGGAGTCTCAGGTTTGAGCGCAGGTACGACCTTCAGCGGAGACGCGACATTCAAAGCCTATATGTACAACAAAATGCCCGAGGCGATTGCGTTCACACAGCCGGCAACGACGGGCACGGCGAGCGTCATTCCTTGCACCACTTATACATCCATTGCTGATCTTACGTCTGTCTGGGAAGAGAGAATGTCTATGCGGTGTGTCCTGAAGGATGTTGAGGTGACGGCCGCATTCAATAACAAGAACGCCACCGTCAAGGATGCAGCCGGGAACTCCCTGACCGTCCGTGACTACGCCGGATCCAATTTGACTCTGACTGTCGGCGATATCGTCACGCTGACCGGCTATCCCGCCCAGTACAACGCCACGAAGCAGTTCGCCGTACTGGATGCCTCGGACATCACGGTCAGTTCGAATCCGGATACCCCGACACTCTCCGTATCCACCACTTCCCTCATTTGGGAGGCGAACGAGTATGGCGAGAGCAGTGCGAAACAGGTGACCGTCACGTTGAATTCCGGTGTTGACGAGGATAACTACAATATTGACGGCAGCAGCAATGACTGGGTGGTAACGCCCTACAGCGGCAGCGCCAATACCGTTTCGGTCTATCCGAAAGCGGCCAACACCGGCTCCGCGGCAAAGACCTTCACCTTCAAGGTCGTCCACGGAGATGACACCACCGTGTACAAGGAGATTACCTGCTCCCAGGCGATGAGCGCCCCCATTACCATTGCAGACATCCTTGCGGGTGGTGCCAATACATATGCGGGAACGACCGATGAACTTCTGGTCTATGCCGTTTCCGGGAGCAACGCCATTGTCGGCGACAGTACTGGAAAGATGCTCCTTTTCAAGAACGGCCACGGACGGGCAGTCGGTGACATTTTCACTATTACGAATGCCACAGTATCCCTATATAATTCCAATGGCAATAATGTGCTTGAGATTACTGACGGCACCTTTACACCGAAATCCTCCGGTAATCCGGTCGATCACGGTACGCCTGCCGATCTTGACGTCTCTAACGTCGCCCAAAGCAACATAACCGCTTTCTCCGGCACCTCTTCCCACTCCGCCGTCTATGCCAAGATGACCGGAACTCAATCGGGAAGAAACATTACCAATGCCAACAATGTAGTTCTTTATCTGAGCGCCGCCAATTCAGCGACCGACGGAAAAAGTGTCTCCACCACTGGTTACATTTATGGATATAACTCTACCAAAGCGAACTTCAACTACCAGATGGTTTCCATCGAGGAGAACATCAATCCCGACACCCCGACGCTCTCCGTATCCGCCACCTCCCTCAACTGGAGCGCAACCGAAAGTGGTCAGAGCAGCGCGAAGCAGGTGACCGTTACGTTAAATTCGAGTGTTGATGAAGACAACTACAATATCGAAGGCAGCAGTAACGACTGGGTGGTAACGCCCTACAGCGGCAGCGCCAATATTGTTACGGTTTATCCGAAAGCAGCTAACACCGGCTCCGCGGCAAAGACCTTCACCTTCAGGGTGGTCCACGGAGACGACAGCTCCGTGTACAAGGAGATTACCTGCACGCAGGCTTCGGCCAACGGCGGTCCTTCCTGGACCAGGGTCACATCGGTCAGCGAACTGCTTGCCGGCGGCACATGCATCCTGGGCTACGAAGCCACGGCCAACTCCGGCGTCATCGTTCCGATGGCCAACACCGGATCCGCGACAACCTCCGCTGCAGGATTCATGTATTCCGGCTCAACGGCGGCATCCGGTGGCAGCGGGACCATCAACATGGCCACAGTTACGGAGACATCCAGCTTCGAGGTTACCATCGTGGCTTCCACGACGGTCAGCGGAGCCATCTGCATCAAGATTGGAAACAATTTCATTGGCAACACTGATACCAAGAATAACTGCAAGCTGTTCACCGCCGAAGCAAAAACGACCTCGTTTACTCCGACGATCGGAGCCAATGATGTTTTCACCCTGAAGATTACAGAGAACAAGACATACCACACCTTCCAGTACAATTCCGGATCTCCGCGTTTTGCCTGCTATGGCGGAACGCAGAAGAATGTCGTTATCTACAAGAAAAACTAAGTAACTACAGATTCCTCCCATTAATCAGCGGCTCCTCTTGACGGGGCCGCTGATTTTTTTTATATTTGTAACTTAGTAAGTATTAACCTGAAGCATATATGGATATTGTTCTCCAAATCCTGACCTTGCTGGGATCATTGGCGATGTTCCTCTACGGTATGTCGCTGATGAGCGGAGGTCTGCAGAAGATGGCCGGCAACCGGATGCGGACGTTTATGGCCAAAATGACGTCCAACAACTTCAAATGCATCCTGACGGGTATCGTCGTGACTGCGATGGTGCAGAGTTCGACGGCCACCACCCTGATGATTGTGAGCTTCGTGAACGCCGGTCTGCTGGCGCTCGGGAGCGCCATCGCCGTCATTATGGGGGCCAACATCGGAACGACGGTCACGGCCTGGATCTTCGCCCTGAGTTTCGGCGGAGGTAGCTGGAGCATTGCCACGATCGCCATTCCGCTGATGTTCGTCGCCTTTATCTTCATCAGCATCAAGAAACTATCCAACCTGGGCGAATTCCTGATGGGCTTCGGCTTCCTCTTCCTGGGGCTTTCCATCCTGAAGGAAACATCTACGGTTCTGCTGGACAACGAAGGCGTCCGCACCTTCCTTTCCACCCTGTCCGGCTACGGTATTTGGAGCATATTCCTCTTTATGCTGGCAGGCGCCATCATCACTTTAATGCTACAGAGTTCCGCCACTGCAACCGCCATCACGATGGTGCTCGTAGCGCAAGGATACATACCCTTCTCGATGGCCACCGCGATGGTGCTCGGCAGCAACCTTGGTACGACGGTCACCTCCAACATTGCCGCAACGGTTGCCAATATGAGCGCCAAACGAACGGCCCGCGCGCATTTCCTTTTCAACCTGTTCGGCGTAATCCTGACGCTGATCTTCTTCAAGCCGTTCCTGGCCCTGGTGGGCATGACGGTCGAGCTCTTCGGCTTCCCCAACCCGGTCACGGTCAATTTCACCGAAGCGGATCCCGCAACGCAGGAGGCCCTGGTGGCGTCGCTCCCCTACAGCGTTGCCGTTCTCCACACCGTGTTCAACGTCATTACGACCCTCATTCTGGTCTGGTTCATCCCGCAACTGGTGAAGATGGTGACCTGGATGGTTCCCAACAAGGGAGAGGAAAAGGAAACCTATCGGCTCAAATATATCAGCGCCGGTACCCTCGCCGCCGGCGATCTCGCCCTCAGCAGTGCCAAGATGGAAGTCGCCGAATTCGGCAACCTTTGCCGCAAGGACCTGGGCTATATCCGTAGTGCCATCAACGCAACCACCCTGGCGGAATTCGAGGAGGCGGACAAGAAACTGATCCATTACGAGGAAGTCACCGACAATATCGAAAAGGAAATCGCCGTCTACATCCGTGAAGTTTCCAAGAACGGCCTTGGAAGGGAAGGTATGGCCCGCGTGCGGGAGATCTACCGCATCATCGGCGAGATGGAGTCACTCGGCGACAGCGGCGAGACCGTCGGCAAGATCCTCGCCCGGGTGTGGGAGCACAAATGCAAGTTTACCGACAAGATGCTGCAACAGATGAACGGGATGGTCGACCTGGTGGATAACGCTTACGTCGCAATGGAATACAATCTCGCCACCCCGATTGTAGACCTGCACGACATCACCAACGCGGAAGAGGCCGAGAAGGCCATCAACGCCTACCGCGACGAACTCCGCAGCGAGCACCTCTCCAACATAGAGAAGTCATCCTATCCTTACGAGACAGGATCCTTCTATATGGATTTGATCAATACGCTCGAGAAGATGGGTGACTTTATCATCAACATCTCCCAGAGCGTGATGGAAGCGAAGACGGTTTAGGAACGCGAAAGCCGCTTCTCGCTGGGGATGAGGAGGGCGCAGAGGACGACGCCGATGAGGGAGCCGATGGCGACCGAAAGCATTGCCGTATCCCAGGAGCTTCCGTTGGCGATTCCGCCCACGACAATCTTGGAGCAGACTGCATCCCCCATCAGGTAGCCGAACAGGCCCACGAAGCCGGCGGCTGTACCGGCGGCATTCTTCGGGACGAGATTCAGCGCCTGAACACCCGTCAGGGCCACAGGGCCGTAGATGAAGAATCCAATCAGGCAGAGTGCTACATACACCAGCACCTTCTGGACGGCAGGACTGACGTGCAGAATCTCCGCACCGACCATCCAGTACAGGAACACGCCAAGCCCGCAGAGGAACATACAAATCACGTTCATCGGCGCACAGCGTCCTTTGAAAATCTTGGACGTGGCCCAGCCGCAGGCGATGGTGCCGACGGCACCGACGATATTGTGAACTGAGAAGGCGACCTTGCTCTCGGCGGCGCTCATAATGCCTTTGGTCTGCAGATAGGTAGGAGCCCAGTCACCGATTCCGTAACGGACCATATAGACGGCCACGTTCGAAATCGCCACGATCCAAAGCAGCTTGTTCTTGAGCACATAATCGACGAAAAGGGTCTTGAAGGGGAGCTTTTCTCCGGCCGCTCCTTTGGATTTGACGCCGCTGTGGTCATTGCGCCAGTCGGCGACGGCAGGGAGGCCGCAGGATTCCGGCGTATCACGGATCGCCCACCAGCAGAAGAGGGCGATCGCGATGGCGATCAGGGCCGGGAAAATGAAATTGCCCCGCCAGGTCTGGGCGATCCCCAGGTCGGCCGCCAGCGCGACGCCGGCGATGGCCAGGAAGCCCAGCGAAAAGCTGCCGATGGTGTGGGAAACGTTCCAGATACTCATCTTAAAACTCCGTTCGTTCTGGCTGAACCAGTGGGCCATAATTCGCCCGCAGGGCGGCCAGCCAAAGCCGCTGAGCCAGCCAACGACGAGCATCAGAACAAAGATGATGACCGTGTTGACCGCAGTATTGGCACCGAAGGGCATTACACCGACACCGATCATCGTGAGGGCCGAGAGGATCAGGCCGACACACAGGAATTTACGGGCGTCGGAGCGGTCCGACACACTGCCCATCACGAATTTGCTGAAGGCGTATGCAATGGATACGGCCGACATCGCCAGACCGACCTTGCCGGCATCGAGAATGCCGTCGGCAATCATATCGGGAGCCGCCAGCGACAGGTTCTTCCGCACGAGATAATAGGCGGCATAGCCCAGGAATGCTCCCAGGAATACCTTAAGCCTCATTGCCTTGTACTCTTTGTCAACTTTCTCTGAAGGAAGGGGTTCTGCCGGTTTGGGCGGATCTAAATAACGGGACATATGGCAATCAATCTATTGGTTATTTCGTGACTTTTGCGACAACGGGCTCGAACAGTCGGTTCAGGAGCGGGTCGGTGAGTTTCATACAAAGGCCGGTCAAGACCGCCTGAATGACGGTGCCCTCGCGAATGACGTTGGTGTGTTCATTGCCGGTGAAGCGGCCGAAGAACACAAGGGCGAGGATGACGGTAATGACGACCAGCGCGACGTCCATCACCACCTTGATGGTGCTGAATTTGGCGTGGGTGCGCTGAGTGATCACGTGCAGCGTGCTGTCTGCAGGGAGAATCCATCCCTTGCCGACGACCTCCAGCCGAATGCCGACCGCGGTGAGGACGACGGCGGCGAGGCAGAGGAGCATCTGGACAAGATAGTTGGTGGACGGAGATTCGAGGGCGTCAAAGAGCCAGATGGCGCCGTCGACCAAGTAGCCGAAAATCAGAATCGGGATCACCTGGAATACGTGCCCCCACTTGAAATCCTTCCGGAGAATGCAGGCCTGAAGGACGATGAACAGGAGGTTGAATCCCCAGGTGAACGTGCCGACGGAAATATGCGGCCAGCGTAGACTCAGGATGGTTGGGATGCAGGAGAGCGGGGCTATGCCAAGATTGGACTTGATGGAAAGTCCCACGCCGAGGGCCACGATGACGAGGCCGAGGGTGGAAATCCCATAACGGACTAATATGCTCTTTGCATTCATAGTATCTGCAAAGATACAAAATATATTGAATAGTTATACGCGCGAAAGGGCGATCTCCATCGCGGCGACATCCGGCTCTTCGCCGGTAAAAAGACGATACCCCGTCACGGCTTGGTGCAGAAGCCATCTGCGGCCGGAAATATAATGCCGGCAGGCACAATCTGCCAGACGGGGCGTCCTGTACTCCGCCTCCAGCACAACGGCGCCCAACAGCGGCAATCCGGCGGGCACGGGTGCACTGCCCGGAAGGGTGTATACGACGACATCCGGCTGAAGCTGACGCAAAGCCGGATCGTCCAGCAGGAAGTAATCCTCCCCTCTCCGGGCGCCTTCCGGCAAAACGGCAAGGAGAGCCTCCTCACGCCGGGCGGCAATCAGGGTGCGGAAGTCCATCTTGTGCAGAGCCGCACGTGCCGCCATCGCGGCTCCGCCCGCGCCTACGACAAGCGCCAGCCCCCCGGAGACCACGGAAGCCTCCTGCAGAGCACCGACGACGCCATCAATATCCGTATTGTAGGCTTCATAATGCCCGTCCAGACGGCGGACAACGGCATTAATACACCCCGTGCCGCCACTGTCGATCACTGATCCGATCTCGGACAGGGCCCGGAACGCATCCTTCTTGAAAGGAGCCGTCACGTTGAACCCGTCGTACGCCGCCACCCTTTGAAAGGCGGCGGCGTATGTCGGTTCATCGATCAGTTCGTAGGTATGGCGGCCGCCGTACGCCGCCCCGATGAGAACGGGGCTCAGCGAGCCTGCCACCGGGTGGCCGATCAGTGCAAAGCGCCGGCCCATCCCCTACTTTTTCCAGGAAAAACGGATATCGACCGGGATGTTCTCGAGATTCATCAGCTTGAAGTCAGCGCTGAGATCCTTGCCGATCACGGCGTGCTCCGCGGCAAAGGCGGCGGCAAATTCACTGTCCCCGGTCGCCTGGGTCTTGAGGATCAGGGCCCCGAGGTCATCAATCGCCTGGAAGGTCTTGTCGTAGTCGATGGTATACCGGCCATTCCCACCACGGACGATGGCTCCCTGCTCCACGAGATAATTGTAAATCATCACGTTGGCTCGGCCGGTCGCCTCTTCCGCTCCGAAGCGGGCGGAACGGATTACGCTGGCGACGAAGGTCGTCATCGCATCCTCGCGGGTAATGAGGGCGGGAATTTCGCCCTTGCCGATAAGGTAGCAGGCGAGATACACGCCGAGAACATTGTCCTTTGCTTTCTCCCAGGTCTCCGCCTCAACACCGAGCGCATCCTTAACGGAGCCCTTTCCGCTTACAGTCTCGGCCACGCCAAGGCCGTGGGCCACCTCGCGGAAAACAATGTTCCAATAGAAGGCATCGGCATCCAGATGCGGCTGTGCCTCGTGCGACAGTAGGACACCGCCCAGCGGAAATACTGTCGTGTTGAACTTTTCCTTGATGATGTTGGAGAAGAGGATGGTGCGAGAGCCCTTCGTAGAAAGCACCTTCGGATCGTGCGGCAGGTTGAGGGCGATGACCTTGAATCCGGCGTTATAGTTGCCGGCATAATACATCGCGGTGCAGTCGAAGATGTTGGAGGCGCTGCCGGGCACAAGGGCGTGATATTCCGGCTCTCCGGGCAGTTGCTTCTGCAGTTCGGGGAGCATCCGGGTGAACTTCTGCAGCGCTTCGGTCTTGTGCTCGTCCTTGAGCATCACGAATGCGCCGTAAGAGGCCTTGGTGCCGTAGAGTTCATCATCCGCCGTCTCGTTCGGGCCAATCACGAGATCCATCTTGCTATCAGCCATATCGATCCAGGCGAGGTCGCTCTCATAATAGTTGTCGGTACGAAGTGCGTTCACCTTCTTCTGGAGGTAATTGCGAACGCTCGGTTTGATGGTCAGATCCGCCGCCGCACTGAGGTAGCTGCAAATCTTGTCGATGTGCTCTTTGTACGCATCGTGATACCAGACGGCCGAAAGTGTGCTGTCGGCACCCCGGGTAATGAGCGTGTAGGGGCTCGTCTTGGCGGGATCGGAAAGCGCCTCGAATTCCTCCGCCGTCATATCGGCGGGATAGAATCCGGCCCCCAGCGGCCTGTGCTCGGGATAACCGGGCAGGAAAGCCTTACCGTCGATGCGGTCCCACGGGCCATAGTTGATACCGGCATAAAGGCTTGCGGCCTCGTCGTGGAGCGAATCCAGGGCGGCCTTGTCGGCGCCGGTCTGTTCCCAGTAAATCTTGTCGGCCTCATCCGCCGCAAAGCGGTAAAGGTTCAGGACCTCCTTCCCGTTCTCGCTGATTCCGCTGAGGTCGGGCTCACCGATCTCAACGATAGCATACTGGGCGGCCTTCTTTTCCAGGACGGATTCCTGGATGGCGTCGCTCTGCTTGTTCTCAAACGGGAAGAGCTTGGTAAGCCAGAAATAGCCGAGGACAAAGCCGATCACACCTACGAGAAGGCCGATCTTGGTCATATCTTTGGTCTCCACCAGACCCGTCGAAGAGGCAATGGCATTCGGAGGGGTAGAGATCGGGAAGAGCATCGCGATGGAGGCGCAGACGGCGATGAAGCTGATCATCGCCTTGGTACCGCCAAGGGCGACAAACTGGGCGTTGTTGGCCGCCTCAGGATCAGCCATTCCGCCGGCGACCACGATGAGGATCGGGATCAGGAGGGCGGCAGTGGCACTATTGGAGATGAAATTCGACAGGAAGTAGCACACCAGGCCCGCGATGACGAGCACCAGCACGACCGACATCGAGCCGAACGGAATCGCATTGATCAGCACCTTCGCCAGGCCGGTTCCCTGCAGGCAGGTGCCGAGGGCGAATCCTCCCGCCACCAACCACAGGACGCTCCAGTTGATCTCCTTGATATCCTCTTTGCCGAAGAGGCCCGTCGCCGTGAAGACGCCGAGCGGGATGAGGGCCACCACGTTGGAGTTGATCTTGGTCCACTGCTCGGTCGCCCAAAGGAGAATCGTGCCAATGAAGGTAATCCATACCACGTAGGTCTTCCAGTCGGTCTTGCGCTTGTTCTCGGGGATCTCGAGCTTGATTTCCTTGCTCTTGAAGGGGAACAGAACCTGAAGAAGAACCCAGGCGATGAGAATCATAATGATCACGAACGGGATCATCCGCATTGCCCATTCACCGAAGGTCACGTCATAATTGGCCTCTGCGAGGAATTTGACGGCGGTGGCGTTGGGCGGGGTGCCGATCGGGGTGCCGATGCCGCCGAGGTTGGCCGCGACGGGAATGGCGAGCGCCAGGGCGATCCGGCCCTTGTCATCCTTCGGAAGGACAGCGAGCACCGGGGCCAGGAAAGCCAGCATCATCGCGGCGGTGGCCGTGTTGGACATAAACATCGAGAAGACGGCGATCACCACCAGGAATCCCAGCAGGACCATCCGGGGCTTGGTGCCGAACGGCTTCAGCAGAATCCGCGCGAGGGTGACGTCCAAGCCGAATTTCTCAGCCATAATCGCGAGGACGAATCCGCCCAGGAACAGCATCACGACCGGATCGGCGAAGGCCGCCATCAGGTCCTTGTAATTGACAAGCTGCCCGACGGAAGGGTCACAGAAAAAGCCGATGCCCTTGTTGGACATCGTCAGGAGCGAGATGACAATCACCAGCAGGGAGGTGGTCCAGTTCGGGATGATCTCGAAAATCCACATCAGCGCGGCGAATACAAACAGCGCGATGACTCTCTGCTGTACGACGGTAAGGGCTTCGATTCCGAAGAAGGAGGTCGGGACGGCCCAGAGGAAGATGGTAACAATCAGTACAATGGGCAGGAATACCCACATCTTCACGTTGAATTTGCCTTTTTCTGCAGTCATTATCAGGTTTCTTAGATTTCAGTTTTATAAACGGGCCGCAAATTTACTGAAAATTATTTAATAAATTTAAGAAAATCAGCTAAATTTGCGATCCTGAAATTATTAAGCACAACGATAATGAAAAGAATTCTGACCATACTCGCGCTCGGCGCCTCCCTTCTCGCGGCGGTCCACGTTTCCGCCCAGGAATCCGATTCCGTCAAAGTCGCTGACAAGGCCGCCCGGAAAGCCGCCCGGAAGGAGGCCGTAAAGGAAGAAATCAAGGCGCATTTCAAGCCCTACGGCTTCATCCGCACCTTCGGATTCTACGACACCCGGTCCACCAAATCCCTCACCGAAGACCTGTTCTTCTTTATGCCGGTCGACCGGCAAATGGTGAACGGGGCCGACATCAACGCCGTGGGCAACTTCGGCTACCAGGCCCTCACGACCCGTCTCGGGCTCGACATCAAGGATTACAAATTCGGCGGCACCAGCATCGAGGCCAAGATCGAGGCCGACTTCTACTGCCTCAACTCAGGCGGCAACGTCGCCACCTTCCGGATGCGGCAGGCCTACGCCAGACTCTCCTGGGAGCCCTCGGAGAAATTCTCCCACAGCCTCCTCATCGGCCAGACCTGGCATCCCCTCGCGGCAGACCTCGCCAACACCATCGCCCTGGAGACCGGCGCCCCGTTCTCCCCGTTCAACCGCAGCGCGCAGATTATGTACAATGCCAACATCGGCAAGCACGTATCCCTCTCGGCCGGCTTCGTCGAGCAGATGCAGTACCGCTCCAGCGGCCCTGACGGCGGCACCAACAAATACCAGCGCCACGCCATCGTCCCCGAGGCCTACCTCGGCGTGACTTTCAAGGCCGGCGGCTTCCTCGGACGCGTCGGCTGCTCCGCCCTCAGCATCCGCCCGCATTATGGCTATTATAACAACACCGAAGACGAAACCAACCCCAACAACGGCAAGCGTTACGACGAGTGGCTTACCACCTTCAACCCGTTCCTCTTCCTGCAGTACACCGGCAAAATCGGCCAGATCAAGGCCAAGGCCGTCTACGCCCAGAGCGGTGAACATATGCAGCTGAGCGGCGGCTATGCAGCCACGAGCCTCAAGGCGGACGGCATTTCCTACGAATACACCCCTACCCAGTCCCTCGTGACCTTCCTCTCCGGACAGGTCGGCAAGAAATTCCAGTTCATCGGAATGGTCGGCTACCAGAAGAACTTCGGCCTCGTCGGGGGCAAGAATATGCTGGATGCCAGCCGCTACTATTTCAGCGGCAACAGCTTCAAGAACGTCAATCAGATGCTTCGCGTGAGCCCGACCTTTGCCTACAACCTCGGCAAATTCACCTTCGCCCTCGAGTACAACTACACGATGGTCCAGTACGGCGGCGACACCGACGGCAGACTCACCCTCGGCACCGACTTCAACGCCAACGCTACCGTCACCGACAACCTCCACTGGGTCGGCAACCACCGCATCCTCGCGATGGCAAAATTCAACTTCTGAGTTTCCGGCGTTCCGCCCATTCCCGGCATCTCCCTTACGTCATTCCCGGCCTCGTGATGTGACCCCCAAAAGTTGGACGGTTTAACATTAAGTTATGAGGCTTGAGATTGGAACAGAGCTCGGTATTGCACTGGGCTCTTTCCTTTTAGCCTCAGTTTGATTCTATCGTTGTTGTAGT
>JAEEGL012324056.1_pt1 | contig 14315 bp, 11 predicted proteins | sample 9134231 | NCBI WGS metagenome assembly JAEEGL01 (sample SAMN16246548, study PRJNA631951) | gut metagenome | biome: gut microbiome; feature: rumen; material: fiber-attached | host: Bos | place: Iran: Karaj | collected 2018-10 | reverse complement strand
TGGATATTTACCTCTTGTATCACTCCTGCTGCTAATTTTTCCTGCTGAGATGGGAGCAGGCGAGCCATGGCTTGCCATCACAGGGGGGCTGGCAGTCACACTGATCCTCAGCTGGCTCATCACGACAAAAAAAGGAGAGGAAGCCGTGTTTGACGGACGGGAGGTGGAGGAAAATGAGTGAAAACCAAAAAGAAAAGAAGTGGAAACGATATTTCCTGCCCTGGCTTTATGAAAGCGGGCTTCCGCAAATCCTTTTGCTGGTTCTTCTTTTTCTGGTACTGATTTCCCTGTCCTTTTTCATCAGTTACAACCGCGAGTACACAATGTTGCTCGCCCGCCTGGCCGGGGAAAGCGTTCCACCTGAATACAGCAGTTTGCCCCTGCAGATGAAGCCCTTCTGGACCATGGCCTACTGGACCCTGCTGCCAATATTGTATTATGCAGTAGCCTGCCTTCTAGGCGGCATCCCCTTAAGCTACGCGTCCTGCCGCCGCGCCTCCCGCGCGGATTATACACTAAAGCGGCTGGGAAGCAAGTGGGAGTATCACCGCCGCTGCCTGTTTCTTCCGATCGCCATGGCCGCCGTAAGCCTGCTGACGTTTATTATGTTGACTGTACTATATTATGTATTTTACCTGCATCTGACGCCGGCAGAACTGCTGCCGCGTGCCGCATACAGGTTTATGTAGTCGAGCGCATCGTTCTGCAAATAACGACACCAAATGACTTGTCTAAATTTCCATCTGCTTCATCAAAAAATTTTGACGTAGCTTGTAAATATGGATCTCCAATGAAGAGGTGAGAAGAGTATGCTTGAATTAAAAGATGTCAAAAAGTATTATGGGCTGAAACCTGCCCTGGGCGGCGTCAACCTGCAGCTCCCGAGGGGCGAAATCGTCGGCCTCTTCGGCGAAAACGGCGCCGGCAAAACCACCCTGATGAAAACCATCCTGCGACTGATCCGCTTCGACGGGGCGATCACCCTGGACGGCGCGCCGATCGGCCCCAAAAACATCACCAAAATCTCCTTTGCCACCAGCGAGCATTCCTTCTTCCCGGACCTGACGGCAAACGCGCACCGGGATTTCTACGCGGAGCATTTTCCCACGTTCATAGAAAAGCGCTACCAGGGCTTGATGGATTTCTTCGGGCTCCCGCGCACAAAGGCTCTGCGCGCGTTTTCTACCGGCCAGCAGAATCAATTCGAAGTGATCCTGGCCCTAAGCCAAGGGGCGGACTACATCCTCATGGACGAGCCCTTCGCCGGGAACGACATGCTCAACCGGGAAGACTTTTATAAAGTATTATTAGGTATACTGACAGAACGAGAGACGGTCCTGCTCTCCACCCATTTGATCGAGGAAGTCGCAGACTTCATTGGCCGCGCCGTTCTGTTAAAAGATGGCGAGATCATCGGCGATGTTCGGACCGACGAGCTGGACGATCAGGGCCTCTCCCTGATCGAATACGTAAAAACATCCTACCACTATCAGTCCGACCGCGTAGTGAAAGCGCTGGAAGCGATGGGAGAAGAAAAGCCATAAAGAATAAGCACTCGCAGCGCTGGAGGAAGAAAAGCCGTAAAGAATAAGCACTCGCAGCGCTGGAGGAAGAAAAGCCATAAAGAATAAACACTCGCAGCGCTGAAGGAAGAAAAGCCGTAAAGAATAAGCACTCGCAGCGCTGAAGGAGGAAAAGCCATGAAAAAACGCGCTTATATCATGATATGTATCGCCCTGCTCTGCGTCGCCTGCATGGCCGCCGTGCACATCACCCTGCTTGGGACAGCCGATCAGGCGGAGTTTGACCTCAGCGTCTATGTGAGCGATGCATCCGCCGCGGAGGGCATCACGCTCACGATGCACCAGTCCTCCTATCACCAGCTTTTCTGGGATACCAGGCTTCGCCTGACGGACCCGGAAAATCCGGAAACGCAGTTCACCGCCAGGAGCACACCCAAGCCGGTGGAGCGCATGCAGATTGAGCCGGCAGGATTGGAGATGCGTTATCCAATGATTACCAGAATTCTCAATTTCGGCTCCATAGGCCTCGACACAGCAGAGTGGCGACAATACTTCGCGGACAGCGGGGCCGGTTTGTCTGCAGAGCTGAAGGAGCGGATCGATGCATTATCTGGCGAGATCGGGAGCCCGTTTAATACCCTGGGGACAGAGGAAAATCGCTACCTTCTGGAGGCTGTGCTGGATGCTGCCGATCAGACTGAAGCTGGTGCCACCAGAGAGGTAAACTTACTGCTTAAGCATTATCTGGACTATATTCCGTATTCAAGCTATCTGGAACTGGGTTATTTCGCTCCCGGCTACGACCGGGAAAGCTATTTTGCGTCCGCAAGTGGCGAAAGAATTGATTTGACAGTCATCGAGTTACGGGAAAAGGCACTCGCAGAAGCCATGCGGGAGTATTTCCGCTTCCCGGTGCCCGACGATGCGCAGATCAAGATTACCGTGACCAAAAAGGACGCCACGCATGTGACGAAGCTGGAAATCGGTTTTCTGTTTCCCACAGGTCATCTGATGACGTCCAGCGAGGTGACCGCAGGAAAATGCTGGTTTATCCCATGGTTGGACAGCAACGAACCGTTGGATTTCTCTGCCTCCCGTGGCGGCTACGCCCTCTATTGCCTGCCGTTTACCCCCACTTTGGACGCCGGCGGCAGACCGAGTGCCGATGTGGAAACGGATGCCATGCACATGGTCCTGCCTCTTGAGGAGAATGAAAATGTTATCAGTCTGCAGGCGGTTTCTTTGCTTGGGGGAGAAGGGAAGGATGCGTCGGCTGCGGAAGAAAAGGATGCGTCAGCTGCGAAAGGAAAGAATGCGTCGGCTGCGGGAGGAAAGGATACGTCAGCTGCGAAAGGAAAGAATGCGTCAGCTGCGGAAGAAAAGGATGCGTCAGCTGCGGAAGGAGAGGATGCTTCGGTTGCGGAAGACGACACAATTCTTCTCGTGCTTCAGGTAGAAAAACACCTGGAGCTTGTGCTTGTGGATATCAAGACGGAAACAGTGCGCCAACGCTTCACCCTGTTTAGCGAAGAGGAATGGAAAGACCGAGCGCGGCTTACTTTTCAGCCGCTTGGCAACAAACTCTTTGTCGTATCCGAGTCCCATGTCCACTACTACGAAAGCGATGCAAGCGGCTGCTATCAGCTCCTTTTACATGTCCCGGATACCATGGGCCCGGTGCGCCCTGAGGAACTTAAATATCAGACTAACGCCGCCCCGGCTGCTCTCGCGTGGGACGGAGAACGCCTGGTGATCGCGAATCTTGACCACAGCAGGAGATACACCACTTCCAATTCGGAACTTTTGATTGGCATTTACGATGCCACCGGCCTCCGCTACCTCGCTGGCATAAAAAGCGGCCCCATGCAGCCCACCACCATCGGCAGCGAAGAAAAAAGCGTAGTCTGGGGAGAATACAACTCCCCCAGAATAGGAGCGCTGGAACTCGCTTTTGACTAGCTTGGTGCTGTCGCACAAAGCTGAATATACTGAAGGCGTCAGAAAATTCCAATCGGCAGAGTTATATCATTTGCAGTCTAAGAACCTGCGGCCAGAACCGCATAAGCTTCAAAGAATTTGCAAAGAACAGAGCAAAAATCGTCAATGGCGCTTCGCTATAAGGCTTGTCGATTTTTGCTCTAAAGCAAATTCTTTTCAGCAAGCGGTTCTAAGGCCTTGGTACATGACTGCAAACTGATATAAACTCTGCCTTTTTAGAATTATTCTGACGCCGTCAATCGGTCTGGCTTCGTGCGACAGCCCCGGCCCTATCTCCGGTTCGACTGCCGCCAGATCTTCTGCGCCTCCGCGGCCTTGATCAGGTCGTCCCGGAAGTCCGGGTGTGCGATGGAAATCAGCTCCTCCGCGCGTTCCCAGGTCGTGCGCCCCGTCAGGTTCACCGCGCCGTACTCCGTCACCAGGAAATACGCCTGGCTGCGCGGATCGGTCACGATGTCGCCCTGAAAATGCGGCAGGATGCGCGAGTGCTTCACGCCCTGCTTGTCCGTGAAAGCGGACGTCATACAAATGAACGCCTTCCCACCATGACTCATGGCGGCGCCGGTCAGAAAATCCAGCTGCCCGCCGGTGCCGCTGATCTGCCGCAGCCCAACGCTCTCCGCGCACACCTGCCCGTATAGGTCAACGGAAATACAGCTGTTAATGGACACCATGTTGTCCAGCTTCCCGATCGTCTCCGGCGAATTCACATACTCCAGCGGCGCGATGACCACGCCCGGATTGTCATCCACCCAGTCGTATACCTCCTGCGAGCCAATCACAATGCCCATCATCCCCTTGTCCTTGTGGATGGTCTTCCGGCGATTGGTCAACTTTCCAGCCTTGTACAATTCATAAAATGCGTTGGAACAAAGCTCCGTGTGCATCCCCAGGTCCTTGAGGTCCGACTTGGCCAGGTTGGCGCCCACCAGCTCCGGCATGGAACCGATGCCAAACTGCATCGTGCAGCCATCCTTGATATACCGCAGCAAAATGTCCGCAATCTTCTGGTCTTCCTCGCTGGGCGTGCCCTTCGGAATCATCGGCAGGGGACCATGCGGACCCTCCACGATATAATCCACTTCATCAATATGGATCACCTCGTCAAATCCACCCCGAATTCTCGGCAGCTTCTCATTGATCTCCACCACCACAATGTCCGCCTTGTCCAGGATCCCCTTTGCCACACCCGTCGCCCCGGACAGGTTAAAATATCCGTGTTTATCCATTGGCGTCACGGCGATCATGGCCACGTTGACGGTCAGGAAATAGTGATAGTACGGCACCACATTCCGGAAAATCATCGGAATGTAATTGCACAGCCCCTCATCGCACAGCCGGCGCTCGTACGCGGAGCAATGCCAGCTGTTGTAGTAAAAGTGCTCCCGCGTCGGATCGCACTCCACCACGGCGAGCGGCCCAAACAGCATGTTCCCGCGGATCTTCACATCCGTCAGCTCGTCCCGCCTCTCCGCCAGCGCCTTATCTAAAAGCTCCGGAAACCCAATCGACGTAGTATAATCCACCCAGTCCCCGGATTTCACCACCTTCACAGCCTCCTCCGGCGTACGCAGCTTCCTTCTATACTCATCCCAGAACGAATTCATCGCACAACTCCCTCTTTTCCAAGTTCCTGCCTGGGGCAGCCCCCCTCACATGTATGTCTTTATTATGGGCATTCCTTGCTTGGTTTGTCAATGGAAATATGTGACAGGGGACGGACCTCTGTCACATTCTCTGCCAAGGAACCATCTCCTTCAGAATTTTCTGTCAGAAATCATGACACAGGTCTAGCCCTTGCCACCCTTGAATGTGTGACACAGGTCCGTCCCCTGTCACACAAAGAATGTGACACAGGCCCGTCCCCTGTCACACAAATAGTAACAAAAAATCCCCCGCACACCTCGTGGGTTCTCTAAGAATCCGATCACCCAACAGATGAAAGAAAGTGCATTGACGCTTTGGCATATTTTTGTATAATAACGTAAGGAACCACCTTACCAGAAGACAAGCAGCAGGATTTAAAAAATGGAAATAAAGGAAACCAGCCCCTCCCTCCCAGCTCCGCGCCCTTGGGAAGCGTACCACGTGACGGGCGAATTCGCAAACTTAGACAAAGGCTTCAAAAACCACTGCGGCCCCACCAGCATCACCAACCTGATCCTGTCGCTCAAGCAGCGGGAGAGTGGCCGGACCAGCCCGACCGAGGCAGCACAGGAAGTATTCGAGCAGGTGGCGAAAATCGGCAGGCGCCATATTCTATATATGAACGCCGACATCCTGAAAATCTGGGGCGGAACCCTGGATCTCGGCGCCGGGCATTACATCGCTCTGTGCCTGAAAAAAGCCGGCATCCAGACGGCCCGCGTAAAAACACGCCGCCTGTGCACGCACAAAAACCTGGAAAACGCCCTGTCACGCGGAAGTACGCTGTATATCATCATGCGCCACCACAAAAAATACAAGAACCACCATATCCTATGCTATGGCATGGAAGACGGAAAGCTGCGCGTGGCGGACTGCTGGTCTAAAAAGCCAATCTACCTGACCTTCGAAGAGGTGCGTTGGTACTTTTTCCTGGAAATTTCTGCAAGAATGGAAGTGTGACAGGGGACGGGCCTGTGTCACATTTTCGGCGAAAGCATGTGACACAGGCCCGTCCCCTGTCACACGGCGAAAGCATGTGACACAGGCCCGTCCCCTGTCACACTTTGGCCAGACTTGCAAAAGGACTGTCCCTCCTACCCTTTACCAAGAATCAGAATTGGGAGAAACTTAAAATGATACGTATAGCCATCGTGGAAGACAATCCGGCGGAACAGAAGAAGATCCGGGAATGTTTGGATTTCTTCTCGGAGCAGGAGCAGATTCCCTTCGAAATCGAAACCTATCCCTCCGGCAGCGCCTTCTTTATGAGTGGCATGACCGGATATGACATCATATTCATGGACATCGACATGCCTGGCATGAACGGTATGGAAACGGCGCAGGCCCTGCGGAAGGAAGATCCCTCCGTCGTTCTGATCTTTGTGACGAACATGGCCCAGTACGCCATATCCGGATATGACGTGGACGCCCTCAGTTTCATTTTAAAGCCGGTCAACAAGTACAGCTTCGCCATTAAAATGAAGCGGGCCGTTGCAAGAACCACGAAACGAAACGATGAGGAAATATCGATCCGGGCAGACGGTACGCTCTATCGGATCCCGATCTCTGAGATCCACTATCTGGAAGTGACGGGACATTATGTGATCTATCACACCGGTCAGGGCGATTTCTCTGAGTACAGCACGTTAAAAGAAGCCCGAAGTAAAATTAACCGGCCGTATTTTGCCCAGTGCAATCAAAGCTATCTGATTAACCTGAAATATATGACGTCCGTCTCGCGGGAAACGGTAACGGTTGACGGGAAAGAATTCTTCCTCTCCCGAAAAATGGGCCCGATCTTTCTTGATGCGGTTACGGATTTCCTGGGAGGAAAAAAAGAATGAGCCTCATGCACCGCATCGCCTTTGCCTTTGAAATTCTGCTCGCCGAGTTGATTTTCCTGTTCCCGTTCGAAAAGCGGAAAGGCTTTTCCATTCGCCTTCTGCTGGCGGCAGCAGCCACGACCGCCGCGTCCTGCCTGATCTTTTTCTATATAGAAGGCTTCCCTGTAATGTTGGGACGGCTGCTGCGCTACACGCTGATTCTATCGATCTCCATCGTCTCGATGTGTGCCTGCTTTGACCGCAGCATCCTCACGGTGGCTTCTGCCTGCGCGGCCGGATACGCAGTGGAACATCTGACATTCCAGATCGTCAAAATCATCGGCATGACCACGAACCTGCTCCCGAACTCATATCTGGGGCTTCCCCGCTGGGAGGCGCTGGAATATCTGCTGTTTCCGCCTATTTATCTGCTGATGGCCGTCACGCTGGGTGTATATTCCGCTAAAAACGGATGTTTCAGGCGAACAGCTAAACGCCTCGCACTGCCGTTCTTTGGCATCCTGCTCGTAACCATCGGCTTTACGCGGCTGGTCAATTTCTTTGGGGACGCAGGTTCCGTATCCGTCTCCATCTATGCCATCGCCTGTTGCGTGATGGCGCTGTCCGTGCAGCTGATCCTGTTTCACGAGATCGACCTGCAGAACGAAAATGACACCATAAAACTACTCTGGGAGGAGGACAAACGCCAGTATGAGCTGACCAAAAAGACCATCGACACCATCAACATCAAGCACCACGACCTCAAACACCGCCTGTCAGAAATGAACGGGATGCTCTCTGGGGAAGACATTTCCTCCATCGAAGAAGCGGTCAATGTCTACGATTGCAAAATCAAAACCGGCAACGAAGCGCTGGACGTCCTTCTGACCAAGAACAGCCTGGTCTGCAAGGAGGAGGGCATCTCCCTCACCTATACCGGTAACGGCGCGGATTTCTCCTTCATGAGTCCCATGGACGTTTACTCCCTGTTCGGCAACGCCGTGGATAACGCCATCGAAGCCGTCCGGAAACTGGACAATCCCGAAAAGAAGATTGTGGACATCCAGACCGAACGAATCGGCGATATGTATACGATATTGGTCACCAACTATTTTGACGTTCTGCCAGAGTTTCGCGATGGTCTCCCCGTGACAAGCAAGAAAGGGGAAGAAGGCTTCCATGGCTTTGGAATGAAAAGTATGAAGATCCTGGCGGAAAAGTACCATGGCTCCGTTTCCGCCCGCACGGAAGGGGAATTGTTCGTGCTGTCCATTCGCATCTTCGGAGAACCAAGCAAACGCCCGGCCGTCTGACGCCTGCTTCACGCGCCAATCATACCGAAGCTCTGACGCTGGATTTTCTGCACCCCAACCTAATATTCTGTAAAAAGGGCCTGATATTCTGTATCCCGCCCTTTTTTCTTGCCCTATGGTATGCTCCCGTCAACAAACAGCTCTGACCGACAGAAAAAATGCGAACGGCAGCCAGGCCAAATCCGGCCGCCGGAACATGAAACCTACGGTACAGAAGCAAACGAAAGGGAGGTAACTATGAACAAGAAAACAGGACTGTTTCGTTCACTCACCTTCATCATGGCGCTTCTTCTGGCGCTCTCCTGCATTTTAGGCATGATGTTGGAAACATTCAGGGCCCAGGTCGATGAGACGCTGGGAACCCGCAGCCAGGTCGTCGTGACGGAGGAAGATGGCACGGCCTGGTCCGCCTTTACCCCGCCCGCTGAGCTGCTGAAGGAAAACGGCCATCTGGATACGCAGAAAGTGATCCTAAGCTTCATGGACTTCAGCCGCGAGCTGGCAGCATCCAGCTGTGTTCTGCTGAAGAACAACGGAGCTCTTCCTATACAGAAAGGCAGCAGTATCACGCTGCTCGGTATGAAGAGCGCCTACCCCATTCTGGCATCCGGACAGGGCATGCCCATCGTAGGACCCGTCATCACCCTGGAAGACGCCCTTGGCAAGAACCGCACCGATTTCCGAAACCCCGCCCGCAACGTATGGCGTAACAACATCAAGCCGGACTATTCCACCTTGGACGATTTTGATTATGTCGGCGGCAACATGAAAGTCAACCCCGTACCGATCCAGGCCTACACAGACTTCAACAGCCAGTTCACCGGTTACGCGGCATACTCCTACATCCCGTCCATGAGGTCCTTCAATCAGGGCGAGACCCACTTTGACGATCCTTCGCTGGACGTCATCGCTTCCTACGCTCCCGACTGGATGGACAGCTTCGCGCAGTACAAGGATGCGGCCATTGTCGTGGTTGGACGTCCCAGCAGTGAAAACGGCGACTACCTGGTAGGCGGTGTACTTCCGGGCCAGGGCAACGAAGAACCCCTTGAGCTGACCACCAATGAGCGGGAAATCATTCGCGTAGCGACCGAGAATTTTGACAAGGTCATCGTGCTGGTCAACGCAGCCAACACCATGGAAATCAAGGAACTGCAGGATAACGAAAAAATCGATGCCATCCTCTGGATCGGCCATCCGGGTGCTTTCGGCATGCTGGGCGTCACTGACGTCATCACCGGCGTCGTCAACCCCTCCGGTAGCCTTCCTGACATCTATGCCACCAAGAACCTGTCTGCTCCCGCCATGGTAAACTTTGGCAATTACACCTTCACAAACTTCAACACCAGCGAAGATCCTACAGAATCGATTGTCCGCAGAAACAGCAAGAGCTACGTCATTGAGGCTGAAGGCATCTACGTAGGATACCGCTACTATGAAACCCGCTACAACGACATCGTGCTCGGGCAGGGCAACGCAGACTCCAAAGTCGGCGCTTTCGCTTCCCAGGGCAACTGGCGCTACAACGAAGAAGTGGTATATCCCTTCGGTTATGGTTTAAGCTACACCACGTTCACGCAGGAGCTGGTTGGCGAGCCCACTATCACCCGCGCAGGCCACAACTTTACCATGGACTTCACCGTCAAGGTAACCAACACCGGTGACGTCGCCGGAAAGTCCACCATCGCCATCTACGCGCAGGCTCCTTACACGCAGGGCGGTGTAGAAAAATCCGCCGTACAGCTGGCTGCCTATGGCAAGACCGGCATGATTGCCCCCGGACAGTCCGAAGAAAAAGTCATTCGTGTCGATATGCAGGATGTTGCCAGCTACGACATGAACCATGAAAATGCCGACGGCACCAAGGGCACCTGGATCCTGGATGCAGGCGAGTATTACTTCACTGTAGCCAACGGCTCCCACGCCGCGTTAAACAACATCCTGGCAAAGCAGGGCAAGACCATGGCCAACACCAATGGCCTCATGGATGCGGACGGCGATCTGAAGGCCGTTTACCAGTATCACTATGACGGAATTGGCGGCAAAGTGGACGACGTCATCTTCGCCGTAACAAAGAACAACACCACCGTCTCCAATCATCTGGAATACGCCGATTGGAACTACTACGAACCCGGCAAGGTAACCCATCTGTCCCGCAGCGACTGGTCCGGCACCTGGCCCATCGAATACAAGGATATGACCGCTCCGGCTTCCATGCTGGATGACTTAAACGGCAAGTATTATGAAGTAAAGACGACGGATGATACGTCCTCCATCGTATTCGGCGCCGACAACGGCATGAAGTTCTACGATCTGGCCTTCATGGAGTACGACGACCCCGCCTGGGACGACCTGATCGACCAGATGACCATCGAGGAATGCCTGGGCCTGATCGCTTACGGCGGCAATGAATTCCGCGACATTCCATCCATCGGCTTCCTGCGCGGCATGTTCACCGAGAACTCCGGCAACGGTATGCAGTCCGAAATCGGCGACTCCCGCGTCAACTCTCCCTGGAAAGTGGAAGAGGACGACAACAACTATCACTACTACCTGGAAATCTTTGCAACCGCTCCCAACGTAGCTGCCTGCTTCGATCCCGACATGCAGTTCCGCATGGGTGAGGAAGTCGGTCTGCAGGCTCTGATGGTTGGACTTCCCATCCTGTGGGGCCCTGGTTTAAACACCCACCGCAGCGCCTATAACGGACGTAACGGCGACTACTATTCCGAAGATCCGGTTCTGACCGGAACCGTCGGCATGGAATTTGCCATCGGTGCCTTCAAGTACGGCCTCTTAGCTTCCCCGAAGCACTATGCCTTCAACGACCAGGAAACCAACCGCGGCGGCATCGCTCCGTTCATGACCGAACAGCGTGCACGTGAAATCGAACTCCGCGCCTTCCAGATCCCGATGGAAGCCAACAAGTACAATGAAACCGCTCCTGACTACTGGACCGGAAATCCGGATCACGACTTCGGCATGCGCGGTATGATGACCTCCTTCTCCAAGATCGGCGCCGTGGAGTGCACTTCCAGCGAAGGCCTGATCAGCGACATCGCCAAGAAGGAATGGGGCTTCTGCGGATACATCGTTACCGATATCTTTGATGACACCGATCTGTTTGCCAGCGTCGTGAACGCCGGAGCTACCGGTTACGACTTGCGCGGACGCTTCGCGGAGGAAGGATTCCCGTCCCACACCAACGATGGCAACCCCATCTCGGCTGATATGTTCAAGGGCGATGCCACCATCCTTACGAAGATTAAAGATGCTGCCCACAACACCATCTGGGCATTCTGCCAGACCAACCTGATGAACGCCTACAACGCGTCCACCCACTACGAGTCCATCAGCACTTGGTGGCGTGTAGCCTATACCGCCGCGATTGCGGGCACGGGCATCCTGTTTGTCCTGTTTGCCGCGCTGTATGCGCTCTCTGTCAAGAACAATAAGAAGGAGGAGAACGAAAATGCTTAAAAAACAGAAAGGTTCCTTCTGTGTCGCTACCGTTGCCACGCTGGCATCATTGATAGCCCTCATCCTGCTGAATGTCAGCAACGGCACCATGGGCTATCCGATCCAGAATTGCCAGACCGCCCTGATCCTCACGGCCGGCTGCCTGATCGCAGGTGTGATTGCCCTACTGCTTCAGAGCAAGAACGCGAATGAAGTGATCGTATCCTTCTTCCGGCTTGCTTCTCTCGGCCTCATCATGGGCGCCCTGGCTATCACCCTGGCAGACCGCGCCGTAGTCGCCGGCGGCCTGTTCACCTGGAACAGCTTGGACTCCTTCGCCTGGACCGCTTTCTATACCGGCATTGCCTGCGTCGTCTTCCAGGTTCTCACCGCTCTGCTCACGGTGGCTTCCGGCTGCATGAAGCAGTAAAAACAAAGTAACAAGAAGAGATGAATAAGAGATGAGGGCCTTTTGCGGACTTGCAAAAAGGCCCTCATTGTTTGCTCTTTGGGCTTGCCCTTGTGTGACAGGGGACGGGCCTGTGTCACATTTTCGGCGAAAGCAAGTGTGTGACAGGGGACGGGTCTGTGTCACATTTTCAAGGAAAATGTGACACAGGCCCGTCCCCTGTCACACACTCAGCCCCAACCCCGCCCCCTCACAACTTCGCCAGATACTGCGACCGGTCAAGCGGAGAGATGCCAAGCATGTCCATCGCCTGGGAAGCCGTGCAAGGGGCGGAAGCCATCAAATATTTGATGCGCGACAGGACCGCCGCTGAGTCCTCCAGCCCGCCATCATTTCGCCTGGCATGTGCTCCTTTGGCAGATCCATATGTCCCGCTTTCCTCCTTGAGAACATGATTTCCTGTACTCGAAAGCGCTTCGGATGCGTTGGTCTCAATCCGGTTTTGTGACGAGGTAATGCTCTTCTCCGTATCTGTGTGCATGTGTGAATCTCCTTTAAGAATGTCGTTGTAAAAAGAAAAAAGGTACGCTACAATAAAGGGCAGCCTGAAAGGCAGGCAACTGTCTTACCAATAAGGAGCAAAAACATGATTAGTAAAGAACTGTATGGCAAAACAAAGGACGGACAAGAAGTAAACCGTTTTATCCTGACGAATAAAAACGGCATGGAGATGGCTGTGCTGGAATATGGCGCCGTGGTGCAAAGCATCCTTGTTCCGGTAGAGAAAAACGGAACGAAAGTGAACGTCGTATTGGGCCATGACAGCCTGGAAGGGTATGAAAATGATCGTGCGACCAACATGGGTGCACTGGTCGGGCGCGTGGCAAACCGCATCGAAAATGCGGAATTTACGTTGAATGGAGTACGCTACACTTTGAAGGCAAACGACGGCCCCAATCACCTGCATGGCGTATTCCCCTGGCGGATGTTCTCCGGCAGCATCAGCGGAGACACGCTCGTGTTAGAGCGCGTGAGCCCGGACGGAGAGGACGACTTCCCCGGAAATCTGAAAGTACGCTATGAGTTGAAGCTCACGGACGAAAATGTCCTTTCTATTCAGATCACGGCCACAACCGACAAGGATACAATCATAAATTTAACAAATCATAACTATTATAATCTAAATGGCTTTGGCCCGGATAACCAGTGCACCATCCTGGAGCATACGCTGATGCTGCCGGAAACGCTGGTGCTGGACACCAACCCGACCACCCATCTGCCCACCGGCAAAATCCTTCCGGTAGAAGGCACCTGCCTGGACTTCGGCAAAGCAAAAACGATCGGGCAGGAGATGGAGGACCCCGCACTTCTGATTGAAGAAGGCATCTACGGGTATGACCACTGCTATGTCCTGACCCCGGAGTATGATGGAAAGAAGCGCCTGGCCGCCGCTCTTCAGGGCGATGCAACCGGAATCAAGGCGGAAATCTATACGACCGAACCCGGCCTTCAGTTTTATTCCGGCAACTTCGTACAGGAAAGCGAAGAGACGGTAAACGGCGGCGCACGGCTGATCCGCTACTGCGGCGTGGCGCTGGAAACCCAACACTTCCCGAACAGCCCGGCAAAGAAAAACTTCCCGAGCGTGGTCTTAAAAGCAGGAGAGACCTACCAGACGCTGACGGAAATTCGGTTCAGCCGGCAGTAGAGTATTCGGCGGGATCATCGATCACTCAAGCGATGATCCCGCTTAAGAATCCCACCCAAGGTGCTGACGCATTGATTCCCAATATGAAAGTAATCCTGCCAGGTAGCTGACGCCTATAACTTCCCCATATAATAAGGCCTTTCAGATGCGGGAATATCCAATATAGCCATCGCTTGTTCTGCAGTACACTTATTGTAGGACATGACGTTCTGGATATGAGTCAACACCATGAAACGCTGCTCTTTACGTTCTCTTCTGCGAGCATCTCTGCGGCCTTTGCGAAGCCCTATTTGTTTCAATCCACGCTAGTATCTTTAACGGAGTGCGACATTCATGTCATCATCTCGCTACTGCAATGCCACATTCTGTTCTCAGGCGTGGCTTGCCCTCTTGTCAGTGGGGGATACCGTTTCGCTCCGCCCGCCACTGCCGCTT
>JAEEGL012253738.1_pt1 | contig 14315 bp, 11 predicted proteins | sample 9134231 | NCBI WGS metagenome assembly JAEEGL01 (sample SAMN16246548, study PRJNA631951) | gut metagenome | biome: gut microbiome; feature: rumen; material: fiber-attached | host: Bos | place: Iran: Karaj | collected 2018-10 | reverse complement strand
TTCGGCATTCCCCATTTCATACCCTCAAGGGTTATGCGGTTATATGCCTCGCTCTGATTTTCGTTGTACTTCATCGCAAGCACGTTCATGATAACGACCTTCGGCGTTTCATACCTGAGGGCGTCCTCGAGCATATAATAAGACTGCCATACCAATTGCTGGGCGCTTCCTCTTATGTAGGAATTTATGCCGTATTCCTGCCAGAGACATACGGGGTCGAAGTTTTCATATGCCTCGCAGTCCCCCAGAAAGAGCACCTCGTGGTCAGGCTCGTCAAGATAATATTCTGCTGTAAATGCACCTTCCGTTACGTCCCCGAAATACTTCGGAGTGACCAGCCTTTGCAAAAGCAGCACTACTGCCGCAAGGGCCGCTACGGTAAGGAGCAGCCTAATCCGTTTCTTCATCAAGTTTTTTCCTGTCAATCTTGCCTGTTGCCGTAAACGGCATAGCGTCAAGCTTTACGATCCTGTTCGGGATCATATATCTTTGAAGCGAGTTTCTGATCTCGCGGGTGAGGTCGGCCTTCTCTATATCTCCGACATAGAACAGCGTTATCTTTCCGCTCTCCTTTGAGTGTGTGCATGCACACATTTTGACGCCTTCGATCACGGAAACATCCGCTTCTATCTCGCCAAGCTCCACCCTGTGTCCCATATGCTTGATCTGATAATCCTTACGGGACACAAAGATCAGATCGCCGTTTTCGTCAAATCTTCCGAGATCCCCGGTCTTATATATCCTCCCGGTATTTCCGCTCCCGTCCGTATGCAGTACAAACGCTTCTTTCGTTCTTTCGGGATCGTTGTAATAGCCTATGGCTACGCCATTCCCGCCTATGCATATCTCGCCGGTTTCACCCCTTGCCGCGGGCTTGCCCGTTTCGTCAAGTATTAAAAGCGTCGTGCCATCAAAGGGTCTGCCTGCAGGGATCGCATCAGCCGGGTCGTAGTCCTCCGGTATCTCATAAAACGTGCTGACCCCGGTACATTCCGTGGGACCGTAGAGATTGAACATCCTTGTTTTCGGCAGTGCCTTTCTCCAAAGCTTAAACTGTTTGATCGGAAAGACCTCGCCCACAAAGGTCAGGAGTTCCACATATTCGGGTTTTATCATATCCAGTGTGCCGAACGCCGACACAAATGTCAGGGCGGAGACCACCCAGCAAAGCGTGTTTATCTTTTCACGGTTTAAGAATTCGATGAGCGGAACCGGTGTTCTGAACAGTTCTCTCGGGATCAGCACCGTTGTGGCTCCTGTCATGGCTGTGGAAAGTATCTCCTTAAGGCTCGCGTCAAAATAGAGCGGAGCCTGCTCTCCAAAGCGGTTTTTATCCGTGATCCCCAATGTCTTAACCAGCTGTTCCCCGTAATCAGCTAACGACTCGTGGCTGCATGCAACGCCTTTAGGTATGCCGGTCGAACCCGATGTAAAGAGCACATATGCAGGCTCTTTACCTGTCATCTCATCATTCAGGGCATCAAGGCACTCTCTGTCAAAGCCGTGTTCCATCATTTTCGACCACAGCACCTTTTCACTGCCGTCGTTAAAGGTCTGCGCCTTTTCGATCGTGGTTTCATCACATATTATAAGTCGCGTCCTCACATTTTCAAGTATGAGTTCGATCCTTCTTTTCGGCATTTCCTCATCTATCGGGACATAGTGGTTTCCGCTGTACATAACGGCAAAAAAGGCCGCTACCTCGTCCGGGCTCTTCTTCATAAACACGACGACGGGGCTGTTTTTTATGCCCATCCCGTGAATAAAACCCGCGCCCGATCCGGCTGCATTAAAAAGTTCCCGAAAGGTAAGCCCCTGTTTTCCGTCGGTAAAGGCCTGCTTTTCGGGATATTTTTCCGTTGTTTTTTTTAGGTAGTCTGCTATGTTCATTTATTGTATTTCGGGATAAAGATCCGCGTTATATACATGCTGCTCTCTTACTGCCCTTGAGCCGGAAGCCTTAAGCCTCGCCGTGGTCCACATGAATATCCCGTTATCCCGCGCTTCTTTATCGGCAGTATCCTTATGCCATATGGTGGTGTCAAAATGATACCACCCGTCGCCCGTATTTACAAGATTCCAAACGTGGGGCTCACCGTTTACGGGTTCCTTTCGGATCTCGAGGTTCGGTATTTCCGCCCTCGTAAGCAGTATCCTCGACGTTGCGCAGAAGACATTGCAGTCGCCCACTCCGCTCTCAAGACCGTAATATGCGGATTCTATATAGTCGCTGCCCTTTTTCTCCTGATACCCCACATGAGTGCGCACATATTTGAATATTGCTTCCGCCTTTTGGTACATGGTCATATCATCGGTCAGTATTCGGTCCAGAACTATATCCGCCATGGCATAGACCTCATCCGGCGAAGCTTTTGAGACAAGCACCGAGATCTCGGCAACCGCCTCGTTTCCGGCCGCATCTTTGGCATGATAAACAGCTTTGTATGTGCCGGGTTTTGATATGTCGACCGCGCTCTTGTCTACCCAGAGATTAGGGTTTTCCCCTCTGAAGGAAAAACTCTCTCCGCTGTTGTCCGTGGCGGTCACGTTTCTTGTATATGAAATTGTGCCGTTCACCTTGATCTCGATATCTTCCGCTCCGTGGATAACGGGCGCCTCGAAATCGGGTAAGGGTGTCGGCGTAGGTGTCGGTGTGTCGGTCGGCGTAGGTGTTATGGTAGCGGTCGGGAACGGAGTCGGGGTAAATGTCGGCGTGATCGAAGGTGAGACAAGCACCACTGTCGGTTTTGCCTTTCCTCCGCCTTTGCCGCCGTTACCGGCCTCCTCACCGCAGGCAGCCATAATGCAACAGCCCGCCAGTATCAATGCAGTAAATAATATAGCTTTAAAAGATCTCATAACTTATCACTCAATCCTTACAGCAACCAGACAGAGCATTCCGTCGGGATTGGCTGCGCCTGTTTCATCCGTCGTTGAGCAGGTGGAAAGTACCAGGAACTCATCGCCGTACTCACCGTCATATATCGGAAGATCGGTCTCGTTGTGAGAAAGAATATTGGCAAACCAATATATGAACTCATCACGGGTAAGATTACCGGTAAACTGGTAATACTTGAATTTCGGGTCGTTGTACTTCCTGTAATCCATCACATCATAGTTTGTCATTACATGGCTTCTGAAGACCGAGATCACCTGGTACTTCCTTTCCTCATATAACGACTTGTACTCGATGATCTTGTTCTTTTCCGCAAATTCGGTATTCAGGAACTTGAACATATAGCCCAGCCTGTCTCCGTCGCGGTCATTATGGCCATAGATCATTATTATGTCGGAAGGCTTTTCTCCGCCGGCATAATTGTCTTCCTTATAGCCGATGCCGTTCCTGCTTGCCGGATCAAGGAAAAACTCCGCTTTGTTGGTTGATGTCCTGTGATCGATCAGATGATCGAGATAATACCAGCCCTCGTTTTCCGGTGTTGTCGGATCGTCAAAGGTCTGAAACACATTTCGTGTAATGTTTATGCCTTTTATATCGATGTAGCCCACAATATCCTTGCTCAGATAATTGTAGCTGTCTGCCATTTCATCCAGGATCACGATCGGCCGCGGGGTGGCAGTCGGCGTGGGCGTCGGAGTAGGTGTGGCGCTTTCGGCCGGTGTATTTCCCGGATCGTTTTTGTCGGGATCTTCATTATCATTGTGACCCGAAACGATCTCTTCGAAAGGTCCCTTTGTAACATTTGCGATAAGCTGTTCGGTGTCTTTCTCCGTGCTGCCGGCATTGTTTACGGGTTCTTTCGCATTATCACGTATAAGTTTGACGATCCCCAACAGTGCCAGCGTCAGTATTGCAAGGCATATTACCGTAAGGATCGCATATGTTGCTGTTTTATTATTCCCTAACCTTGATCTGCTCATATTCAGCCCCAAATCAAAAAATTAAACCGTCGCGGACTTATCCCGCGATATATCCACATAATAATATCATAAGGTGTTTCAATTGTGAACACAGAAATCCCCCCTCAACAAAAAAAGAAAGCCGTCCCGAAGGACGGCTGAACTATCATACCTTATATGCTGCCAGAGACTTTTCGATCTCATCCACGTTCTTCGCGGCTTTTCCTGCCGTTTCCGCGGTGGAGTTGATAACACGATCAAGATCGCTTACTCTTTCTGCACATCCGACTACGTCTTTGGTGTTCTGATCGGATGCAACAGCAACATCCTTTATGGATGTCTTGATCGAAGATATGGAATCGAAAACGCCTTCCATCTTGTCATGCATGTCCTGCATATCTTTTGCGATACCGTCAGCGCTTTCGGCGAACTCCGATGACGACTCCTTAAAGCTTGAATAGTCGTTGTTGACCATATCGTTCACCGTATCCATAATGCCGTCGGATATGGTTATGAAGCCCGTAATGGCCTCGTTTACATCCATACTTACCTGCTGGATCTCTTCGGCCGCATGGCTTGAATCCTCGGCAAGCTTGCTGATCTCGGTGGCTACGACCGCAAAGCCGCGGCCCGCTTCTCCCGCTCTCGCCGCCTCAATAGATGCATTAAGTGAAAGAAGGTTTGTCTGCTGCGCAATATCAAGAATGTTTACGGAAAGAGCCTGTATCTTTTCAACCGCCTGAGCCTTTGCCTTTTCGACTTCAAGCTCTGCCTTCATTCTCGATATGTTTTTGTTTGCCTTTTCGGTGGATGCATCGGTCAGTTTGTAAAGTTTCTCCGACTTCTCACTGATCTCTCTGACCGCTGCGGCATTTCTGTCAACGATAGCCTTGACCGCTTCTGTTGTGGAGTAAACTTCATCGCTTACGGCGCTTGCATTGTCGATGTTTGCGGTGATCTCTTCGCAGGATGCGGCTATGGACTGAAGGTCCGTATTTGCCTCTTCCACGCTCTGTTTCGAGGAAGCCATATCTCTGTCTATGGTCTTCATCAGTTCGTTTACTTCTTTATTGCCGGTCTTTGTCTCCGCAATTGTATCCTGAGTCTTCTGAAGCAGACGGTTCAGGTTATTTGCTATAACTTCCATTTCATCGCCGGACTTTACGTCAAGGCGCTGGGTAAGATCGCCGTTGTCGGAAGCAACCTCAAGCACCGCATCGTTGATCTTGACATAGTTCAGGTGCTGTCTGTAACCGAAGAACAGACCTACGGCCACGGAAGCCGCAACCGAAGCTATGAGACCGATCATAATATAAAATGCGGATTTCTTCACCATTCTCTGTGAAGTCAGAGCGTCAAGATCGACTCCCACCACTCCGACTATCTTGCCGGCGGAATTTCTTATGGGCGCAAAAGCATTATATGAAGTAGCCCAGTCATCTGTAACCGGTTCTATCGTAACTGCGGGTATGCCCGCAAATGCGCTGTCGATCTCGGGTTGAACGTCTGCCTCATCGCCCCAGTCAGCAGGCGCTTCGGGATCGGAGTCTATAACAAACATATATTTGCCCCGGCTGTTTTTCGCATATGTATATACATACAGAACGGTCTCGCCCTCCAAAAAGCCTGAGAGTTCGGCATGTATCTCGTCATAGTCCGGGCCGTAGCCGTCACGGATAACCCTTTCAAACTGGTCTCCGTCTATATTATTGGCCGCCATTTTGGCGACATCGAGAGTTTCATTTCTGTTTAGTTCAAGAAGTGATTTGTACAGCATTTGATCTGAGATGATGTACATCAGTATGCCCACGCAAAGAGCCGTCAGGGCAACCATCAATGAGACCTTAAATGAATTTGACATCTTGCGTGTCTTCATTTTTCCATTCATACCTAAACCCTCCTCAAAATCGGTTATGTTTCGATATTACCATTGAAAGCACAACAAAAGTTAACGATACCCTCTTTTATTATCAATCGCTTAAATCTGCGTCAAAGCCGACTTTCAGATTGAAGTCCGGATACATCTTCTGAACATCCTCAACGACATGATCGTACAATGCCTGTCTGTCCTCCGCTTCAAAGCCGACAACTATGTCAAAGCGCATTTCCTTCTTTTCAAGGTTCACATAAAAGCCGTGCATCTGTATCACGTGTTCATGTCCCATTACCACTTTACGTATGCTGCTCAGCATATTGCCAAGTTCATCGTCGGAGGTGTTCCGGCTGTATACGCTTATGCCCGTGAGCATAACATTACATTTGTCGAAGACCGTTTCCGTAACTTCTCTTTCGAGTTTATCCAGATCGCTTACAGTCATATGATCCGGAACCTCGATATGAATGGAGCCCGTCAGCATATCCGGTCCGTAGTTATGAAGCACGAGATCATATGCTCCGCTGATCTCATCAAAACTGTTGACCACAGCCTTTACTTCCATAGCCTTCTTGGAATCGGGCCTCTCACCCAGTATTCTGGACAAGGTCTCCAATATCATCTCTATACCGGATCTGATCATCAGACCGGCGATCACAACTCCGAGGAAGGCCTCAATCTTAAGTCCGGAGAATGTGAAGATCAGCGCTGCGATAAGTGTTGCGAGAGAGACCAGCGAATCCAGTCTTGCATCTTTTCCGGACATTATCAACGAATCGGAATCGATCTTCTTTCCCTTTGCGATGAAAAAGCCGCCGAGGAAGAATTTTACCGCAACAGCAACGCCGACGATCACAAGGATGACCGGTGAATAGTCGGGCGTCTCCGGGTTTATGATCTTCTTGACCGACTCGATCAGGGATGTAAAGCCGGCATAAAGCACGATAACAGCGATTATGGCCGCGCTTACATATTCAACTCTTCCGTGTCCGAAAGGATGTTTTTTATCGGGTTTCCTCGACGCAAGCTTAGCTCCCGTGATCGTGATGACCGACGAAAGAGCGTCGCTCAGGTTGTTAACCGCATCCAACGTGATCGCGATGGAATTTGCTATAAGTCCGATGGTAAACTTGAAGGCGGCAAGCAGTACGTTGACCGCAATGCCTATAAAACTGGTTTTAATGATCTCTGAGTTTCTGTTCATATTAGTCTCTCCATGTTTGCATATGGGTATTTCCCGTAAAACGTCAGGTATAAAACAACACAGCCTGTGCCATACCGCTACAGGCTGTGTCTATCTTAGCAGCCTTTAAGGCTTGCAATCTGTCATACTTTAAATCTGTTGATGGTCTTCAGCAGTGCTTCCGCTCTGTCATCGATCTCGGTGATCATATTCTCGATACCGCCGGTAGCTTCAGCCATATCCATGCTTCTGGTTGCGATCTCGCCTACGCCGACATTGGTCTCGCCGAGCGTTGTGTTGATCTCGGTGATGGCCTGAGTGATGACATCGAGATTCTTCTTGAATCCGCTGACAACCTTGATGAAACCTTCCATTGTGGTTCCGAAGCTGCCCGCATCTGCCGCATACTGCTCGCCGACTTTGGCGAATTCGCCGAATTCCTGGGTAACAAGCTCGTTAATGAATTCGGATGTAACATTCATGGTCTTGAGCATATCATCAACGGCGCTTCTGATCTCGCCGACAATCTGAACGATATCCTGGACCGCAGCAGTACTGTCCTGAGCAAGCTTTCCGATCTCATCGGCAACAACCGCAAATCCACGGCCCTGTTCACCGGCTCTTGCAGCCTCTATGGAAGCATTCAGGGACAGGAGTCTTGTCTGACCCGCGATCTCGGAAATTGTATCCGTAAGAGCTGTGATCTTTGTAACCGCTTCGGCTCTCCCGGTAGCCTGCTTAACCTGAGTCTGAACATCGAGAAGCATCTTCTCGGCCTTGGCTGCAGCCTCGCTGCTCTGCTTTCCGAGACCTTCCGCTCTCTTTATGATCTCAAGGGACGAATCTCTGCTTTCCCTTGCAACCTTATCAAGATTCATTGCCTCGTCGTTAACTTCGCTTACGCGGTCCTTGATCCTCTCGGTGGTCTCGGCGATGTTGTTCATACCTGCGCTTAGTTCCTCGGTAACTGCCGAGTTGTCCGCCGATGCGCCCGCGATCTTCTGTGCGCTCTCCTTGATCATTCCGCTGTCGCCCTTAAGAGATTCACTCTCTTTTTTGAGCTCGACTATGATCTCATTAAGCTTTTCTCTGACGCCTACAAGGGATCTTGCGATATTTCCGCTTTCGTCCGTTCTCTTGGACATCTGCTCCATTTTTTCATTTACGGAAACATCCAGTTCGGCGATCTTGTTTGCTCCGCCGACCGTATAGCCGTAAGGTCTCGAAATGGCAATACTGATAAGTATGCCAACCACAAGACAGAATGCCATACATCCGATCGCAACGAGAATAAGCGTCTTTGTCATACCGCCGGTGATAGCGGTAACATCAGTATAGTTACAGGTTACAACAACGATATCCTTGTTTGCGGTGATATAGTAGCCTGCCAGCTTGTCCTCACCCTTGAACTCATAGAGGATAATATCAGGCTGTGGCACTCTTCCGGCCTTGAGTTCTCCGACGAGCTGCTTAACGGCTGCGTTTTCAACGGGATTACCAACCTTCGATTCCGTGGGATGGTAAACCATCGTTCCGTTCTTATCAACAACATACACATAGCTGGAGCTGAAGCCCGAGATCGTAACCTTCTTCAGCATTGCATCATACTGCTGGTATGTCATCGAGCCTCTGCTGTCGATGTTCTCACCATATGATACCGCAACATTGTACATGTTGTTCTTTACGGAATCCAGCAGGTGCTTCTCCGATTCTTTCCCCGCAACGACCATTGAAGCGATGGTGATGATCAACCCCGAAACAAAAATTGCAAGTAAGAATTTTTCCCTTAGTCCAAATTTCAGTTTCATAAATCCACTCCTCCAAGTAGTATTTTATTAACCTTTATTGTACCACAAGATTTTGATTATATAAATACCAATTTTTTTGTTAATTTTCACAAAAAGCATCCCCCTTTCACACATCTGAAGAAGCAAAAAAGGGACGCTTCAGTCCCGGTTCTGTATAGAACCAAACTGAAACGTCCCCGTCGGTTTTGTTATCAGATTTCGGAAACAACCTTCTTAAGAGCTGCAAGAGCCTCATCGGGAAGCTTGTCATAGCCTTCCTTCTTTGTAGCGAAGTCTTCAACAGCCTTAATACGTGTGTTCATAGCGTCTGTAAGAGCCTTCTTGTAGGAAGCATCGTTAAGATCGGGTGTGAAGTCACCGGTCTTTCCGGACCAGTCGTTCATGATCTCGATGTCGCTGAAGCCGCCCCACTTCTCGAACTTAGCCTTTCCTTCAACGATAGTCTCAAGGATTCCGAGAGTGTCTTCCTTCTTAACCTTCTTGCCCATGAAGTCGCCGGTATTAACGATGTAGCAGTCTACATTCTTCTCAGCAACCAGCTTGTGGAACTTCTCATAGTCGTTAACAAGAGGATATGTTCTGAAAGGATTTGCGTAAGGCACGATCCTGATGGCGTTCATATCCGTGCCTGCAGCTACACGCTCAGCGGTAGATGTCTTTGTAGCAAGGGTTGCACCCATAACAGCGGCAAGAGCGGCGCCCTTAAGCTTAACAACGGGCGGGATCGTAGGATCCTTCATGATCCAGAAGATCGCATTAACGGGAGCAGCGATCTTATCAACGCGGTTAGGGCTCCAAAGCTTTGACTTGATGGCACGTCCGTTACCGTTTCTGATATCCTCGGTTACGAGCTGGATCTTGCCGTCGCAGTCGATCGTAGCGGAGCAGTTCTGAACGGTGATGAGATACTCATTGTCAGGGCAGCCTGTAGGATAGTCTGCAGTCTTATCGAAGTATGTGGGCTCAAGTGCGATGGATGCGCATGTATCGGAGTTGATGATGAAAGCGTCATCATGAAGAACCTTTATGCCGCCGTCTTTGTCATACTTGCCGCCGTGCTTTGCATGTGTAAGTGTGGACTTACCGGATCCCGAAAGACCGTAAACGGAAGCAACGAACTTCTTTCCGCCGGGAAGGGAGTATTCCTTCTGTCCGCCGTGGCAGGAAGCATAACCGTTTCTGTTTGCGATAGCCCAAGCAATTGTAAGTGTTCCCTTCTTGTGCTCGCCGAAGTACTTCATACCGAGAATTGCTGCGCAGTTCTGGTTTGTATCGAAGTAGCAGAGAGTTCTGGGATCGCTTAAGCAGCTGTAATCAACATCGGGTGCTTCATGGGGCTCCCACTGGGGATCCGAGAAGATATAGATATCAGGCTCCTTGCCGTCACCAACGGGCTTGGAGTTCTTATACATCTTAACATATGCGTCAGACATATACTGGAAGTTGAGCATCCAGTTGTAAAGAAGGTTTTCCTCGCCTTCGGGAATAAGAAGGTGAGCCTTTACCATGAACTCGGGATCGAGGCCGATGAAGCACTCTGCATGGTACATGGTCTTCCATCTGGTCTCATATACAGCGTCCATTACAACCTTATCAAGCTTGACATCGTCAACACCGGGCTCGCCCTTGATCCTGCGCGCTACGGCATAACGGCCTGTAACTGCGCCGTCGTTGAAAAGAAGAACTTTTGCATCCTTTTCAAGTCCGAAGGTATCTCCGTCCTTAACAGGCATATCCGTAACGATCGTTCCGGGTGAATTCTTTGCGAGATTATATGCCTCCTTGAGAGTGTTTACCTTAACTACATTGTTTCCGTAGAAGGCAGCTTCGATGATCGATCTTGTCTTGGAAAAACCGACCTTGCCCGCACCGATTTCTTCGGGCTTGTAATAAGCTTTTGTTGACATATGCATGTCCTCCTTGAAATAATTTGAGAGAAAACTTTTATAGAAAGCATTTATATTGTTCGAATTGTATGTACAACTCGAATTTTTGCCAATATAATTATATGCCACGGCCAGTGGCTTGTCAATAAAAAAACGAGCATTTTATATTGTTTTAAGGTTATGTTCACATATCTGCAACAGCGTCCCCGTTGGTTCTTGTCTCATTCTTGCATGCAGTGCCCGAGTATGATATAATATTAGGTTAGCCAAGCGCAACCTTTCTTTGTTTTCCGCGGTTGCGCCCATTCCTTTCATTACCGGAGGTACTATATGGACTTTTTTGAATATTTGAAAAGAGGCGTCACGCCACATCATGCCGTAGCCGCCGCTGCCGATATGCTGGATCGCGCGGGTTTCACACAGCTCACGCTGAACGAGCCTTTTAAGGTACAAAAGGGAGGTAAATACTACGTCAAGGTATTTTCCACCGCGATCGCCGCTTTTTCGATCGGCAAAAATGTAAACGAAACATCCCCTTTCCATGTTGCCGCAGCGCATACGGATCATCCCTGCCTTCATATAAAGCCTGTTTTCGAGATGGATCCGAAAGGTACGGGCAATAACGGATATATGAAACTGAACTGCGAGGTTTACGGAGGCCCGATTATGAACACCTGGCTCGACCGCCCGCTCTCCGTTGGAGGTCTCGTTGCTCTGAAGAGCGGAGACGTTTACGCCCCCGAACTCAGGCTGTTTGATTTCGGACGTCCCATCGCGGTGATCCCCAATCTTGCGATCCACTTTAACCGCGAGGTTAACAAGGGCGTGGCTCTGAACCAGCAGACCGATATGGTTCCGATCCTCGGGATGTTCAATGAGCAGATCAACGAAAAGGACTACCTTCTGTCTGCGATCGCGAAGGAACTCAATGTTGCGAAGGAAGACATACTTGACTGCGACCTCTATGTATATTGCTGCGATGCACCCACTTTGGTAGGTCTTAACAACGATATGGTATCAGCTCCGGCGCTCGACAACCTCACAAGCTGTTATGCCATTACCAAGGCTATTTCCGAATCCGCTCCCGATGATGCCATAAATGTAGCCCTGCTCCTCGATCACGAAGAGATCGGAAGCCGCAGTAAGACCGGTGCCGATTCATCGATATTCAAGACAATGCTTGAAAAGCTCAGAACAGGCCTCGGATATGGCAGCGACAGCATAAACGACGCCATTCTGTCAAGCTTTCTCTTCTCGGTCGATGTCGGACATGCAACACATCCGAACCACTCCGAGAAATACGATCCTCTCTCAAAGATCGGTTTCGGAGAAGGCATTGCGATAAAAGTGAGCTCCAATCAGCGCTACACCCTCGATCCGTCCGCGATCGCAACGGCCGAGATGCTGTGTGCTTCGGCCGGCGTAGCTTATCGCAAGTTTATGATACGTGCGGACATCCCCGGAGGCTCCACCATCGGGCCTATGCTGTCCTCGCTTCTTCCGATGCATACGGTAGACATAGGCGTCCCCATCCTTGCAATGCATTCCGCATGCGAACTTATGCAGGCCTCTGACGAAGACGCGCTGATAAAGCTTATGAAGCGTTTTTACAGATAAAGACGGATCGTTTTCCGAACACAAAAAAAGTGCAAACTCCAAAACAGAGTCTGCACTTTTTCTTATTTTTCAAACTTATGTTCGTCTATCCTTACGGCACAGACAATGAATCGCGTCGTATCCTTGGCGGAACATGTGGAAAGCGTCACTATATGATCGGTGTCCGCGTGCTCCGTATCGTAAGGATAATAACTGTTAAGGCCGAGTACGTCTTCGGCAAAGGTTTTATATGCTTTGGAGGGCTTACGGAAGATCGTGAAGACGCCGCTCTTCTCAACGTTTACATCGCGGTATGTAAAGAGCTCGTAACGATATGCCACATCCTCCAGTATGATGATGAAGTACTTGTGGGTATTTATGTAATCTTTGATCTGCCTGTATTTATGCAGCGCACCGAACATAACGGCATTTTTCATATTATGGCCGTAGATTATGGTATGGGCGTCGCTCATATCGGGCTTGTTGTAGCCCTCGATGTATATCGAGCCGGCCCTTGAGTCAGCGCCGGTATAGTCCTTTGAAAGGTAGGTATCGTCTCCGGAGTACAAAAGCGGATAACTTATGCTTTCACCGTCCTCAAAATATAACCATCCGACTATATCGGGGTTGGTAGCCTTAAGGCCTTCCATATCGACCTTGATCAGGTTGTACCACGCATTCGGATCTTCCGGAACCGGTGTAGGAGTCGGTGTGTCGGTCGGGGTTGGTGTAGGCGTGCTCGTGGCCGTCGGAACGGGTGTGGAAGTCGGAGCTGCGGTAGCAACGACAAGCGGTGTGGGTGTATCCGTAGGTATCGGGGTCGGGGTGGATGTAGGTGTTTCCGTCGAGGTGGGTATCGGCGTATTTGCAGATACATCTTCGCTGTTTTTCGCAGTTTCACTCGCGTCCGTATTCACGCTGACATATTTTTCCGCCGCCTTGTCATATACCTTTTTCTCGTTCGCATCTTCCTGAAGGATGCGGAAAATGTTCACAGTACATACAAGTACAATTATGGATGCAACAATGATCCCGATGATAATGTAGGCTCTGCGCCTGTCCTCGATCCAAAGAGTTTTGAACTTTTCAAGCAGTTCTTTCAGTTTGTCCATAGATAGCCGTTTCCTTTTAAAAATTTGATTAATTATAACCTTTCGCATATCCGCGGGCAATATTGTTCAGACTTCTTTAATACTCATTTAAGCCTCAGATAATAAAAGATGCATCCCGGTAAACGCCCGAATGCATCCTTAACCTATTTCAATGTTCTGAGCAGCCCTTCACACCCACGCAGAATATCCCTCCGAGCCGTTTCGAAGTCGTCCGTGTACCACGGATCCGACACCTCCCCGCTCTCGCCGGCATATTCAAGCAGAAGATGCACCTTCTCCTCGTGGCCGCAAACACGTTTGATATTCCTGATATTGGCGTTATCCATTCCGATCAGCAGATCATAGTATTCTCCGTCCTCTGCCGTGATCTGCCGCGCGCGCTTTCCCTCGCAGGATATGCCGTACTCTGCCAGTTTTCTCTTCGCCGGCGGATACACCGGATTTCCCACGCCGTTCCATATCTCCTCGCTGCTGGTCGCCGCCGACGCGATCTCAAATTCGTTCTCGCGATGTGACTTCCGCACCAGATCCTTCATAATAAATTCCGCCATCGGCGAACGACAGATATTGCCGTGGCAGATGAATAAAACTTTAATCATCAAATATTACACTCCTAGTATTCTACATGTGCAACGTCATAATATCCAATGTGAAAATAGTACTCTCCTGACAATCCCAACCTGCTCTCTTTCAAAAACCGCTTATACAGCCCATTAAACTCATTATCCAACTTTGCAATAGTTACATCCTCGGGCTCATCTATGTAATCAAATATTTCCGTTGTAACTATAAATCCCTCATCGGTTTCATCACTCCTGTCAGTTAAAAAACCATATATATGGCCCATATAGCTTTTTAAGCGGTACTTCTTAAAGTATCTGATCAGTTTTTCTGCATCATCTCTTTTATGACACTGGATTTCAAAAACACCATATTTAATCATGCGTATATCCTTCGACCTTTATCTTACTTTATCCTAATAACCGATTTCGGAGATTT
>JAEEGL010845318.1_pt1 | contig 14315 bp, 8 predicted proteins | sample 9134231 | NCBI WGS metagenome assembly JAEEGL01 (sample SAMN16246548, study PRJNA631951) | gut metagenome | biome: gut microbiome; feature: rumen; material: fiber-attached | host: Bos | place: Iran: Karaj | collected 2018-10 | reverse complement strand
CCGTAAGGCATGAATGCTCTCTTAAGTGGCTTGTCTGTCTGAAGACCAACGATCTGCTCAAGGTCCTTCATAGACTCATCGATATATCCAGGGCCATAAGCTGTAAGACTAGATACAACCTCAGTCTCGCACTCAAGTACGCCGCCCTTTTCACGCTCCTGTTTCTGAAGCTCCTGAAGCTTGCCCCAAAGTTTGTTGGTAGCATCAGTTGCATCAGCAAGGAAGCTCTCATCTCCATCGTATGGTGTGTAGTTGTTCTGAATGAAGTCTCTTACATTAACATCATCCAGCCAGTGGGTTCCTTTAAAACCTCTCCATGCTTCGTTCATAATATAAAACTCCTCTCGTACGTGTAACATTTATTGTTAAAATATTGTCACTTTGTATTAACCGAAGAGTATATTAGCAAAATACCAAACATCAAACTTTGATTGTAATCAAGTTTGGGAATTATTTCACAAAATTGACACATTTTCTCAAGTAGCATTTCTTTTCATTTTTCTGATGAATGTTTTCCAATAAAAAAGACACACATGAATGATATACATTCACATGCGTCTTCTATTCTAGTCTTAATTCCCCCGTTGATTAGCTTGGATTGCCACAGTCTGGGCGACAAGGAGGAGGTGGGCATTTCCACTTAGAGTGACCGCTAATAATTCCATCACCAAGATATCCGCCATCACAAGTGTTTCCAAATAAACGATACTCTGTTGCCTCCAGTTTCAGCATTTCAAGCTCTGGCTTCTGCCATTTCTTCATACTACTAAATCCCCTTTCCTTTAAAAAATACTTAACATATTCGTATGTTATACAATTATTGGGATTAAGTATACTATTGTTACACTATTGAAATATTTAATTATACTATTGTGTTTTTAAGTTCTTTATACTTTGTTAACAAATAAATCACCAGGAGAAACTGATATTTTTCCGCATTCTGCATTTCAATTGGCAAGGGGCTTTTTAGAAACTCTTTTATTTTATGTTGATCAAGACATTTTTCATTTTCTAAACTTTTTATAAAGTCATCCCAAAATCTTTCAGAATTGACAGAAATACGCTTGAGCCAATCGCAGCTTTGCATACCATATCTGTCAATAGGATATAGAATATGCTCAGGAATCATATCATCCAGAGTACCTCTTACAAAAAATCTGGGAACGCCATCATAGCAGAAATACTCATAAGGTACTCTTGCACAAAACTCTATGATATCCAGATTCCTGGTCTCATCACGTAGCACAACACCGGAATATAGTCCAAGCTTTGTCTCCATGGCTCCAAGATAAGCAAAAGCCTTGGTGGAATAGCAATATTCATCATACTCTTCCACAGTTAATGGCTTATCTTTTGATATCCTATTATCAAAACTGCTCTTTTTGAAAAGTTCTTTATTTATATATGGATTAAAAAGTTCGTTATTATCCTGATTCAGCTCACTTCCATCACATTGGAGAGCCCTATCGTAGCATTGCATCAAGCTTAGCATACCTTTAAAATTTGCTTTTCTGCTTATCCCACACAGCTTGCAATATTTACTATAATACCTGATAAACGTAAGATATTTGCCCCTTGAATATAGATGGTAAAGGATATCATTTATGTTACCAAATGATACCGTGGAATTGCCCACCTGACCGGTCAACATGACCTTGGAACCATTTTTACTTGCTTTATCAAGCACTTCGATAAAGGTTGCCAGATTTACATATGCCTTATATGGAATCTCCATTATATCCAACAAAAGAGGCATCGCCTGCAGGCAGTCTTTGCCGTCCCCGTCCTCAAAGCTGGTAACAATGTTGGGGTACCCTTCGGCAAATCTCTTAACGTCCTCAGTCTCATCCATTATGTAGTTAGGCGGATAATCCTCAGCTGACATCTTGTAGTATGGCACATAAGTATAGGAGTATAGGTTCTTTCCTTTTAAAGCATGCGCCTTGGCAGAGTATGCTGCCACTGATGAGGAATCAAATCCACTACTTAGAAACACCGATGTTTCTCCGTTGGTCCTTGTTGCTGCTTCAGCCGCCTTGGCAAAGGCCTGCCTGAACTCTTTTTTCGCATCTTCTATTTTCATGTGTTTACACCGAGTTGGCAGATGATAGTATCTTTCCACTCTAACCTTGGTGGTATCCTCTGCTCCCGATATAATGACATTGCAGCCTGCCTCGATCATATAAACCTTTTCGAAAGGCGTATCTGTAGCGTTGGCGTTGGGATCAAGTCCCGGCAGAGTCAAAAAATCTATGTAGTACTGCTCATTTTGCGGAATATCCTTATAAACCTGTGTTATGGGCGAAATTAAAGTCGAAAAGATCACAGCATTGTTGCGTACATGATAGTACAGACATCTACTGGCAGTCTGATCAACACACAAAAACAGTTCTTTTATAGCAGTGTTGTAAATAGCGATGCTAAAAAGACCGCGAAGGTGCTTTGCCAGATCATAATGCCATTTTTCATAAGCAAGACATATCAGCCTTCCATCAGGAATATGTGAAGGCTCGATATTTAAAGAAAATTCTTTCATCAATTCATCACGATTATCCAGAATACAGTCTGCCGTAATGATGGTGTTTCCATCATCCACTATATACGGCGCCTCCTCGTATTCATCCTCGTCATTTATGCTCTGAAGGCCAAATCCAAACAGAGCATCTCCAAAGTGCCGCTCGGTAATACCGTCTAAACGGCACTTTCTCTTATATTCATCAGTCATGGAATAAACATGACTTTTTTCTGCTCCAAAATCAATACTTCCCCAGATTGCTGACATTTTTCTCCCCCTGAAAACTTGTCATCTGAATCTTATTTCTCGCCGCGAAGAATGGCTGTTGCATTCGCAACGCGGTCCGCAGCCGGAGACTCCACGCCTACAAGCTTGTAGGGAATTCCGAGAGCCTCAAATTTGTGCTGTCCCATAGAATGATATGGAAGAACCTCTATTTTCTTTACATTTGTGAGTGTTTCAATAAACTCACGAGTCTTTTTCAGATATTCATCGTTATCTGTGATACCAGGAACCAACACATGGCGGATCCAGATGGGCTTGCCTATCTCCGACAGGTACTTCATACCCTCGATGATATTGTCATTAGGAAGACCTGTGAGCTCTATGTGCTGAGCTCTATCGATGTGCTTGATATCAACAAGCAAAAGATCTGTGTATTTCATAAGTTCTTCAAACTTGCCAAAGAACTCGCTGTTTCTGTCGGCATCAAAGGGCTGAAGCGCTGTATCTATGCAGGTGTTGATTCCACGGCTTTTGGCCTCTTTAAAAAGCTCCAGAAGGAAATCAATCTGAAGAAGTGGCTCGCCGCCGCTGACTGTTATGCCGCCCTCTTCACCCCAGTAGCCACGATATCTCTCTGCAAAATCAAGAATCTCTGTTGTAGTTCTCGTATCCTCTGACTTAGGATCCCAGGTATCTGCGTTATGACAGTACTTGCATCTGAGCTTGCATCCCTTTAAAAATACGATAAATCTTATTCCTGGTCCATCAACGGATCCAAAAGTCTCTATACTATGAATATTTCCTTTAATCATTTTTTCTCCTTTAATAACTCCAGTTTATTATCTGACCTTTACTATAGATTTGCAGATTGTTCATGGTGTTATTTTTGAATTACCATTACTGAGAGATATAAATCTCTCTGAGCGCGTCTCTATCCAGCACCTTGATGCGGGCATGACCGCGTCTTTCGATGAGCCCCATTTTTTCCATTTCGCGTAGCTTTCTGCTTACTGTTTCCATTCGAAGTGAAACGCTGGCAGCAATGTCATCGAGTTTCAATACTATATCATCTTCAACACTTCTGTCTACCCTATACATCAAAAAGCCCGCCAGACGCGCCATTGGGTCTTTCGTAGAAAGAAGCATGTTTCTTTCGTTGGCGTCGTGAAGTTTTTTACTAAGAAGAATAATAATGTTCATTGCGGCTGTTGGGTCATTTACAACCTTGATGAAATCATCTCTGTGAATCTGGCAGATTGATGCATTGGTAAGGCATACTGCAGAATAGGGATAAATACTGCCATCAAGGAACATTCCCTCCCAGATGATGTCGTGATCAGCCAGTATTGTTATGATCTGCTCTCGTCCAAGGGAGTCATAGCGGCAAAGCTTGATCCTTCCCTTCCTGATAATGGTTATGGACTCAACGGCCTCACCCTCTCTAAAAAGAAAGCTGCCCTTTTTGAGAGTCTCATGCAACGAGTGTTCCATAAGACTCACCTGAGCATTTACAGGAAGTCCTTCCATGAGCGGAACGTATTCTGTGCAGAATCCACCACACTCTTCACAAATATTAAGGCCGATTATTCCTCTCTTGAGTTCCTCGGCCTTAGTCTGATTCTGATATATTCCCTTATTTTTTGTCTGTCCATTTGCATGAACAGCTTTTTTTGTATCCTTCATTTAGTCATCCTCATATTATCTTCGAGGGTAGCTTACCTCGACCAAAGATAACAGTATGCCTGAGTCCTTGCTGCAAAAGGCTCTGTCTTTAACAGTTCTCTGATCTCGGCCTTAGTGTACCAGCCTGGAACTATTTCTTCCTGGGTTGATGTGCTTTTTGCAAAAGTGCCTGCTGCCTTTCCTACGCAGCATACATTCTTTTCATTGGAAAAACCAACTGCGCTATAGCTTGGTCCAATCCAGTCATCAATTGAAACAATATCAAGACCTGTTTCTTCCTTGAGCTCTCTCCTTGCACTCTCTTCCGGCACCTCTCCTGGATCGATAAGCCCTGCCGGGAAATTGTATACCCAGGCGCCAGGCGCCATTCTGAACTCTTTGTTAACCAGAATTTTCTCTCCGGTTTCATCGTGCATGATAAGAACTACCGCATCCACCTTTTCATCGTTGTGAATATCCGAAAAATCTTTAAGGTCCGGACTTCTGCTGATGATTTCGTAGACCTTTTCTTTATTATCCTCTGTTGTATAGTGAAGGTCATAGCGGGTAATGAATTTGCCCTGTTCCTTCTTTTCCAGATAATTGAATTTCATTTTATATCGCTCCGTATACAATCTGTTTCAATCTGCGAATGAAATCATAGTCGCAGCCACCTTCGATCTGCTGCATGTAAATAAATATGAGTTCCTCTGTAGGATCTACAAAGAAGTAGGTTCCGGCTTTGCCATCCCAGCCATATTCCCCTATGCTTCCATTTGAAGTAGCGGTAGCGGGATCTGTAAGGATTCTAAAATAATTGCCGTAGTTATAGCCTATGCAGGCCTCAAAATCCAGTCCCTGTAACTGAGCATCAGTAAGCTGCGGCATAGTCATATATGCAAGAGTTTTTTTACCTATAAGCTCTTTGCCGTGGTAGCTTCCCTTGTTTAGAAGCATCTGCGCAAAATGCGCATAGTCATTGGCTGTAGAATAAAGGCCGGAGCCTCCCATCTCAAACCAGGGCATAGCTGTTGGATTCTCCATTTCGAGGCGTCTTTTTACGTCCTCTTCTGCCCTTACAACCTTGCCAGACTTATCTCTTCTGTAAAGAACTGCTTGTCTGAAGGCCTTGCTCTCATCGATATGGAAGCCTGTATCCTCCATGTTAAGAGGTATAAATATCTCTTTTTTCAAAAAGTCTGAGTACTTCTTGCCCGTTATTACTTCAATCACTCCGGCCATAATATCTGCGGAATGACCATATCTAAAGCTTGTTCCAGGCTCAAAGGCAAGATAGCCTTCTGCAAGCTTATTGCATACATCTACGTTACTCTTGAGTATTCCTGAGTATCTCTGGGTCTTGGCCTCTTTGTATATCTTGGTCATGGAGCGTTCTGCTTCACCAAAATCTCCGGAATATACGATTCCCGAGGTCATATTCAGAAGATCCTTTATTGTAATTGGGTTAACCGCTTTGGTAATGCCATCTGGAGAAGCAACCTTGCACTCTGCAAAAGCAGGAAGGTAATCAGATACCTTGCTCATAAGATCCAGCTCGCCGCGCTCATACAAAATCATTGCAGCCACAGCTGTGATTGGCTTGGTCATGCTGAAAATCTTGTAAATACTGTCCTCTCTGTCTGGTTCGTAATGATTTTCGTAAACTCTTTTTCCTTTATGTTCAACAATGATGGTAGCACCCTGAAGCTGCCCTTTTTCACGCTGACTTTCTATAAGCGTGTCAAGTCGTCCCAGCTTGCGTATATTCATAACTATCTCCTTTTAATACTTAACTGCAGGCAATTCGTACTTTCTCTGGTAGAAATCCACTGCCTTTTCGAAGCCGTCTCTCTTCTCTGCCTTCAGAGTCTCAATGTACTCGTGGGCATCATATAGGTCATCGTTAACCTCAATAATACCAACTGCGATATTACTGCAGTGGTCTGCAATTCTCTCATAGTCTGTTCCGATATCAGACAGATCAAAGCCCTGCTCTATTGTACATTTACCCTTACGAAGTCTTCTTACATGGCGACGCTTAACCTCCATGTTAATGCCATCAATGGCCTCCTCTAATGGCTCGATAGACTTGGCAAGATTAACATCCTGGTTTTCAAAGGATCTGATAGCAAGATCCATGATTTCTTTTACTGCGGAAGCAAAAACTTCCATCTCTGTCTGGGCCTTTGGAGAAAAGGTTCTCTTGCCATCGGACATGCCCTTGGCCTTCTGCATGATATTGAGGGCATGGTCGCTGATTCTCTCATAGTCTGTAATGCAATGGAGAAGCAGTGACAATGTATGGCTGTCCTCTTCGCCAAGATGATGTGAATTTATCTTCATAAGATAAGTTCCGAGCTGATCCTCGTACTTATCAACCTGTCTTTCCAAATGGTCAACTTCTTGAGCTATATCCTCGTCATAGTCTGTAATCAGGCCAATTGCCTTATCGAGAGATTCTTTTGACATATTTGCCATGGTAATTGCAGCCTGTCTTGCCTGTTCAAGAGCAAAGGGCGGGTTTGACAAAAAGCGTGGGTCCAGTGTGCGGATTCCCTGTTGTTCTTCCTGCTCTCTCTTTTCCTTCTCATCAATCGGAATAGTCTTGAGGGCAAGCGCCACAAGTACTCCAGCAAAAGGAAGCATAAGAGGTGTTGCTACAAGGTTGATCAGAGTGTGGATTCCGGCAATTCCAACCATGCCAATCTTGTCATCAAGGAAAGCAAAATGTATTGCTGCGTTAAGTGCATAGAAGATCACCATAAAAGATGTTGCCTTTATGATGTTGAAATACAGGTGCATAAGCGCTGTTCTTTTACCATTCTTGTTGGCTCCAAGGGATGAAAGAATAGCTGTGATACATGTACCAACCTCAGCTCCAACAACCACTGGGATTGCCATGCTGTATTTTACTCCAACTGTAAGGGAAAGAGCCTGAAGTACACCGATAGTTCCTGCAGAGCTCTGAATTACCATTGTAAAAAAGATACCAATGAGGAATCCAATAAGTGGATTACTGAAGGTTGTAAGGAAGTTCTTGAAGGATTCCACGTCCTTTAGCGGTGAAACTGCGCTGGACATGGTTGTCATTCCATACATAAGAACTGAGAAGCCAAGAAGGATTGTGCCAAGATTCTTTTTCTTTTCTGTCTTGGTAAACATGTAAAGACCAATACCAATAAGTGCCAGGAAAGGTGTGAAAGAAGCTGGCTTAAGCAAATTTATGATGAAGTTGTCACTGCTGATTGCGTTAAGTGAAAGAAGCCATGCAGTAAAGGTGGTACCAAGGTTGGCTCCAAGGATTATACTGACTGCCTGCTTCAGGGTCATGATTCCTGAGTTAACAAGACCTACAACCATTACGGTTGATGCAGATGAAGACTGAACCAGCGCGGTAACTCCCACGCCGAAAAGATATGCTATGAATGGGTGCTTGGTTACTTTGGCAAGTACGCTTTCCAGCTTTCCTCCCGCCATTTTCGTAAGACCGCCGCTCATTACATTCATTCCATAAAGGAACATGGCAAGACCGCCGACTAATCCTGCAACTAAGCTGAACATTTCTATTGAACTCATTTTTTCCTCCGTATAGGCACTCTCCCCTAAAAGCTTCTGTCTAACAATGGTGCTTTCCATGCCTATTTCCCTGTTTTTTTCTACTAGCTACAGGTATATATTACAGTAAATACCTAAAAAATGCCATAAAAATTTGCTTCTAATCAATTTTATGTTTGTTCATAGAGTCTTTTTGTACATCACGTAGGTGCTATGGGTGGGGTTCTCTATAGTCACGGTGTCGGGATTGTCATAGCCTTTGTAGCCGTGGCCATATATGTTCTCCTCTACTGTCACTTCTTCTGCCTTAGAAAAGCCCAGCTTGTGAATGAGGCTGATGGATATCTTGTTTTCTTTTTTTATTAATGCCTGAACCTCGGTAAGTTCAAGTGTCTTTTTGCCATATTCAAGGATTGCGCTGCAGGCTTCAAAGGCGTAGCCCTTATGCTGATATTTTTTGCCTATAAGAAAGCCAAGTTCAATATTTTCAAAGCCATTGCGGATTGAGTAACCGGCGCGGCCTATTACTTCGTTATCCTCGGCGCGGACAATGGTCCAGACACCAAAGCCCATGAGGCCATAGACTTTTTCGATGTAATCCTTCTGATAACGCTTTTCGTCTTCAGGATTCTCAAAAAGTCCCTCCATGTACCTGGTCATCTCGGGATCCTTGTATAATCTGTAGAATTCATCCACATCTTCAATTGTAGTCTCGCGAATAATAAGTCTGTCTGTGCGGATGACCTCCCAGGGCTCCCCGGCATATCTTTGATAAACTTTAACAAAGGAGTCTGCGTCTACTTCTTCGATCTCGGAAAAGATGTATTTAAGGCCGCTGAACTTTTCATTTTTATTATTGTCGTGCAATACTCCCACACAGAAGAAGCCTTTGTCTGATAATTCTGTCGCATCTTCTGCCGTGTCCGTTATCACAAGAGATTTTTCTTTTGTGGGTTTTCTTTTTTTGTCAAAAAACTCATCGCCTGATTTAAAAAGCCCTACCTCAAAGCCGCTGTCTTCAAGATACTGCCCGGTTCTTACAATCTGGCCAAGGATTTTCTCGTCTTTTATTGTGTTTTCATTTAAGGAAAAAAATATGTTCTTGAGCAAAAGGCGCATCTCCTTCTATATAATCACATTTTGATTATAAGGTATAAAAATCCGGCTGACCACTATATAGCGATCAGCCGGAGCATCAATTATTTCTTTTTGCTGTTATCAGGCTTCCTCGTCCTCTTTTTTCTTTTTACCTGTAAGAAGGAGCGTGATTGCTACTGCAGCGGACATGATGATTGCAAATACTCTTGCTGTATCATTTGTTGTATCCTCAGTTCTTGATCTTCTTGCACCGAGAACTGCCTGTCCGTTTGTGGGCTCTTCTCTTCTAGCACCAAGTACTGCCTGTCCTGGTGTTGTTACAGGTGTCGGAATAGGTGTCGGAATAGGATCTGGGTTATCTGGTACTGGATCTGGGTCATCAGGTACTGGATCCGGATTGTCAGGTGTTGTTGTCTTAGATACAACCGTGTAAATTACTGCATTGTAGCTAGGTCCTGTCATCTTTGTACCTGCTGCCTTAGATGTTATAGTTCCAGTCATAACATCGATAACTGTCTTGATTGCATCCATGAATCCGGTAAGTCCGCCAGAACTATCCTTTTCCATAGCCCATGCTGTAAACCTGTAACCTGAGTACTTAGGTACATCGATTACGTCGAATTCCTGTCCATACTTAACAGTGAAGGAATCAGGGAGCTTAGGGAAGATTGAAAGATCCGTCACTCCTGAACCTGCTCTGTACTCGTAGCGGATAGTAACTACCTTTGGCTCATACAATACATCAATAACAGTCTTATCCTCTACCAAATCACCTGCTGCTACTGTTGCATTGGTGTCATGGTTAACAACCTTTGTAAACTCGTAACCATCGTAAGTCTTAGGCTTTATGTTATCGCTCTTTACCTCTGCCTTGGCAGGACCACCAGCCCAAACCTGCTCAGTGTAAGTGTTAGTTGCTCTAGTCTCACCATCAACCACATGATTAACAGTATAGGTCACAGGCTCTGTGATATTCCTATCCTCTTCGAACTTAGCAGTAAAGGTTGTGTCCTTGTAAAGAGCGCCTTCCTTATTGAGTTTTGCTACTGCAAGATCATGCGTAAGCTGAAGGTCTTTCGTAACCTCTTTACTCTCATTATACCAGCCTACAAACTTGTAGCCCTTGTCAGCGGTTGCTGTTGAACCGGTAACACCTGTGGTTGAAAGAGCCTGGATTCCAGTATTACTTGAAGTGTCAACCTTTCCACCAGTTTCAGCTATGTAGGTAACGTTGTAAGTCTTACTGTCATCAGGAACAAACTTAGCGATAAACTTGGTTGTTAAATATGTTTCACCAGATTTATTAAGCTTGCCTGCAATAGCTTCCTTATTTAGTATGAGCTCAGTAGAAACTGATTCTCCGCCTTCTGTGAACCAGCCAAGTAGCTTATACCCTGTCTCTGGAACTGCTGTAGATCCTTGGATACCTTCTGTTCCAAGTATCTGAATGCCCGTATCCTTGTCCCTTGAAACTTTACCCATTAAGGTGTTCTCTGATTCATAGAGAACATCATAGGTCTGTCCCTCATCAGGAACATATTTAACAGTAAATGCAGTATTTCCGTATACTTCCGGATCAACTGAAACTCTGTTTACATTTGCCTTAGCATCTGTTTCTGAAAGAGCTGCTGTTGTAACTACAGGAGTTGTTTCGCTATCTTTGTACCAGCCATCTACCTTGTAACCTAACTTAGGTGTTGCAGTAGATCCTGTCACTCCATCTGTTACCAGAACTTGAATGTTTTCATTCTTGTCATGGTCGATTGTTCCATGCTCATCAGTAATATAAGTTACTGTGTAGGTCTGTCCATTGTCTATTTCAAACTTAGCAACATACTCTGTATCCTTATAAACGCCTGCTGATACAGTATTAAGATTTGCTATTGCTGTAGATGCATCAAGGATTCCAGTGTCGTTAGTTGAAACAGGATCAGCTACTCCTGTCTTATACCAGCCAACAAACTTGTATCCTTTTGCTGCTGTGGCTGTAGAACCTTGCACACCGGTTGTTGTAAGAACCTGAATGTCTGCATCCTTTTCATGGGATACAGTTCCGTTTGCCTCTGCCTTGTATGTAACAGTGTAGGTCTTGGTATTATCAGCCTTAAACTTTGCAAGGAACTCAACATCCTGATAAAGTCCATCTGATGTCTTGTGAGCATCAAGATATGCTATAACCTGAGTCTTATCAAAGTTGGCAGTCGTTCCTACTCTAGTTTCTCCTACATACCATCCATCAAATTCATAGCCGAAACCTGCTGTTGCTTCTGATCCGGTAATATTAGCAGTTGAAAGAGCCTGATTTTCATTTTTTTCCTTAGATACTGAGCCCTTTCCTTCTTCTGCTTTGTAGGTTACAACATACTTCTTGCTCTCATCAATTTCAAACTTTGCGGTGTATGTGGTATCTGCATGAACTGTTCCATCACCATTAAGATTTGCAATTGCCACTTCTTTGCTGAGAGAAAGTGTATTCTCATCTGCAATCTGTGTGTCGCCCTTGTACCATCCAAGGAACTTATAACCGCCATCAGCCTTTGCAGTTGATCCTGTAACCTTATCTACCTTAAGAACCTGAATATTCTCATTAAGCGAAGTATCAACAGAGCCTCCGGTTTGAGCTACATAGGTTACGTTGTAAAGCTTATCATTATTTACGTCAAACTTAGCAACAAATGTCGTCTCTTTGTATGTATTCGGAGTTGTGGTTGTATCTTTATTAACATTTGCCGCCGCTTTTTCTGCTGTAAGCGTTGCCTCCGTTGATATTATCGTGTCTGGCTTTCCTTGAACATACCAGCCAATAAACTTATAACCTTCATTTACAGCTGATGCTGTTGAGCCTTTAACTCCAGATCTTCCAAGAATCTGAATATCCTTATCTAGAGCATGATCAACCGTACCCATTGATTCATTCTCAGAGATGTATTTCACATCATAATTCTTTGAATTATCCACTTCGAATACAGCTGTAAATTCTGTGTCTTCATAAATATTGCCGTTCTTGTTAAGCTTTGGTACCAGCAATGCATTTGTAAGGGTTGCTTCTGTGGTAATCTCTACAGATCCAATTTTCCACGCAACGAACTTGTAACCAGTATTAGCAGTTGCCGTTGAACCTGTTATCTTGGTATTTGATAAAACCTGGTCCTTCTGCGGAGAATTTGTAACTGAGCCCATTGTTGAATCATTAGGCACATAGGTAACTGTATATTCGTCTTCGCTAGGCTTAAACTTTGCAACAAACTCAGTATCGATATACAGTCCACCATTAGTCAGTAGCTTTGTTTTAATCTCTTCAACTGTAAGAGATTCTTTATCAGTTACAAATACACCATCCTTTCTATACCAGCCATCAAATACATATCCTGGCTCTGGCTGTGCAGTTGATCCTTGGATATCGCCTGTTCCAAGTGCCTGCATATCTTTATCTTCGGCATTGGTTACAGTTCCCTTCTTTGTATCTTCTGATACATAAGTTACTGTATATGTCTTGGAAGGATCCGGCTTAAACTTCGCTACAAATGTGATTGACTGATATAATCCATCACCATCCTTTACAAGATTTGGCACCACCTGTTCAGGACTAAGTGTTTCTTCAGCAGCTACTTTGCCGCTTACATACCAGCCATCAAATATATATCCCGTCTCTGGCTGTGCAGTTGATCCTTGGATATCGCCTGTTCCAAGTGCCTGCATATCTTTATCTTCGGCATTGGTTACAGTCCCCTTCTTTGTATCCTCTGATACATAAGTTACTGTATATGTCTTGGAAGGATCTGGTTTAAATGTAGCCGTGTAGGTAGTTGTCTCATATAACTTAGTAGTTACATTATAGTTAAGTTTTTCAATGGCTTTTGTATCCGAAAGAATTGCTGTATCTGCTATTTCAACTCCATCCTTAAGCCACTTGTCAAATACATATCCTACTGATGCTGTAGCTTCTGAACCTGTAACTCCCTTTGTTCCAAGAACCTGAATCTTCTCGTTTATTGTCGGATTTACAGATCCGCCTTCTCCTGCTACATATTTAACATCGTAGGTTTTGCCATCATTTACCTTAAACTTCGCAACAAATGTAGTCTCTTTATAAATGTTGCCATCTTTAATTACGTTCCCTTTAGCTGTGTCCTCAGAAAGAGTCAACTCGGTAGAAATAATGGCACTTGGATTGCCATCAACATACCAGCCCTCAAACTCATATCCTTCATTCTTAGCTGTAGCTGTTGAACCGGTTACTCCTTCTGTACCGAGCACCTGGATATCCTTATTCTCTTTTGTTGATACAGAACCCATAGTATCATCATTTGCTTTGTAGTGAACTATGTAGGTCTGTTTTTCATCAACGTCGAATTTTGCGGTATAGGTTGTATCTTCATACAATCCAGTTGCAGTATTCTTATTAAGATATTTTCTTGCTACAGTCTCGCTAAGATCCAGAGTATTTTTGTCCGCAATTTCCGTCTCACCCTTATACCATCCAACAAATTTATAACCAGTATCCGGGGTTGCTTTCGAACCTGTGATATTTGCATTGGAAAGAACCTGATCCTTCTGCTCTGTTGGTGATACAGAACCATTTCCTTCCTTAGCATAAGTTACTGTATACTTAACATCACTAAGCTTAAACTTCGCAACAAACTCAGTGTCTTTATAGAGTTCATCACCATCTTGATTGAGCTTTGGTACAATATCAGAGTTTGTAATGGTAGCATTTTCAGTTACTAGTTTACCGTCTTTATACCATCCCTCAAAAGCATACCCATCATTTGGTGTTGCTGTTGAGCCTGTAATCCTAGTGGTTGAAAGAACATAATCTTTCTGAGACGAATTAGTAACCGATCCCATTGTTTCAGGCTCAGGCTTATAAGTTACCGTATAATCTTCATCGCTCGGCTCCCATTTTGCTGTATACGTAATATTCTCTGTAACCGTTGCAGCTACTGCAGGGTCCCATCCATCAAATATATAGCCTGGTCTCTTCGGAATATTAGTGCCATCTGCTGCTTCAAACGCTGGCGTTGGATCGCCACTATATGCCGTATGCTGCTGATCTTCAAATACAACCTTATTAGGCACTCCATCAACATAAGTTACTGTAAATTCCTGAGCCCAGATAGCATAGAGGTTGTTTCCTGATACAACTACATCATTTTCAATCACTGCATCAGGAGTGTTATCAGCTGCAATCTTATACTCCTGATCTGCCGTTCTCCATGGAGTCGTTGCATCTTTATCTTTGTGCCATCCCAGGAACTTG
>JAEEGL010353985.1_pt1 | contig 14315 bp, 10 predicted proteins | sample 9134231 | NCBI WGS metagenome assembly JAEEGL01 (sample SAMN16246548, study PRJNA631951) | gut metagenome | biome: gut microbiome; feature: rumen; material: fiber-attached | host: Bos | place: Iran: Karaj | collected 2018-10 | reverse complement strand
CTTTCGAATCTGTATAAACTGTATCCCAAAACGACATAATCGCTAGATCAATTGGCTTTCTGTCGTTGTCAAGCATTTTCTGCAGTCCGGCGTACCCACTTCCTCCACGTACTATTTCTTTGAAGTCATCAATGACGGAGAAATCCATACAAATCTCAAACAGTTTCCAATATGTTTCATCCGTAGCATAATCAGCCCGGAAATCCACACGGAAACCGTCGTATTTTCCGCTTCCTTCCAGCACACAATCGCAGTAGAAATTATGCGCCATCCGGCAATCCGGATTCTCTTCCGACAGTTTCGCATCCGTGCTGCCTCTGTCAATCAGCGGCATGTCTTCAAACTGCGACCAATCGAAGTGCGTATCAGTATCATCCGCCACAGCAAAAGAAGTCAGCAGACAGAGAAGCACCGCCAGCACTATCCCGATCCATCTGATCCGTTTCATTTCCGTAATACCTCCTGGCCCATGATTCCGTTAGCAGGCCTTCATTCCGCCTCTTTCATCAATTCTGCAAGAATTGCCTCCAGTTCCCTTTTCACTGCCTGCATGTCGACGCCGTGCTTCACGGCCCGCATGGCGACGTTGTCTTCGTCCCCGCCGTGATGCAGCACGCCGCTGTCCGGGAAGCCCATATAGTCCGGGCCGTACAGCTTCCGCAGGTATTCATGGCTGTCCCGCGGCCCCGGCAGCGAATAGCCTTCAAACTCCACTTCCGAAAGCGGGAAAACCGTTTCCTTCTTCCAGAGCACCGGCTTTACGTACGGGCAGGCCAGCGTGCACGTCACAGATTTCGCCTGTTCCTTCCCGGTGATCTCCGGCATGGTTCTGCCGCGGAGTTTTTTCTCCTTTTCCGGGCTCATCCGGAAGGTCTTCCCCGCGATGCCCCGCCTGTATTTCCAGAAATGCGCCTCAAACGCCGCCGCGTCCTCCGGGTTTTCCGCGTCCGCTGACGCGTATTCCTTGGCGAAAACGTCAATCCAGATTCCCGTCTCCGCGTTCCGGTATCCGACGCCTGTCCACAGGCCCTGCGCGGAAACGTCGATCCCAAACCTGCCGAGCTCCTCCCGCAGCACCGGAACCGCTTTCTCATATTCAGCCCGCGCCATGGAAACGTCCGTATCGTCGTCCCAGGGAATGAATCCCCGATGCCGGACCGCGCCCAGGAGCGTTCCGAAATCCACCCAGCAGCTGAAGCCGTGCTTTCTGCACGCCGCGTCAAAAACGGCCAGCAGCACCGCGTCGCATTCCTGCAGTTCCCGGAGCGGGCCCTCCGCCTTCGGGATCTGCTGCACCGTGAACCCCTGCTGCCGGAAAAACTCGTGGGTGAAATACCGGAGCGTGCTCACCCGGCTCTCCAGCTGCTCCATATTTGTCAGCCGCTGGAAAAAATAGCGGAACAGGCCTTTGACGCCCCTTCTCCTGAAGGCTTCCTTTGCCGATGTTTCTGTCAGCATACCGATCTGAGCCGCCCCGCGGCGGCGTTCCTTTCATGATGGTGGATACCGGCGTTCCTCACCGTTTTGCTTTCTTCCTGAAAAAGCCCGGAATGCTTTTCACGCTGTCCAGGAAAAGCCTGTCGCGCAGGACCAGCAGCATGCCGGCGTATACAAGAATCCCCGCGGCGATTTCCGCCAGAAGCGGAAGAACGCCCGTTTCAAGCTGCCTTGTGAGCAGGAGCACCGCCGCGAACATGGCGATTCCGGCGGCCCAGTACCGTTCCGTGTCCCCGAAAATATCCCGCGGGCTGAGCAGCCCTTTCCTGCAGCAGTACACCGTCATCGCGGCCGCCCCGATGCATTCCGCGCTCACCGTCGCGATCGTCGCGCCTGTCGACAGGTACCGGGGAATCAGCACAAGATTCATCAGCAGGTTGACCGCCGCGCTGGAGGATACCGCGATCGTATAGACGTTCTGTTTCCCGATGGATATCAGGAACTGGATTCCGAGAATATAACTCATGGATACAAAGACGATCAGGATACTGTACAGCGGCATCAGGATCCGGACCTTATCGTACCCGGGCCCGAAAAACACCGGGACGAACGTTTCGGACACGCCCATAATCCCGAACATCACCGGAATCGCGGCCATCCAGGTAAAGCGGAAGGTTTTCCGCATATAGGAAGACATCAGCTCCCGGTTTCCGTCCGCGAATGTTTTCGCGATTCTCGGCGCCATCACCGTGCCCAGCGAAGTGATGACGGATATGGCGATCCGGACGGTCTTTTCCGCTTCCTCGTAATATCCGTTCTCCATGGCGTCCGCCGAAAACGCCCGGATCATCGTCTTGTCCAGGTAGGTATATACCTGTATCGCGATGGTCGGCAGGAACAGCGTCAGCTCCCCCTTCAGGTGGCGGAACGGCCTGAGTTCGCGGAAGGGCACCTTCCGGATATATTTCGGAACATAGCACCAGACGGAAAGATTGGCCACCAGCGTCATGCCCGCCAGGATCACGGTGTAGATATTCACGTCATCGCTTGTCCGGATCAGCGCGAAGACAAGGATCACATTGAAAATCTTCACGATGGTGTTCCGGAAAACGACCCGGGAATAATCCTCCATTCCCTGGAAGAGCCAGATAATATCCAGCGCGCCGGCGACGAGGTAGATCGTCTGCAGGGCCGCGACGTTCGCGTCCGCCCGGACGAAGAAAACAAGGTAAACAACATATCCGAGAATGGCTGCCGACGAAGTCAGGATCCGGATAATGACCAGTTCAAAGAAAAGCCTGCTGCGTTCCCCGATATTGTCCTGCAGGTACGCGATTTCCCTTCTCCCGTAGGTGGTGCCGCCCAGCGCGCCGACCAGGAGGAAATACGATACATTGGAATATGTGTAGCTGTAGATCCCGACCCCGTTGGATCCCAGGACCCGGGAAATATACGGGGTTGTAATCAAAGGAACAATCAGGATGAGTACCTGGTAAAAGGTATTCAGCAGATAGTTCGTCCTGATGCTCTGCCTGTGTTCACCCATAATACGCTCCGTATCAGTTGATGAAGCCGTCAGCCGTTTCTGAAAAGAATGCCGCGGTATTCCTTTTCCATGAATTCCTTCAGTTCCCCCAGCTTCCAGATCTGTTCCCGCTTCAGGAATTTCGGAATCCGCATTTTCAGCTTCAGGTATTTCCATTCAAACCGGATTTTCTTCTCATAATCCAGGCCGTATTTCTTTCCGTAGTACACCGCGGATTCCATTTCAATGCCGAAGGCTTTTGTTCCCCGGGGCGTGCTCTGCCGCTCCAGGTGGACCATCCGGATTTCGGGGCGGTATTCGTTCCTGGCTCCCGGAACCGCCCTGCGGATCCGCCGGATCAGGTCCATCTCCTCAAAATACATGAAGATGTTCTCGTCAAACATTCCGGCCCGGAAAAAGGCGTCCTTCCGGACAAACAGGTCGGCGCCGGAGGTAAACATGGTGCGGGGATCGAAGGAATCCCGCCGGTTCCGGATTTTCTCCCCGACGCGCTGCCGCAGGCTGCTGGCGTAATCGTAAAAGAACGAAAAGCCCGGGCTCCCGTCCTCCTGCAGCAGCTTTCCCCCGAAAAGCGCCAGGTCCGGATTTTCCTCAAACAGCCGGACCGCCTTTCCGAAAACCGGCTCGATATAGATAATATCCGGGTTCATGAAGCAGAGGATCTCCCCCGACGCGGCCTTTGCTCCCATGTTGTTCCCGGCGCCGAATCCCCGGTTGTCCGCGGGAATGTACCGGAAATCCCGGTATTTCGCGTCCCGGATGCCTTCCAGCACCCGTTCCCCTTCCGGGCTGTTGTCGACGACGATGATCTCCGCGTCCCTGCCGAGGTCGTTGAATTCCGCGAAGGAATCCAGGCTCCGCTTCAGGACCCCGGCGTTTCTGTACGCGACAATAATAACCGATACCTTCATCGTGCTTTCTGTCTCCGCTCCCTGATCAGGGTCTGGTAAATCTCCGCCTGCTGCCGGTAGTTCGCTTCCGGCGTGAGAGCCGCGTTGTATGCTTCCAGCGCCTTCGCGCTGTATCCGTCAAAGCCTTCCCGGACTTCGTCCAGCGCTTTCCGGAAGCTTCCGGCGTCCCGCCGCCGGTAGGTCGCTCCCGCGCCGGCCCCGCGAACGATATCCGCCGCGTTCCCGCTATCCGGGCAGACGACGGGCGTTCCGGCCGCGAAGGCCTCCGCGATCGTCATCGGGAAGCCCTCGTACAGGTCGGAGGTAAACAGCAGGGCCCGCGCCTTCCGCAGGTATTCCCCGATTTCCTCCTTCGGGCGGAATCCCATGAAATGGATATGCCGGTTCCGGGCGCAGGCCTGCCGGACTTCCGCCTCCAGTTCCCCGTTTCCGAAAAGATACAGCTCTCCCTCGCTGCCCCAGGTTTCCGCCAGGAAATCCACGCCCTTCACCCGGTCCAGCCGCCCTGCGAACACAAAAGACCCGTCCCTTTCCGCGGGCGCTTCCGCCCCCCGCGGGTCCGCGTACTCAAAGTTCGGTTTGATGAACTGGCGTTCGGTTTCCTCCCCCAGGAGCTTCCGGAATTTCGACCGGTTAAACTCCGTCAGGAAAATATACCGGATCCTCCTGTAGGTTCCCAGCGCCCTGTGAATAGCCAGCATCTGCGCCAGCACAAACGTCTGCAGCCTTGAGCCGCGGTAGCATCCGTGGCGCAGGCTGCATCCCAGGCCCTTTTCCAGGCAGTCTTCGCAGGGTTTCCCGTCCCGGAAAAAGACGCTGTTCGGGCAGAGGAAACGGAAATTGTGGACCGTCTGCACCACGGGGACCCCGCAGCTGCGGGCCGCGTAATACACGGACGGGCTGACCAGGGGAAACGTGTTGTGGCAGTGGACGACGTCAATCCCTTCGGAGCGGATGATTCTCCGGACCTCGCAGTATGTTTTCAGGGAAAAAACAGCAGTGAACGGAAGCAGGACCTTCCGGATCACGGAATTCCGGATCTCCTCGTTGTCCCGTTCGTATGTTTCCACTTCGTGCCCGTGCTCCCGGAGCAGCCGGCACTCGTTCCGGAAAACGGTATCCTCGCCGCCGGCGGTCTGGTAGTAGTTATGCACCACCAGGACCCTGCACAGCCGTTCCGGCTCGTTTCTTTCCTTCATTCCGCGATTCTCCCCATGCTCCCGGTGATTCCGGTTTCCGCGCTTCTTTCAGCCAGTTTCTTCCCTTCCTGGACGCATTCGCCGATCAGGAACACAAAGGCAAACAGGTATCCCGGGCTTTCCAGGCCCACGTTGAACATAACGGACATCACGGACGCGAACAGTCCGAAGCAGGAAGCTTTCGACGGCGGCTCCCCGTGCCGGACCAGGTTCCGGTACAGCATTCCCAGGAAAAGCAGCAGCAGCGCGATGCCCGGAACGCCCATCCGCTGGGCCACTGAGATGAACGAATTGTGCGTCGCGGTGACAAAAGCCCGGTCGTATGCGGAATAAATGCTGTTTTCCGCGAACTGCCACTCGCCCCTGGCCCTGGATTCCTCGGCAAAGGTAATGCTCGGATAGGAGGTCCCGAAGCCGACGCCAAGGCCGCCGGTCTTCTGCAGGGTGGTCACGGAATTCTTCCACATCCGCAGGCGCCACGCCGTATGCTTGTCTCCCACCCCGGAATCCTTCACGGCGAAGGGCAGGAAGAAGCACGCGATCAGCACGGCCAGCACGCCGACCGCCATCACGTGGAGGGCCTTCCGGTACCATTTTCCCCGGATGACGCACAGCGCCAGGAAAATAATCCGGATCACCAGGATGGTGGACCCGCCGTCCTTGTGCATCGGCGTCAGCAGCACCGCGGCGTACATCAGCCATTTCCGCCACCGCTGCCCGGGTTCAACCCGGAAGGCCAGCCAGCCCAGCAGCAGCACGGCCACGACCGTCAGCAGCACGCCCTGAAAGAAAACAATTTCCCCGATATACAGCGCCCAGAAAAGGACCTCTCCGCAATGCTTCAGCAGCCAGTCCTTCGCCCGGACGTACATCTTTTCGCGGAAAAGGAGCGCGGCCGGAAACACAAACAGGTAAACCGCCTGCCTGGGAATATAGGACGTCTCGTAATACATGTCCGCGTCGAACAGCCGGTTGACGCCGGTGTAGGACAGGAGGATCTGGACGGCTCCCAGCAGCTCGAAAAGCAGCAGGCAGATTTCCGCGGCTCCCAGGGAGAATCTGCCCCTTCTGGAAATCACCGTGTACGCGTAGGAAACAAACAGGGCAGCCAGCACGATATATGCGATCATAACGCCGAGGATTTTCGCCTGGGAAAGTCCCCCGCCGCTGATCAGCATCACCATTACGTTCAGCAAAAACACATACATGCCGGTTATTTGTCCCCTTCAGCCAGAATAAACCGCCGGATCGCTTCCGCGACCCCGTCGTCCTCGTTGGAAGCAACGACGTAATCCGCCGCCCGCTTCGTTTCCTCATACGCGTTTTCCATGGCCACCGAAAGGCCCGCGTACTGCAGCATCGGAATATCGTTCAGCCCGTCCCCGCAGGCCATCATCTGCTCCGCGGTTGTTCCGAGCATTCCGGACAGCGCCGCCAGCGCGCTCGCCTTTTCGATCCCGGGAGGCGTGATCTCCATAAAGTAAGGCTCGGAGAAAAAGACGTTCAGCTTATCCCCGAACCGGCCCTGCAGGTATTCCCGCGCGCGGGAGAGCTGCTCCGGCTCGCCCACCGCCATGAATTTCACCACCGGCTCCCGGACCTGCTCCTCCAGGCTGCCGACCCGGATCACCGGAATGCTGTTGTTGTACCCTTCCTGCAGGACGTACCGGTCCGTATCGTTCTCGCAGATGACACCGGTTTCGTTGTAGGTCAGCGGGTACACCGGAAACCTGCGGATGAGTCCGCAGATTTCATGCACGTATTCCATGGGCACCGTCCGCTTCACCAGGTCCCTGCCGGTTTTGCAGTCAATGATCTGGCCGCCGTTGTATGCCAGGATATACCCGCCCGTCGTCCAAAGGTCCAGGGCGTCCGCCACGCCGCGGATTCCGATGACCGGCCTGCCGGAGGCCAGGATGATCCGGACGCCCTTTTCCTGCGCCAGCCGGATATACTCCCGGTTTTTCGGCGAAACCTTTTTCTCCCGATCGGTCAGCGTGCCGTCCAGGTCGAGGGCCAGCAGTCGGATGTCTCTCATATTCTCCCCGTTTTACAGGTAAATCCCGTATTTGATAATGTCCCTCCGCTCGATCACGCCCACCGGCCGGTCTTCCTTCACCACCGGCAGGGCGTGCACGTGCTTTTCCTCCATCACGCGGAGCGCCTCCGCCGCCTTCGCGGAAACGTCCACAAACACCGGATACAGGTGGACAAAAGGCGTAATCCGGTCCGTCCGGATATCCCGGTCCGCCATGTTCCGCTTCAGGTCCCCGTTCGTCACGATGCCGATCAGCTGCTGCTCGTCGTTCACAACGGCCACCAGGTCTGCGTCCGTGTTGATCATGGCCTCGATGGCTTCCAGGATCGTCGCGTCCTCCCGCAGCAGCGTTTCCTCGCTGAAGGGTTTCATCAGGTCCACCGCCCGGGTAATGATCTTTTTGCCCAGGGATCCGGCGGGATGCAGGAAGCCGAAGTCTTCCTGCTCAAAGCACCGCAGCCGCGCCGCCGCCACCGCCAGCGCGTCTCCGTAAACCATCATCGCCGTGGTGCTGGAGGTCGGCGCCAGGCCCAGGTGGCAGGCTTCCTTCACGTCCCGCAGCACCTGCACAACCTTGCACGACCGGGCGAGGGTCGATTCCCCGTTGCAGGTAATCCCGAGCGTCACGGCCCCGATGATATTGATGCCCGGCAGGATCCGCAGAATCTCGTCCGTTTCCCCGGAATAGGAGATCAGGATCACCGTGTCCTCCTTCCGGATCATGCCCAGGTCCCCGTGCATGCATTCCCCGGGATGCAGGGAGATGGCGCAGGTTCCGAGGGACGCCATGGTCGCGGCGATCTTTCCCGCCACGTGGCCGCTCTTTCCCATGCCGATGAGGATCACTTTCCCTTTGCAGGCAAGGATCTCCGTAAGCATCCGGTCGAAGTCGCCGCCCAGCTGGTCCCGCACGGACTGCAGAACGGCGGTTTCCCTGTCGAAAACCTCCCGGCCCATTTCGATTCGTCTGTTCATTTTCATCACCAATCAGATAAATTCGCTGTCCCAGACTTCAACGCCGCAGTCCAGGAAATGCTCCTGAATCCGTCTCTTCAGGTCTTCCTTTGTAACGCCCTTCTTCAGGATCACCTGCAGGAATCCGCCGCCGCCCGCGCCGCAGATCGACTTGCCGTCGATCAGGTCGGCGCACACGTCAAAGATATATTCGATGCAGGTGTTGGAAGCGCCTTTGTCCAGGATCTTCACCAGCTCAAACTGCGCCGATACGCACTTCGCGAAGGAGGTGATGTCCCCTTTCAGGATATAGTACCGCATGACGGCGCAGGTTTCCTGGATTTTCTTCATGGCTTCCATCGCCGCCCGGTCGTTCCGGATGGACTGGTTCATCTCTTCCCGGAGAACGTTCCGCGCCAGCCGCCGCTGTCCGGAGAAAATGAAGGCGAACCGCTCGTTCAGCTCCTTCATGGCCTCCGGCGGCACGTCCAGCGTATCCACCCGGATTTCCTGGTACCCGCCCGGCAGCGACGTGAAATACTTGATTCCCCCCGTCAGCCCGCCGACCTGGTCCTGCCAGCCGCCGCCCGTGGACATCAGCTGTTCCGCCAGGAAAACCTGGGCGTAAATCTTCTCGTTGGAGCCGTCCAGGCCAAACAGCTCGTTCAGCGCCCGGACCGCCGCCGCCGCGATAATGCTGCTGGTTCCGAGCCCGGAGCCCTTCGGCACGTCGGCGTCGGTCAGGATCTCAATCCCGCCGCCGATCTGTTCGCAGAAGCTCTCCATGGTCCATCCGTCCGGGTCCAGGGGCACGATGCCCGCCGCCGCCAGTACCGCCTTGTGCAGGGCGTAGGGGTCAAACGGGTTTCCGCAGCTGCTCACCTCGGCCAAGTCCCGGAAAACGTCCCGGCACCCCTGGTCCAGGCTGCCGAAGCGGATTTCCTTCTCCGGGATCCGGTTGACCGCGACGCGGATGGGCAGCTTCCCCTTCAGGGTCAGCGCCCCGTCAATCATCGTCCCGCCGTGCTCCAGGCAGTAGGGCGCCGCGTCGGACGGGCTGCCGCAGAAATTCACCCGGACGGGAAGCTCCGCGCAGGCGGAATCCTTCACCATGCGGAGGAAAGAAACGTCCGCGGGGTAGCGGCGGAAGGTCTCCGAGATGATCGTGGCGCGGACGGCTTCGTAGGCCAGGTCCTCAAATTTCCCGTAGTTCTGCGCGTCCGTTTCGATCCCGAACTTCCGGCAGAGGTCCGCGCAGGCCAGGTACAGCCGCATGCTGCCGGGGAACGCCGCCCCGTCCGCGGCCGCCCGGATCCTGGCGATATAATCCGCCGCGGTCTCCCTGTCCGCCCGCAGGGCGCCGATCGTTTCCGTCATGTCCGCTCCCTGCAGCAGCGTCCCGATAAAGGTTTCAACGGTAACCCTCCGAGCGATCTCCTGCCGGCGCCGCAGGAGCTCCGGCACGTCCGCCTCGCAGAAGCTGGTGTTCAGGCTGTGCCGTTCCGCCTTCTTCCACGCCTCCGCCGCCTCCGGGGAAGCGGCGCCGCGGATCATTTCATAAACGTTCAGGGCGGCTCCGATGGCTTCCTCCATGGTGCCGCATTCCGGATAGATCCGGGCGTTCCAGATGGACGCAGGCGTTTTTCCCCAGACCCGGTCGGGGGAAACTCCGGCTCGCTCCAGCAGCCCGGCCACGGAGCCGGACAGGAAAGGCGCGTTCGACGACGCCTTCGGATTGTCGTCCTTTCCGTAGATCCGGCACACATACCTGCCGTTCTTCAGCTTCAGCCCGTGCAGGACGACGTTCCCGGGGATCGTGACGCCCGAGGCGTCAATCCCCGAAAGGACGCAGTTCTCCCCCACAACGCAGTGCTCGATCACGGAGTCCTCGATATACGCGCTGTCCGGAACCTGCGAATCCTCCGACACATAGCTGTTCAGCACCGTGCCGGAGGAGGCGTTAGTCAGCAGCCTCCGTTCCCATCCCAGGAAAGCGTACTGCCCGATGTCGTTCACGAACAGCTCGTTCATTTCCCGGGTCATTCCGAAATGGATATACCGGGCCGGAACCAGCTTCACCAGGGACAGCCGGTAGGCATGGAAGCGCTCAAAGATGATCCGGCGGCATTCCCGCAGCTCGTCGGAGAACCCGTTTTCCGGGGTTTCCCGCTGGAATTCCTCCGGTGTGCTGTTTTCCGCCAGGGGATACACAAAGTCCGCGTAGAAATTCAGGCAGACCTTCGGATTGACAAACTGCTCAAAGAGCTCCCGGTCAAAAGCACCGTCCCTGGAGATCAGGCCGTACATTTCCCGGACCAGCCCCGCGCCGAACCAGATGCACCCGGTGTCCACGTCCACCTGGTCGGAGCTGTCCACCGCCCCGTATTCCTTCAGGACCGCGGAAGACTGTTTGTGCAGGAACCGCGCCACGTCGAAATTCCGGCGGTCGCTGCTGTTTGTTCCCTGCACGAAAACCCCGTGCTCCTGCCCGACGTGAACCGGCGCCTTCATCGAAAGCCCAGCCGCGTCGCAGGAAATCAGGTCCAGCTGCAGGGAATTGAAAAGCAGTTCCGTATCGCTGGGGAAAATCATCATTCCCTTCCCGCAGCGGTTCGGAACGTCGATTGCGGCGATCACCAGCTCGTCGAACAGCGTGGAAAGGCGCCCGTCCGGCAGCATTCTCGGCACCGGCGCGAAGAGCTTCCCGCAGGCGGAATACTGCGGAATCCGCTTGCTGTCCCCGCCCGAATGGATCACCAGCACCTTGGAGTCCAGCAGGCTTTCGATCCCCGCCTCCTCCGCCAGCGCCCGGATCACGTTCAGCGTCGCGCCGCCCGAGCCGACCCGCTTCTCGCCGTAGTCCGTGATGACGTCAAACCGGGTTCCCCGGGGCAGCCTTCCTTCCGCCCGTCGGAGTTCCAGCTGCAGGAGGTACGCTTCCTTCTGCCGCTCGTTCGCCGCGGTCAGGATGATCCGGTCCCAATTTTCCGTCCTCTCGTTTTCGCACGCGAACAGGTAGTCGTTCATCGCGTCCCGGTAGCTCTGCGCAAAAAAGTAATCCTGCCTCATACCAACTCTCTCCATGCTCAGATCCGTTTGCTCGGATATTTCATGCAATAATACAGGTATCTGAATCCGCCGCGGATGTAGCGTTTCCAGAGCCTCCTCGGTTCTTTGGCGAACCGGTAAAGCCATTCCAGCCCCGCTTTCCGCAGGAACCCGGGCGCCCGTCCCAGGGATCCGGCCGCGAAATCAAAAGCGGCCCCCACGCCCAGGATCAGCGCGCCGTGCAGCTTCTCCCGGTGTTCCGCCAGCCACAGGTCCTGCCTGGGCTGCCCGATCCCGACCCAGATCATGTCCGGGTGCAGTTCGTTGATCGAGCGGCAGAGCTCCTCGTCCTCCTCCGGGGTCAGGTCCCGGAAGGGGGGCGAATACATCCCGGCGATCCGGATCCCGGGATACTCCCGTTCCAGGTTGCTCCGGATCTTCGCCAGCACCCCGTCGTCCTTCCCGCCGTAGAAGTAATGGGTCATTCCCCGCGCCGTGCTCTCCTTCAGCAGCAGCGTCATTGTGTCCGGCCCGGTGCACCTTTCGCAGTCCAGCCCCGCTTTGCGCGCCTTTTTCACGATCGGCATCCCGTCGATGGAAACGAAGGTCAGGTCCCGGTAGGCTTCCATCACTTTTTCGTCGTCCATGCACGCGATGGAAGCGGGAATCCCGACGAATCCCACCGTCGCGCTGGAGGGCTCCGTCGGCAGGTTCAGGATCGCCTCGACCTCGTCCTGCATCCGGGACGCGCAGAAGCCGATCCTGCCCCACAGCAGGAAATTCCGGGGATAAAGATATCTGTCCATACCGTCCTCTTTTGTTTCAGAATCAGGTTACAGCAAAACGGCGCCCAGGACCTTCGCGTTCCCGGCGGCCAGGATTTCCGCCGTCCGGTCCAGGTCGCGGATCCGGGATTTTCCTTTTTCCTCTGCCAGGATCACGGCGTCCGCCTTCACGGAAGCCTCCACCGCCTTGCTGTTCCGCGGGAATTCCGGCTGCATCGTCAGGCGGATTCCCTTCTCCTGCAGCCGCGCGGCCAGTCCCTCATAAACCGGCCGCAGCGCTTTTTCCTCCAGGGAGCCGGTCAGCAGGATCTCCGTGCCGTCCATATCCCGCCCGATCATGGAAGCGGCGCTGTCCAGCTCGTTGTCCAGGTCCGTTCCCTTTCCGAATTCCAGCTTTTCAATCAGCCGGTCGATTCCTTTTCCCTTCCGCCGGGCCCGGGAATGGGAAACCTCCCCCAGCAGGGCCAGCTCATACCGCCTGCCAAGTTCCCGGCCGGTTTTCAGCCGCCTGCAGAGGAAATAAAGGCAGGCAAAGAATACGGCCGCCGCGCAGATTCCGACGGCAAATCCCAGCAGCGCCTGCCTGACAATCTTCGGCGACGGCTTCCCGGAGGTCTGCGCCTTCAGGGAGTTCCGGCTCTTGACATACGCGTCCCGCTGCTTCTCATACGTCTGGATCTCCTGGTTAAGGGCATACTGTGCCGCCGCCAGGTCCATCTCCGCCTTTTCCCCGTCCGGGCCGGATACCGTCAGCATGGTCTTTGTGCCGACGCTGTCGCTGAGAGCCTCCAGGGTGAACTTCTCCGAAAGCTTTTCACCCGCCGCCTGCAGCAGGGAATCCGCGTATTCCTTCCGCTTTCCGGCTTCCTCCGCCGTTGCTCCGCAGCCGATCACGGAAACCGTGCGCCGGCTCCTGCTGACGCAGACGGAGGCCAGCAGGTCCGTATCCTTCCGCTCGCCGGTGCCGAAGACTTCCGTCCGCTTGTCCTCCCCGGCGTCCTCCGCCAGGGCGCCCGAAAGCACCGTCAGGATCTTTTCCTCCGCCCGGGCTCCTGCGTCCGGATCCGCCGGATCGGCTTCCGTGTTCAGCAGGTACACCTTCTCCGCCGTCCAGATGTTCGTCGGGTCCATGTTCATCAGGACCGACGTTTTCCGGTATTCCGACTTGTTCCGGATCAGCCCGTTATACGCGTCGATATCCGCGTTCAGCTGCCGGATATCCTCCATATTGGATTCATACTTCGCTTCTGCCGGCGTCAGCTCGCCCTTCCGGTGATACTTATCAAAGCCCCGGTACTCCATAAACCCGAAGGCCGCGGCCGCGATCAGCCCGACCAGCAGAAGAATCCGCCACCTGTACAGGATCCCGAAAAAAAGATCCTTCAGGTTCAGTTCCGCCTCATAATTCCTGTTCAGCCGCACACGCTCTCCTCCTGTCGCAGGTAAATATCTTATCATAAAAAAGTCCCTGCCGGAATGTTCCGGCAGGGGTCTTCCATCCGGAAACCGGCTGGCCTTCCTGTCAGTAAAGCGGCGCGTCCGGTTCCGGAAGCTTCGTCGTAAGGGTGGAAGTGTTCAGATGATCCAGAATGTAACTGCACATCTCCTGAAGAGTAACAGTACCGTCCCGGTCCGCGTCCGCCGGCTGGGTGGTCAGCGCCTTTTTGGCGTCGTAATCCCATCCGCTGCCGAAGGACAGGTAGTACGAGAAGTAGCTGTGGAAAGGATTCGCGTAGGAACGCTCATACGCTTCGGACGCCGTGAGCACAGAATATTTATCCTCTTCCAGCGTTGCCGCACCCGATTCATTTTCCACCACCGCTCCGGACCCGCAGGAATCCAGCAGCACAATCATTTTCCCCGGCACCTGGTTCAGCGACGCCTTCAGCTCCGCCGTCGTTACAAACGAGCCGTCCGTCCCGTATATGCTTCCCGTCGTTGCGGTATGGCTGTCGTTTCCGTGGCCGGAATAATAGAACAGGCAGGTGCTGTTCTCATTCGCGTCCCTGAAGAACCGGGAAATCGCGCCCTGGATTTCGCTTCCGGTCAGGTTTGCGCAGACGCTCACGCTCCATCCGTTCTGCCGGTCCAGCACCACGGAGATCCCGGTTACGTCCGCCGCGCACATGGCCAGGCGCCTCAGGTTGCTTTTTGAGGTATACCGGCTGTTTCCGATCAGCAGCGCGTATTTCCAGTAGGGGGTACAGCTTTTGATTCCGCTCCGGGATCCGATAAAGGATTTCCCTTCTTCCGTGCACAGTGCCTGCACGTAAACGGAAGCGGTGCTTCCGCCCTGGGCCGGAATAACGGCGGATCTATCTTCCGTTTCGATATACTGGTAATCTTCCTCGGGATTCCGCCTGTAGCTGATCCGGTAGCTTTGGGCGCCGGATACCG
>JAEEGL017321414.1_pt1 | contig 14316 bp, 12 predicted proteins | sample 9134231 | NCBI WGS metagenome assembly JAEEGL01 (sample SAMN16246548, study PRJNA631951) | gut metagenome | biome: gut microbiome; feature: rumen; material: fiber-attached | host: Bos | place: Iran: Karaj | collected 2018-10 | reverse complement strand
TCCAAACTCCACGTCTTTCTAATTTCTTCGGATTGTGAATTTTGTGCCTGGTAGGTCGCAACTATTTCGTTAACGTCGCCAACATTGTCAATCTCCCCATTCTTCATCAGCACCCCTCTTTTGCACAAATTCTTGATACTGGTCATATTATGGCTAACGAACAGTACGGTGCGGCCTTCGCCTTTGCTGATGTCTTGCATTTTGCCGATGGCGCGTTTTTGAAATTCGGCGTCGCCTACGGCTAAAACTTCATCCACGATGAGGATTTCGGGGTCTACGTGGGCGGCTATGGCAAAACCAAGACGTACTCGCATGCCTGAGGAATAGCGTTTGATGGGCGTGTCGATGTAACGGGCTATGCCGGCAAAGTCGATGATTTCGTCGAGTTGTGATTTTATTTCTTGCTTGGTCATGCCGAGGATGGCACCGTTGAGAAATATGTTTTCTCTTCCAGTGAGTTCTTGATGCATGCCTGTGCCTACTTCTAAGAGCGATGCTATGCGTCCGCGGATTTTTATGCTGCCGGTGGTGGGAGTGGTTATCTTGGAGAGTATTTTCAGGAGTGTGCTCTTGCCAGCACCGTTTTTGCCAATGATGCCGACTATGTCGCCTTGGTTGATGGTGAGGTTGATATCTTTGAGTGCCCATACAAGGTCGGAGTCGGAGTCTTTGTCGGCAAGGTTGTTGGTGGCGCCTACGATGGAGTTTACGGCGGGTTTGCCTCTAAGACGTGCAAAGAAGTTTAGCACCTCGTCGCGGAAGGTGTCGGCTCCGTAAAAACCTAATTTGTAGAGTTTAGAGACGTTTTCTATTTGGATAACTGGGGTCATAGATGTCTAATATTGTGTTGATAATCTAAAATCGAATTTGTATCCCGACTTTTTGATTATGTAGAAAAATGCTTTGAACAGGATATTTCTACCAAGTATTTGTGTTGTGCTGAAGTTTTTGAGCGTATCATCATATTGAATAACAGGGTATTCGGTGGTGCGTATTTGGTTTTTGGCTAACCAAACATAGAATAAGCGTTCGGCCATAAAACCAAAGATTCGTTTCTGATAGTTGTTGTAACTATCTATGTTGATGCGTTTTTCGGTTTCTTCTATTATGGAAAACAGCCATTGACAATATGCATCGTATTGGCTCCATTCCATAATAAACATATTGTATCTCAGAAACATATTGTTGTTGAAGATAATCGACATAAATGCATCTTTGTAGTCGGGGTAAAGGTCTTCAACCACTTGTTTTAGTGTGTATATGTCTTCGCTTACGTGTGTGATGGAGTAACATACGCCTAACGAGAGCGGTAGACACTGTTTTTTGCCTACGATGGTGTGTCCCGATTTTAGGTCTCTCTCTATTTTTGATAGGTCGGGCTGGTAGTCGGCTGTTTGTTTCTCGGGGTAGAAAAATAGTTCTTTGATGGCGTTTTGCTTATCGAATGCAAAGTATCTTCTGTAGTGGTTGAGCCCGATGTATTCTAAGTTGGGATATATGGATTTGATGTTTTTCCACGCCCAATACATAGCGGTAAGTTCGCAGTAGGTTTTGTTTTTGTTGCTGATATTGTCGCAAGGCGAACCGTTGATGGAGTTGTCGCGGAGCATTCCTAAATCTGTGTCGGAAATAGCCGCACCCACTTGTATAGGAGCAAAAATATCGTTGTGGGGTAGGGGAGATGCCTTGTGACAGCAGATTAGGATTTTAATTTTGTTGCTTAAACTCTCTTTTTCCATCTGATAATGCTTTTTCGATCACTTTGTCCATGTCGTAATATTTGTATTCGGCAAGTCGTCCGCCAAAGATTACGTTATGTTCTTGCATTGACAATGCTTTGTATTTGTTGTATATGTCAGTGTTTTGTAGATTGTTGACCGGATATATGGGGTCGTTGCTGCCGTTAAATTCCATGGGGAACTCTTTGGTAATTACTGTTTTGTCATTGAAGTAGACCGGGTTTTCGGGTTCAAAGTGTTTGTGCTCTATTATTCTGGTATAAGGGGTTTCTCTGTCGGTAAAATTCACAACAGCATTGCCTTGATAGTTTTGAGTGTCAATAGTTTGTGTTTCAAACTTGAGCGAGCGGTATTCGAGTTTTCCAAATGTGTAGTTGTAATATTTGTCGATGCAGCCTGTGAAAACGATTTTTTCGGCTATTTGTTCGTAATGAGTTCTGTGGTCAAAATAATCAACTCCGGTTTCTGTGTCGATGCCTTCAAGCAATGCTTTAATTATCTTGTTGTAACCGCCTAATGGAATGCCTTGAAATCTGTCGTTGAAATAATTATTGTTGAAAGTGAATCGTAGCGGAAGCCGTTTGATTATAAACGCCGGCAATTCTGTGCATTTGCGTCCCCATTGTTTTTCGGTGTAACCTTTTATTAGGGTTTCGTATATGTCTTTGCCTATCAGACTAATGGCTTGCTGTTCAAGGTTTTCAGGTTCGCCGATGTTGGCTGATTTTTTTTGTTGCTCAATAATGCTGATGGCTTGCTCTGGCGTGGTGACACCCCACATTTGATAAAAGGTGTTCATATTGAAAGGCAAATTGAACAGTCTGCCTTTGTAGTTGGCAATCGGTGAGTTAGTGTAACGGTTGAATTCAGCAAATTGGTTGACAAAATTCCAAACTTCCTTGTTGGATGTGTGAAAAATGTGCGCTCCGTATTTGTGCACGTTGATTCCTTCTATGTTGTCGCAGTATGCGTTTCCTCCGAGATGATTGCGTTTCTCCACCACAAGACATTTTTTGCCCGCTTTTTTTGCCAAGTATGCGAACACGCAGCCGTACAGCCCCGATCCAACTATGAGGTAGTGATATTTAGCCATTGTAAACGTTATGCGAGCTTGTTTTTGAATCCGGGGTTTGTGTTGGTGATGCGGTCTAACCAGTCGTAAATCCTGAACAATCTTAGTTTTATGAGCAAATATCTGATTTTGAGTACTATGTTGTACTCCTTGCTGAACAATACTCCGCCTGTTTGTTCTGGATAATTGTATCCAGAGTACTGCTTTTTATGCTCTTGGGTTCTGATAAGTGTTTGATAATTAAGGTTGTGAAAAAACTTTATTGCCTTCTCATATTTTTCGCCCACATTGTTTTCTTTGAGGAACGACAGTATCACGTCGATGTTTTTTTTCATCGGGATTAGGTTTTTCTGTTTCTGGTCAAGTGTTTGTGAAAACGACATCGACGTCGGCCTCAAGATGTAGTGGTACAGCGGTTTTTGCACGTAACCTATGTTCTTAGCAAAGTATAATATTTGCGTAGTGAACACCAAATCCTCGAACAGGTTGGCTGCAGGAGATTTGAGATTGTTTTGATATATCTTATTGTTGCTTAAAAGCGCCCATATGTAATGGCAACATGTATTGCTCAAGATACGCTGCAATATTTTACTTTTGTTGAGATTGTTGTCAGGCAAATACTGTATTATATTTGAATGATTTAATTCGGTTTTATGAAAATCACATATTACCACGTCACAATCTTCGCTTTTGGCTTTTTGGTACATTGTGTTGTACATCTCTTTGTCCACCCAATCGTCGGAATCACAATTTGCTATAAATTCTCCTGTCGCGTTTTCGATTCCGGTTTTGCGTGCCTGAGGAAGACCCTGGTTGGTTTCGTGACGTATGATCCTTGTCTGTGGTTTTCGATGCGGGAACTCTTCGAGAACTTTCTGCAATATCTCAATAGACTTGTCTGTGGTGCAGTCGTCAACAAAAATGTACTCAATGTCTTCGAGTGTCTGTTCAAATAGGCTTCTGGCGCATTTCTCGATATACTGCTCCACGCCGTAGATGGGTATTATGATTGAGACTGCTGGCATTGGTTTATTGCTTTGTTATCCTAAGTTTCAAATCTATTAGAAAGTGTAACCTGTTAGCTACAAGGAATAACCGTATTTTGTCCATTAACGAGATGCCTTTCTTAAAATAAATCTTATAGTTGATGTCTTGGTAAAAGAGATTGCTGTTATCTTTAAGCACCTTCCTGTCTCTTATGTTAAACTTACAATTCAATGTGTGGTCCAATTTTAATAATATAGAGTATTGTTTGTTGACTCTTTTTGAGGATAAAAAGTCCAAAATTATATCTAAATTGCATTTTAATTGTTCGTATTTTTTTATTATCCATCCGTCATTATTGTTGTTCATAATGGACGTTGGATTTTGATAATAATGGTAAAAAGGTTGCTGAATATATCCAATTTTGTGCGCATAATAGAACAATTGTGCAACCAATGCGAAATCTTCGCCCATATTAGCTGTGGGATAAATTAAATCGTTGCTATATAATTGATGATTGCATAATAAACCTACCAAATTGTGGAGGCATGTGTTACGAAACAAATTGGTATAAATGTAATCTTTGTCAGACGGTATTTCTTTGAAAAAACTTTGATTGTATATGTCGTTTGAATCAATTTTAAGCAAGTCGCATATAACAATGTCCAATTTTTCCTTTTCTGCATGTTCGACCATTACCTGGTACATTTCTTTATCAACGCTATCGTCAGAATCGCAATGTGCAATATATTTCCCATTTGCGTTTGAAATGCCGGTTTTGCGTGCCTGAGGAAGACCTAGGTTGTTTTGATGATGTATTATTCTTACTTGGTTTTTGCGTTCTGGGTATTCCTCAATTATATTTTGTAGTATTTCAATGGAGTGGTCTTTTGTGGCATCATCAACGAATATATATTCAATATCTTTGAGTGTTTGCTCAAATAGGCTTCTTGCACATCTTTCGATGTAAGGTTCTACACCGTAAACAGGTATAATGACAGAGACTAACGGCATACTATGTTATTTCTTAGTAAGTTTTAGTTTCCAATCAATTAAGAAGTGCAATCTGTTGGAAACTAAGAAGAACCTAATTTTGTCCATAAAAGAAATCTGTTTGTTTAAATATATTTTGTGGTTAATATCATCGTAAATGATGTTTTTGTCACATAGGTTTTTGTGATTCCTAAGGTTGAACATCCATTGTAGCGTGTGACGGAATTTTAGAGGCGTTATATGTTCCGAACATATTTTTTTTTGATTCAGAAAGGAAATGACGGTGTCGAGGTTTTTTTTTAATTGTCCGGCATAATGAATTCTTTTGTTTAACTTCGTGTCATTCATCATCGAATTGGAATTTTGACAATAATAGTACAACGCATTTTGCAGATATCCTATTTTTTTTGCATAATATGTTAGTTGCGTTACTATTACATAATCTTCGCCCATATTAGCAGTCGGAAAGATGATTCCGTTGTCGTACACTTCTTTTTTGCACAAAGTTCCCCATACAGCATGTGCGGCTCCTCCCTGAAACAGTGCGTAGTACAATTGCTTTTTGTCTTCAAATGCGTTTGGAAAATATTTTTTTTCGCAGCAGGTATTGTTGTCGGTGATATTGAAATCGCAGAAAATAAGATCGTAATCGTTGCCTTTGGCATATTGATACATTAGACTATACATATTTTTGTGAATATAGTCGTCAGAGTCACAGTGTGCAATATATTCGCCTTTTGCATTCAATAGACCAGTTCTTCGGGCTTGTGGGAGACCTAAGTTTTCCTTGTGATTAATAATTGTGATTTTGTTGCTTACATTGGGATATTGTTCTATTACTTTATTTAGAATCTGTATCGAATTGTCTTGCGTGCAATCATTAACAAAAATAAATTCAATATTGTCGAGAGTTTGTTCAAACAGGCTTATAGCACAGCGTTCGATATATTTTTCAACTCCGTAAATTGGTATAATTACTGAAACAAGAGGATTGTGTGTTGTCATTTTATTCGTTCTCGCTTAATAACCGATACGATGTAGCGTAGGTACGGAAAGTACCTTTCTTCTAACACAGCCAAAACTTTCTGACAGAATGAGAGTTTCTTTGAAATAAATTTGAAACTCTGAACATCGAATTTGTCTTGTTTGCTAACACCTACTATTTTTTTTTCAAAAGGAAGATCAAAACCAACTGGATAACAAAAACCAGGATGAAGAAGTTTGTAATTTTTCAGCGTACACAAATAATGGTTGATATGAGATTCATCATGCCATTTTGCAATGTAGTTTTGCTTTAAGTCGGTTTCAATATTCTGTTTTAATACTCTGCACATTTGGAGAAAAGAATCAGTTTCTCCTCCTATAATTCCTCCTCCTACATAGAGGTTTCCGCAATTATATGGAATATAGGCTGTGGATTTTTTATTCCGTTCGTAGGGAAACATAAATTTTTTTGAATATATGTATCCTCCATGATGATAAAAAACTAATTTTTGTTCGTTAGAAGGAATAATGTCTGAATCTGATACCTCTGAAACACACTTTAAATTACTATTGAAAAAATAAAGATAATCATATTTTTTTAATTCGTCTTCAATAGAAAGAAATGTTTCGAAACGCAGTAATGTTATAAGCGGCCATGGTTGATTCTGAATGTTAAATACCTTGACGTCATTGCTCTGTGGAATGTCCTTGTCTGTAAATACTAGGTAGTTTACACTATGGTTTGTGCAAAAATATTTTGTGAATGATTTGTAAAAATCTTCCCAAAACATTACATAATTACCTGTACAGATGTACAATATTCCGATTTTCATATCGCTTTATCGCCTAAATATTTTTTTACATCTATTAGATGCCAATGATCTTCATAAATATCTATAGGCATTCTTACTAACATCCACTGATTGGGCGCAACAACTATTTTTTGCGGATAATCAGATAAATACTGTGCCCACCACCCGTAACTTGTGTTTCCAATTATAAAATGTTTGCATTGCCCCATTGCCGCCAATGTTTTATGTACCGGTTGTGTCTTATCCTGAAAAATGACTCTGTGTTTTGAACAATCTATTAAATGCTCTTTAACATATTCAACATTGTCGGAACATATAAAAAACAACGGATTGTCTATCTTGGAAATGATGTAATCAATAGCCTCTTCCCAATACTCTTTGCCGCAGACTGCGTACAAAGAGCTTCCGATATTATGTTCGATTTTTACCGATATGCATACAGAATTGTTTTCGCGTAGCTTGTCAATGGAAGGATAATCGTCGATCGAATTTTTTAATCCAAATCTATTCCGAAGATCTTCGTTGGCAGATGTGAAGTACTTTTTGCTTTGAAAATATCCGCTGATTAAATAATAATTTCTTCTATTTGTTTGAAAATCAATAAACCCGTTTTCGCACAGCATTATTCCGATGAAATTGAGCATCGGACGTAAACGTTTTTCTCTCCTGAATTTCTTTTCGTAATTGTTGCCGCATGATGTAAGTCTTATGGCAACTTTTAGAGCAATGTACTTGAGAATCCACTTAAGAGAGTGTAGCTTCTTTCTGTCGTGAACATAACGAACGTTAGGTAGGTCGTAATGTGCCAGGGAATTTTCCCAATTGAAGTGTAATACCTCACTGTCATCTATGATAATCTCTGTGTTGTTACCAGATTTGAGTTGGAGTTCCCTTGCACAGGAGTAGATAAACAGTTGGTTTCCTATGCGGCCTCGTAGGAGTACATATATTTGTTTCAAACTTTTTCCCATTGATGGGTTTCAAAATTGTATGTTTTAATTAATCGTGCCGGGCTGCCTGCTGATATTGAATAACTTGGTACTGACTTTGCGACTACGCTGTTGGCTCCTATTATGCATTTGTCACCAATAGTCACTCCGGGAAGGATTGTCGCTTTTTCGCCAATCCAACAGCCATTACCGATACAGACGTCTTTGCATGCTAATGGTTGATCCATATACGGAGTTTCACTTTCGGGATTTATCCCGTGATTTTCACTGGTTATCAATACATCTGAGGCAATTAAAACATTGTTGCCAATGACTATATTTCCTCCAGCTAGCGCCGAAAACCTATATCCTATGTAACAATTGTCACCGATTGTGATAGTAGAATTCTTGCCTGTGAGATAATTGTATAATTGAAGTCTTGAATTGTTTAAAATTGTTGTTCCTTTCCCTATCGAAATGTTTTGCTGTCCGGAGATTATGGCTGGATGGTGTATAACACTTCCTTCCCCATAATTTGAAAAGCTTTTTCTGAACCATGGGAAATATTCTTTGTGCCAAAGAAACAGATGTTTTAAAGTGTCAAAATTCATCTTTTAACTGCAATCATTAGCGTTTTTTTTACATACAAATACTCCTCTTTGTTTTTATACAATAGATAATAAACAGCCGTTAAAATCATCCCTAAACAAACATTAATAAGTGCTATGTTCCAAATTGTTGCATCCACAAGGCAATGCCGTAGAATGAACCAAAAGCCGTAAATAGTAATTGTAACAAGACTGATGTTGGTCACAAATGGGATGAAATACAATTTAAGCTTTTGTATAAAGATGGTTTCAAAGAGGATTTTTGGTTCATACCAAAAATAAGTCACAAGCCGAGAAATAACCGATGCTGCTATTATACCTTCCAGACCAATGAAATATCCCAGTATTATCGACAAGATGAGGTTCAATCCTGCGGCGATGAGCATTATGTATTTGGTTTTCATATAAATGCCGCATGCTTCTCTGTACGACCACAATGGCATGACGCATATTGATAAATAAAAATTCAAACAAATAAATGCTACTGTGCTATCTGAGAGCTGATATTCCGGACCAATCCATATTCTGATGATCGTCTGATAAGATATCATCAGGGATGCTATAATTATGGCTGATAAATAAAAGCTAATCATTTGCATGGCTTTAAACACCAAATATGATTTTTCGTTATTTTTTTCGAGCACAAGGTTGCCTATACTTGCCGTAACAGATGAAAAAACGATGTTTAGAAAGGCAAATATGCCTGTAACAACTTCTAGGTAGTTGGTGTACATTCCCAGTATAACTGTTCCTATCATTTTTGAAATTAGGATGTTGTCTACGGAGTTCATTAATACAGAGGATGTTTTGTAAATAAATATGGAACTAATGTTTTTTGTTATTTCCGATTTGATATTTTTGTTTGTTTGGATATGTTCCTTTATTTGCAAAAAAGGATATACTCTATTGGTTTTAATTGATATCGCTACATTTTGTGCAACTACCGCGACAAGCTGTATGATAATATAAACAATATACTCTTTGTAAATGACGATTGCCAATATTTGCAAAGCAGTTGTTACAATGCTTGTTGCTGCAAATAAGTTGTTTATTATGTAAGATTTTTGGTCGGCATTTAGTAGGGCCGCTTTGTATACGAACAGGTATGATACTGATGTTTGTGCTAGAAATATGACATAATATAATGTCAAATTTGGAATATCGCTTTCCAAATTGACTAAATAATCCAGAAACGGTATTAGCAATAGTCCTATGGAGAAAATCGCACCTGCAATTATGTTGTAGATTTTTCGATAATACTTTATCAACCCACGAATAGTTTCATAGTCTTTTTCGGCTAGAGGTTTATATAAAGAATAAGCAATCGCAACGCCGAACCCCAAATCTGCCATGGAAAGTACAGAAAGAATGTTTGCAAACAGACTGTTTATTCCCAAATAATCAATTCCTATGTATTGGATGAACAATTTCCTGCTAATGAAAACACATACCAGGGTAATCAGTTTTTGGATAAAACCGGTAAAGATGTTTTTTATTGTCGCAGTTGTTCTTTTTTGATTCATTGTTTAAAAATACCGGAGAATCTGTTTTGTGTATGCCCTTAGATAATCATAAACGTTGTTCCAAATATTATGGGTCCTGAGCCTCCCTACCAAATTGTCTATTTTGCTTTGGTTAATAATTGCCGGGGTCTGCCAAATTGTGTTTTCGATTTTCTTGTCAAATAGTGAAAAATCATCCAACTTGTTTTCTATGATATGATTTTCCATCAGATACTTTTCAAATTTGTCAAATAATTTTGGAAACACTGAGTTGAATTTTTCATAATCGCATTTTAAGTATTCTTCATATATATTTGACGAATGTATTTTGCGCGAATGAGGAATGTTGAAATAGTCGGCAAGTTCCTCAGTCCGAGAGTCAATTACATACACGAATGATGGAATGCCGTTTAATAGCGCCATAATATTCCCGTGTATTCTCGATCCATATGAAAAGTTTATTCGGTTTTGTGTCAGATAGTTGAAAATAGCTTGGATGTCATAAAAAAGGAATAACCTTTTTTCGGCAATTAGTTTCAACGCTTTATATGGAATTGTAGAGAATATATCCTTGTCGTGTTTTATCTGTTCAAAAAACTCTGGGTTATATAAAACTGACGACGTTTGGTCTTGATCTAAATAGACGGCATTTTTATAATGTGAAAAAATATTTGCGAAACGTGGTTTGTAAAACAGTCCTAAATGGCCGTTGATTACAGGTTTGAACTCTGTTTCTTTAATTTTCTGTGTAGTGATGTGGATATCGCGTCCTTTTTGAAACATTGACGGACAGCCTGTTACTACCGTATTAGGAAAACCAAGAGCATCAAAAAACATTTTTGTTTGATACCCTCTTAGTGAGATGTTTCCACCTGTGGCCAATACGCTTTCTATAAAATCAACAGCCTCGCGTTTGATGCTGTTGATTAAAGTATTTAGCTCACTGATACTGTCCATTTGAATGCCGACGCCTAAAACGAAAACTGGTATTTTAAATTGTTTAATTCCATTTGTCCACATCTTCAGCAAATTGCGATGAATGTCTGAGTTGCAGAAAATATTAGCTTGCGGCATTATTACTAAATCGTAATTTTCATTCAAGTTGTCGATGTTGTCATCGTTTGCAAAAGGTTTGAAATTTGTTTCGTCGTAGTAAACGTATGTGTGCGATGTGTAGTCGTTTGTGATATATTTTTCTGCAGCCTGTACGAACAATTTGTTGCCAACGTTTCCCTTGCCTTTGCCGGTGTATTCTGAATAGAACTGTTCATAATTTGTCGGCGTATAAATGTCGCAATCTACGCTTAAGCCTTTATAATAAATGATTTTTTTCATTTAGTCTACTTGTACAGTCCCTTCTTTTTCATTTCTTCAATTGACTTTTCGTAGTTGTCTTCTTGAATATTCTGAGAATCAACCCATTGGCAAAATTTCGCTATTCCTTCAGAGAAATTCCATTTTGGATAAAAACCAATCAGTTGTTTGGCTTGTGTGATGTCGGCATAATTGTGCCTGATATCTCCCAACCTGTAGTTGCCACTGATGGTTATGGGAACTTTGATGCCGAATTTTTCGCACAATGTGTTGGCAACTGTCAAAACGTCGATGGCTACGCCCGTACCAACGTTGAAGACTTTCCCATTAGCTTTGTCAGATTCTAACCCCAAAATAGTGGCATCAACAGCATCGTCGATATATATGAAATCGCGGCATTCTTTTCCGTCTTCAAAGATGTTGATGGGGTTATGGTTCTTGATTCTTGTAGAAAAGATGCTAAGGATTCCAGTGTAAGGGTTTGTGAGCGATTGTCCTGGCCCATATACGTTTTGATATCTAAACGACACCGATTCGATGCCAATTGCCTGACATACCAAATGCGTTAACTGCCCCTGCACTTGTTTTGAAATGCCGTAGACCGACGATGGCAGAATGGCAGAATCTTCTGTCGTGCCCAGGAGCTTAACAATGCCGTTGCATTTAGGGCAGTGACATTCGTAATCTCCGTTTGACATATCGGAGTCGTTCCTGCTGTGTGGATATACTACACCGCATTGGCTGCAATAATATTTCCCTTCTCCGTATATTGCCCGAGATTCGGCAACTAAAACACGTTTTATGGAATGTTGCGTGTTTGTAAGAATATCAAGCAACAATGCTGTTCCTCCGATATTAGTGCTAATGTATTTGTCGATTTCGTACATCGATTGGCCCGTGCCTGTTTCTGCCGCTAAATGGATTACTGCGTCTTGACCCTTGAGTGCTTTGAGCCAATCTTCGCGGGATGTTACGCTCCCTTTTATGAACCTTACTTTGTCTTTGATACTTAGGTATAATGGTGACGTCGTTTCGGGAATCATTCCGTGGATTTGCTCCGATAGCGAGTCTAACACTGTTACTTTATATCCTTTTGACAATAGTTTCAACGCAAGATTGGATCCGATAAAACCGGCTCCGCCTGTGATTAATATGTTTTGCATCGCTTATAATCAATACAAAGGGACACCCGCTTGGTCAAGGGGTTTGGATAACTTGGTACAATATGCTGTTTGTCAAGTTTTTATTGATATCCAATAAAATTTTTGAAAACATTTTATATTGTCTATGTCTGCAAGATACGTGCTAAGTTGTTAAACCGTATCTATAAATTTTTGTTCCACTTTGTTGAACAATATCAAGCCTATCATCAGTAGAACCAAGGTGACGCCTATGGAGTAGAATAGCATGTTGGCGTTGAATGTGCCAACTCCGAGTATCGAATATTTAAAACCTTCCACTACCGGTGCAAGCGGGTTGAAGAGTAGCAGAAAACGATATTTCTCAGGTATGAACGACACCGGGTAGATTATCGGCGTGCAGTACATTAGCAACTGTATACCAAAGCCTACAAACATACTCAGGTCGCGGTATTTGGTGGTAACAGAACTGATTATTATGCCCATTGCCAAGCCCATAACGCCCATTATCAAACACATAAGTGGTATTGTAAATGCCCATGCGTTGAGATGTATGCCGGCGCCTTGACAATAGTAGTAGATATACATGGCTATGAGTATTGTGCTCTGTATCAAAAAGGCTATAAATGCAGTGATAATGGTGCTGAGCGGCACTATCATTCGTGGAAAATACACTTTGGAGAATATCTGCTGATTGCCCACAAATACTCCTGATGTGGATTGTATGCATCGTGAGAAAAATCCCCAAATCAATGTTCCTGTAAAGTAAAATAGCGGTGCGGGCACTCCGTCGGTGGATATGCCGGCCACGTTGGCAAATATTATGGTGAAGGTGACGGTGGTGAAAATAGGCTGAAGCACGTGCCACAGCGGCCCGAGTATAGTTTGCTTGTATGCTGCCACAAAATCGCGGCGCACCAGAAGAAACAACAGGTCGCGGTAGCGCCATATTTCCTTGAAATGAAAGTCCAAAAGTTTGCGTTTGGGCTTTATCACCTCGGTCCATTCTTCGTTGTCGGTTGTATCGTACATTGCGTTCTTTTTAGTGCAAATATACCAATTATTTCGGCTCGAAAATATTTTTTCGCTTTGTGTTAAAAAAAAATTTGTTTCTATGCTGATTATTACTACTTTTATAATCTGAAAAAATTAACAAATTTTACGATGAAACTCAAACCATTACTAATGACAGCCATAGTTTCGGCGGCTATTTCCGTCAACGCGCAGACCAAAAACAATGTTTCGCAAGCTATAGATGCGATGACCTCCGACCCAAATTTCTTCAACGCCCAAATTGGCGTGCTCGCTATTGATATCAACACCGGCGAGACTATTGCACAATACAATCCTGACATGTCGCTTACGCCGGCAAGCAATATGAAGCTTTTTTCCACTGCCGCGGCGCTCGAAATGTACGGCCCCGACTACACTTTCGACACCAAGCTGGTGTACACAGGCTCTATCGACAAAAACGGACGCCTGCGTGGAAATATCATTATCAAAGGCGGCGGCGACCCTACATGGGGTTCCAAGTTTTTTGACATTGACGCCACTTACAACGACAAGCTGGTGCAGGCCATTATCCGTGCGGGCATCAAGCAGGTGTCGGGCAATATCATTGCCGACGCGTCGATTTTTCAAAAAGAGATGGTGCCCACCACTTGGAGTTGGGAGGACATCGGAAACTACTACGGTGCTGTGCCTTCGGGACTTTGTGTCAACGACAATGTTGTAACACTTCATTTCCGCACAGGCGCTAAGGGTTCTCTTGCCGAATATGTTAACAGCGAGCCGTATATTCCCGGAATGACAGTAATTAGTTGCGCCACTGCTGAAAATATCCGTCGCGAAAACACCAACGTGTTTGGCAAGGCTTACCAATTAGAAAAAATGATTGCCGGACCTATGCCTATGAATACCAACGATGTAACCGTTCGCGCCATTATGCCCGACCCTGCTCGTTTTGTTGCCGAAAAACTCAAAAACACTCTCGACGATCAAGGTATCCCTGTTTATGGCAATGTTTTCACCACTTTTGACACTACCTATGTGCCCGACGAACGTAAACCTCACGAGATTCTAACCCTCAAATCGCCCACTCTCGCCGAAATTATCAAGATGACAAATCTTTACAGCGTTAACCTTTTTGCCGAGCACTGCCTCTGCCTTGTGGGTTTAAAACAGGTGAAAACTACCGACGTTACCACTGCTGCCAATTCGCTTATGTACTGGTGGAATAC
>JAEEGL017151809.1_pt1 | contig 14316 bp, 11 predicted proteins | sample 9134231 | NCBI WGS metagenome assembly JAEEGL01 (sample SAMN16246548, study PRJNA631951) | gut metagenome | biome: gut microbiome; feature: rumen; material: fiber-attached | host: Bos | place: Iran: Karaj | collected 2018-10 | reverse complement strand
TATGAAAAAACTCATACTGATATTACTCAATTTGACAGAGATGAGCTTAGGGTTATGTTTAACTTACTTGTAAAAATCTTATTCTTACCTGTAGGTTCAGATCTTGGTGCATATATGAGTGTTTCTCTTTCTTCTCCTTCAGAAGATGAGTGGAAACTATTTGATCCAAAATATACAACCATATACGATACAGATTCAATATATACAAATGACTCTTCTCTTGAAAGATTAGAAAAAGACTTTGAAGCACTTCCTTCAATAATAAAAGAATCAGTTAATTCTTATTATAATATCTATAAATATTTATCTATTGTTTCAAAAAGACTTCAAACGGTAGATTTTAACTATAGAAAAAATCTAGATCAAAAAGATATAGATACATGGACTGCGGATCCTAGTCTATCTCTTCAAAAATATGGTAATTACTATGCTGCTTTAGGAGAACCTCCTTTTGTAAAAGACGGTCCTATGCTTTTTAACCATCCTCATTTAAGATGGACTATTTATATCCTACATAAAGTACATATGTTCTCCAATATTATGAAAGATTATATGTTTGATAGATGGGCAAGCTCTTCTATCTTACAAAAAGCTCTTCCTGCTTTTACTAGAGTTTCTTTAATCAGTTATAACGTAGAATCTTTCATAGCTATTCATTTCTATTCTCCAATCTTTAAGTCTTTATTTGAAAACATAGATTCAAGATGGAATATTCCTACTGGAATGATTCTTGAACAACTCCTTCGTTATCCTATAATTGTAGATGATATTTCTACTGCTTATGAATTTTTCAATAAAAAAGAACCTGGTTCATATACTGGTGAAAATTTATCAAATGTAAAACAACCTGAACTAGTTACAATATTAAACCTAGTTGTAAACCTAAACGAATGGGTAAGAATGATAAGTTTTACATCTAGATCAACACAACTTCAATCCATACCAGAAGTTGAAAAAGAGTTTAGAGCTCTTTATCAACTCATTTCTGATACTAACATATCTGAAAGTTTAGTTGAATTTAATAAAATTCCTTCTAATATAAACGACGAGGTAGTAAACCTAATTGCCAGTCTAAACTACTGGATATCTGCAAACAAATCTATAAAATCTCCACTTCCTTCTTACGATCTATTTGAATCAGATTATAAATTTATTTTTGAAAAACTTAAATCTCTTTCAAACTTAAACAAAGCTTACGTACTATGGTTTATAGCATATAAAGCTCATGAAACTATGAATGATATTATCATAATGGATGAATCCCGTTTCCTTAACTGGGTTCAATCTGTTACCCAACAATAAACTGTAGAGCATTTTCTACCTTAATAAAAAGAGCTTCTAGGTTAAATCCTAAGAGGCTCTTTTTATTATTACTTAGATGTATTCTTAAACTATGGTTCTGGATCAGGTTCAGGATCTGGTTCAGGATCAGGATCTATTATACCACTAACATATCTCCATTCAGCAGAAGAGCCAGATATTTTATGATCTAAATATTTTTCCAATGTTGGTTCATTTATTCTAATGTCATCTACATATAGAGCAAATTTATTACCCACTTCATTGTAATAATTGTTAAATAAGGCAGTTACTACATTAGTACCACATTCTTCTAGACTTCTTGGAAATACCAAATAACTTCCTTCACTGCTAGCTTGAAGACTAAGTCCAGATTTACAATCTTGTGTAATAAACTCACCATATCTTATTCTTATAAAAAATATAATATATAAATCTCATATTAAGATCCTAAAACCAAAATAAGACTCTCCTCCATTCTGGTTTTCGATCTATATATTCATTAATTTACAATTATTTTTTGGTATAAAAACAAAAATTCATATAAAAACACAAGATATTAAACCGATAAGTCAAATACGTTTATACAAGTTTTGCTAGATACATACCAGATTTTTTCAGATAATATCTACTACTTTCATCTATGCCAAGACATTCTCTTACAAGTTGTCCTGCTAGATATGAAGAAGCTACATATCCACTTTTATAAATAAGATTTTTCATATATCTAGCAAGGTTTACAAAATATATATTGATATCTACCCTGGATAACTTCTGTTTTCTACTAACTTTAGGAGAGTACATATATACTTCTTTCCATACGTTCATAGCTAAAATTTCTCTATCTAATTCTTCCTCTCCGATGGCAATCTTATCTTTATATACATCAATACCAGTTGCCATAATTCTTTCTTGTCTAGAGATCATAAACTTATCCCAACATATATCAGAAGAAACTACCCCCCATCCAAACTCTTCTAAAATACTAACTAGATCCATAATATCTAATTCTGCTTTAACAGAATATTTAATTAGTTTTTCTAAAAACCAGGATTTAATAAATACAGATAAACTTAACCTATCTACAGTCTTTGCAAATATAGGAGGTTTAATCATAGTGGTAATTAGTTCATTAATAGATTGATCCAAACACTGTTCAGGATGTTCTACAGAATCTACTTCAAACTCACACCAATTAGGTAGATATACTGAATCTTTTTTATAAAGGGTATTAAACACATATTGTTTTTGATCTTTATATGATAAAACTACCTCTTCATTTGATATCCATTTTAAAATAAATCCATCTTTGTATCTTAATCTTCCTACAAACCAAAACAAACGAGATAACACTACACTCTTTTCAACATCTAAATCTAATTCTTGATTTGTAAGTCTTAAAAAGAATAAATCCATCAAACTAGAAAGAGTAGAAGAAGAGGCTGAAAAGAATATCAATGAATATCCACTCTTTATAAGATTTAACATAGGTTCCAGTGGAGGAAGAATCTGATCTAAATCTATGTATACTTTCTTATTTACAGTTAAATTTTCTTTCAAAGCTCCTTCATTATTATACATATTTTCATTTTCTAGACTGTATCTAGAAAATCCAATCTTTTCATCTAAAAAAGAACTATATCCAAAAGAATACATCTGTCTTGCATTAAGATAAGCTGATATAACCAGTCTCATAAGAGGAGACATAGATTTAAATTTGTTTCTAATATGTTCATTATAAAAAGAATAGGAAGATACCTGTTCTTCATCAAAAATATTTGGAATACCATAAAGTCCACAAAACTTTAAAAACTTTTTATCAGTATTTCTTTTTATAGATTCTAACTCTTTCACATTTATCATAATATTAGGTTTAGATGTCAAAATATCAGTATCTATAAAAGCTTCTACATTATTTCTCCAATCTGCAAACTTACCACAATAATCAAAGATATGTTTCTTATATGCAAAATAACTGGTAAAGACCGGTTGATAATTTTCTACTATATTTTGAATCAAGTTTTCTTTATCAGGTCTTCCTCCCAGAGAAGGAAGATATCCTCCTTCTTTTACCTCAAAACCTACCTTGATAGTAGTATCAAAAGATAAAATCTTATCACATCCTAAGACAAAACTAAAAAAAGGACCAATACAATCAGCATTTAAAACATATACCCATCTTATTCCTGAAGATATAGATAGTTTAGATATCATATGTTCTAAACGTAAAAACTTTAAAAATTCTTCTCTTCTCAAAGAAGTTCTAATCTCATCATATCTCGTCTGACTATCAAATTCAGAAATGCTTTTATTCTGAACAAATATCACAGTTTGTGAATACTCCAGTCCTTTAAACTCATTTTCTACTTCCCTGGTTTTACTACCTGTTCTTTTAAATAATTTAGAAGAAAGACTTTTCAAACCATGATAATGAGTTTTATCATTATCTGGTTGAGAAGATACCTCATGTTTATCATAGTACCCAGATATCACTTTATTATATACATCATCACCCAAGGATTTTTTTAAAGAAGAATCTATAAATTCATCTAATTTATTAAATTCTTCTTCCCATCTTGATTCAAAACAAGATCCTTCAAAATTTAATTCATAGAATATAATTTTTTCATCCTTCTTATTTTCTTCGTTCATATCTCACCAACTTTTATTCTTACTAGTTCTTATAACTATCAACCTCTAATCTGAAAGCTAGATTATTCTATAAGGTAAATCTCATAATAAGGAAATGAATCAAATTTTATAAGAACTGATACTCCTTGTGTATACAAAAAATTTAGTGTTGAGATAGTTGGATTCCATCCAACTATCATATCATCCATACACACCATTGAATAATCTATACCACAATCAAAAAAAGGTTTAAGTATATGAGATGCAATATCCCAATCTGGACATACAAGTACCAGATTTTTTAAATCTGTAACTTTTTTCCCTATTCCTTCTAGACATTCATTTACAGATTCTAAAATATTTTTATTAAAGTCATAATCAAGATAATCTTCCATCATCATATACTCATGACACACTACCTGACGTTTCTTACCAGAGGTAACAAAACTAAATACTCCCCAACCATCATCACAGGAAAGATCTTTTTTATATCTTTTAAATAAAGATACATCTTTCATAAATATTTTTTTATTCTCTTCAAGTAGTGATAATGCAGAAAAACCTTTTTGTTGAAAAACTACTTCTTGATGATTTGAAAAAGAACTTATCATCTTTTGATACATGTTATCTACAAGTGGATAGATATTTTTTACAATCTCCCTTCTTTCTGTTTTTCTTTTTATCTTTTCATCTGAAGTATGATTACTAATCAAAGTATTTTGTAACCTAATTAATGTTTTTGAGTTAAAAATTCTAGGGGTTGATACTACAGGTTCTTCTTGTTCTTCTAAAGATGAATTTACATTCTTTAAGATATCTTTAAGATATCTTAAATTAAAAAAGTTTTGATCCCAAAAACTATCCTGACTATATACCGTATACATTACAGAATTATATTTAGATAATGATTCAATAAATTTTCTAATATTTTTTCTTTCAGAAAAAAACTTTGACTGAAAACTTATATTATTCACTGTAATATTATTAGATTCCTCTCTACCTAGTCTTTGATACTCAAGACTATTAATAAACCTAAGATACAGTGATTGAGATAATTTATTTAAATCTATTTTATCTAGATTACTAAAATGTCTAGATCTTACTTGAAAATGAAAATCAGATAACTCTATAGGTATTACCGAAGATGAATATATTTTTTTTACTCTTTCATTATGTTTCATTTTATTTCATCAGTTCTTGAGTTTATTAATTTAAAATTATCTTACTACACTATTTAACCTATCAATAACCGACATAATATTTCTTCTATTTTCATCTTTTTTTACACATTCACTCAAATGCATAAGAGCTATTTTAAGTCCTACCCAATCTCTTGTTAAAATCTTTAGATTTATAATACCTTCCAGAGGATCTAAAAAACTTTCATCTAATTTGAAAGCTCTTTGATATTCTTTTTCAGCATTTTGAGCTTGACCTACACTTTCATAAACTTTAGCTATTCTATAATGAACTATAGCTTGTTCTACATTAGTAGATGCTGCTTGTAGTACTCCATCCAGTACCTTTAAACAATTAGACCAGTCCTCTATCATCTTATATGCATCAAACAACATAATAGAGGTATCAAGTGGCGAGTTATAACAGTACTCTTCAATTATTTTTACAGCATCTTTAGGTTTATCGAGTTGATAAAGATAAAGACCTGCGAGTTCTTGAGCAAATCTATAGATATTTTGTTTTGAAGAAGAAGCTCTTATCATATTTTTTAAAACATCACATACCTTATCCCAGTATCCTAACTGTACATAAAGTACTTTAAAAAATTTAAGAGCTTTAAGATTCAATGGATTAATCTGAAGTAGTAGATTACAAACCTCTTGTACTCCATCTGGATTTGACAGTTTCTTATCATACAGTAAACACAGTCTTTCAAGTGCTAGTTCAGAATCTCTTAAGGTATTAAAAGAGGTATAAACTCCTTTTAGAATCATAGCCTCTGATTTAAAATCTTCTTCTAAAAGAAAGGTAGCTAAAAACTTTTGAAACTGTCTATAATTTAACTTCAGATTAGAAACAGCCTTATTACATATCTCAACTGTTTTTTCTATATCTCCTAGATATCTATTATATACCTTGCATAACTTTACATAATATACGATATTTTGAGAACTCAACTGTCTTGTAAGTAAAGTTACAAGTGGAGACCAACACTCCTTCTGTTCTAATTGTTCTAAAGCAAACTCAATTTGAAGTTCACTCAAAGATTCTCCAGCATCAATCTTTGATACGATAACTCCTATATCTTCAGTACTTACTGTATTCATAAAAATCCATTCTTATTACATACTAAGTTTTAATCAGATATACCTAACAAAAATTAATCACAATCATTGATTAATTTTAGCACATCCTTGTTTTTATTTACACTGATAAATATTATTTTTACTTTTGGAGTCCACGAATTAACTCACTACTTGCCATCCTAACCATAGCTTCGTAGTTATAATTTTCATGATCAAACAACCACTGAAGACTGATCCCATCAATTACTCCCATAATATATGAAGCATATTCATAAGGATCTACCTTTTTAAAATCTCCTGATTCTATTCCTTCTTTAATAACGTCTTGTCCATATCCTCTCAACACATCATAGTGTTTAGATATAATCTGGCGTACATCTTCTTTTTGATTAATTTGAGTCCAAAAATCCATACTGACCTGATAGTACTCTCTGGTTTTTTGTACTACCTCAAAAGCAAGTTCTATAAACACTTTTATTTTATCTACAGGAGATAGAGCTTTATTGATATTTTTAAGAAATTGACCTTCAAGTCCTAGGGATACCTTCTCTAAAACAAACCGCATTAGTTCATCTTTATTTAAAAAGTAGTAATGGATAATACCCTTACTTACTCCTGCTGTTCTTGCTACATCCTGCATAGAAAAATTATGATAACCATACTTACTTATACAGTCTACAGTAGCCTTAACTATCTGTTCTTTTCTTTCTGAAGCAACATCTGCTTTTGACATAAATATTCCTCAATCTCTTTACTGAACCATCTTATACTTAAGGCTTTCAAACAAAGCTAAAAACACAGTGATACTAATCTTACCATACCTAATTATCTATTTACCAACCTAAGTTTTTCTAGTAGAATTGGTTACTAAGGTTTACTTATTTAATATACTAAAAAAATTAGTTATATTTCTATTAAAAAATTCAAAGAGGCCAGCTATGTTCAAACAGTTTATTATATCGATATTCTTATTTTTGTCTTTTCCGGTCTTATCCTTCGCTTCTATAACAGGTTGGACTCATTTTGGGATCCGTCCTCTTGCTATGGGTAATGCTTTCGTAGCTGTCGCTGATGATTATAACGCTATATTTTATAATCCAGCTGGTATTGGCTCAAAAGGAGGAGTCCATTTCCAACTCCTAGGATTTACTGCTGCAATGTCTGCTGATTTTATTCCACTTTATAGAGATATTAAGGATCTGGAGGATAATAAAGAGTCAGGAGCTGTACTTGATCTTGTAGAAAAGAATCTAGGTACTGCTTTTATGTTAAATGTAGGTTTTACTCCTTATTTAACCATATATAACTTTGGAATAGCCTTAGGGGTTGATGCTGGAGCTGAGCTTACATTTAAAAGAGATCCTGGACTTAAAATAGATGCAGGAGCCAGAGGAATTCTTCCTGTAGGTTTTGCTATGAGTTTCTTTGACGATAAGTTAAGGGTTGGTGGAGCTGTTAAATATGTGTACGGAGGTCTTGCGTTTTGTGACTGGGGTCTTGTAGATATTCAAGATCTTTCTGATTTAAAATCTTTAAAAGATAACTATTACTACGGTGGTGGATTTGGTGTGGATCTTGGAGTACTTGTTTCTCAGCCAGAATCTAAGTTCAAACCTACTCTCGGAATAAGTGCTACAAGTATCGGAGGAGTAGCTACACCTAAAGATCAAATGCTTATGTATCCTTCACTAAATACTGGAGTAAGTTTCAGATTAATTAACACAAGACCTATTACTATCACAGCTGCAGCAGATGTTCATTCTCTAAATAAACATATGGATTTTTCCAAAAAATTTGGAACGGGATTAGAACTTGATATATACTCCTTTATCAAACTTCAAGCAGGTTTATATAACGGGTATTATACTGCTGGTATAAACTTCGATCTTATTCTTATTAACTTAAGAGCTGCAACCTACGCTCTAGAAGCTGGTGATTTTGCAGGAACTATAGAAAACAGAGTATATACAATCGATTTCAAACTGATCATCTAGTTTTTTTATTAAATAAGAGGAGATACAATGTTTATAAGATCAAAAATAACATCTAAATTTTCTATATTTATATTAGCTACCTTACTATTTAGTTTTTCATCCCTATTATCTGCAAAGGATGTTCTACCAGATTCTCTTCCTCCATTTAATCCAGAACCTACTCCATCCTCACAAGATTCTTTAAAATCTCCTACTACTCCTAGTACCGATAGTTCTGTGGATAAGGCTTTAGATACTAACAAAGCCAAACAAGACACCAAAGAAGTAAAATCCCCTCTTCCTTCTGATACTTCTACCTTAGATTCTACTGTTGAACCAACTACAAAAGAAGTAAACGATGTTAAAGAAGAAACAGGAAAAAATACCAAGAATAAAAAAGAAAAGAATCTAAAAGAGGAAACTCTAAGTAATGAAAAAACACCAGCTACTACTCCTGTTCCATTTAAAGTAGATCCAGCCTCTACGGTTATGTCTTTTCAACTCGATCTTCTGGGACTTGCTACTTTTATCTCTGTAGATTCTAATTCTTTAGTTAGAACTATCAGTTCAGGTTTTTCTCTATTTTATAAGTTAAGACCTCTAACTTCTAGCTCAGCTCTTTTATTAAACTTAGGATACCGTGCTTTTACTACTTACACAAAAGATGAGGATGTAGATTTTGATTTAACTACCCATTATTATTTTGCAGGATCTTCTTATAAACAAAAGATTGTTTGTGGTTTTTCAACATCTTTGGGGATTAATCTAGGGATATCAACCCTTAAAAAATTCTATATAGATTCTGGAAAACAGACTAAAATTGCTTTTACTCCAGGAATTGCAGCAAATTTCCAATATGATTTTACTTACATCCAAAATCTTAGTGCAGGGTTAAAAGTTGAGTATAATTTTGGAAAACTTTCGTTTTTACAAAATTCACTATACATAGGTCTTAATTTCTAAGACCAAAACCAGACTAAGGTATATAATAACATAGGTACGAAATAGAAGATGAGATCCTTTTTATTATTATTGATACTAACCACCTCCTCTATTCTGTCTTGTACCTCCTATAAAGAAAATGGTTATCTTACAGTAGAATCATTACAAGATGGTGTTTTTGATATATACAAAATATCATCCCGTTCTACTTTATTGTTTACAGCAGAAACTAACGGATCATATAATCAAAAAATAACTCTGCCTGTAGGACATTATCTTCTATTAGGAGATTGTTCTCATGATACCGTGATAATAAAACCAAATCATCATAGTATAAAAAGAGTTCATACGGTAAGTTTTATTCCTCCTACCAAAGTTTCTTCAAATGATTTATTTTCTATTCAGTGTAGTAGATATGAAAAAACTCATTTTAGACAAACTCTTCAAAACAGGTTTAGTATAAACCTGTTTGCAGGTAACCATCAACTCCTTGTAGGTATGGTTCCTTTTTCTATAAGCATAGATCCCGATCAAAAAACTCCAGAAAAAAGAGAATATAACCTTTCTGCTATCAAGGTAGAAATCCCAGAAAACGTATCTAATTCTTCTCCAGAATATAAGACTTTATCTGAAGAATCTTCATATTTTCTATCTTCAATGTTAGACATGATTTCAGTAACTATAGGTCAAAAATTTGGTCACTGGACTTTTCTACTTCCTGGAGATTTTAACCTAGAGTTAAATGGGACCTTAAAGACCCTACATCTAAAAGAGAAAGAAGCTCTATCGATCAATCCTTCTTTTATAAAGGTTCAACCGGTAATTCCACTTGATTTAGAACAGTTTAGAATCATCCAAGGATCTTCCCCACTAGTAGAAGTAAACGATGGTCACTGGATTAATCTTGATGAGACTTATCCTGTTCTTCCAGGACAACTTTCCCTAAAATTAGATAATTCTTTTACAGCAATCACGGTAACTACAGAACAAAATGAGCTGTTGGTAAAAAAGGTAAACTCTATTCAGATTAATTCAGACTGTAATCTTTGGGATTGGAACTGTCTAGGAAACAGAAACATTTACCTTTATGAAAAAGATTCCCCTTCTTATTTTGCTAAATCAGTAACTGATATGCCTACCTTGTATTTTCAAGATTCAGTATACGTAGAGATAGAAGGATCCAAGGGAATAAAAACCCCTGTAGGAGACAGACGTGTTATAAATCTAGGAAGACTTATTTTAAAAACAAGGTATGAGCATATTCCTAATCTAATTACAGACCTTGTAAGAATTGAAGGAGGAGACAAGGAAAGAACTTCAGATCTTCAATCATCAGAGCTATCTATTCCAATGCTTCCTGGTTCTTATCATCTTGCTAGATACAACAGTATAAAAGGAAGTGATGATAGAAAAAAATCTTCTATCCCTTTTAAAATTCTTCCCTTTAACGATACTGAACTTGAATATACCGTCATGGTATCTGAAAAACAGCTCCACAGTATTCAACAACACGAACAATCTCGTATTAGCAGTAAGGATAATATGCTCTATTCTCGTATGAGAAAATCCTATCTAAACTCTTGGCCATTACGTACTTATTAATTATGTAAAGGTGATTCAACACCTGAGAGAATCTCACACCAATCTCCAAAATGTGAAGGAGTTTTTGAAAGCTCTATCTCATCTCTATTTATAGTAGCAGTTGATCCTATCGTAATTTTTTTATGACTACGTGTAAAATACTTACCATTAACTCTTCCAATCACACTGTAGAGAACACTTTTTGCTCTATAGTCTCTATTTTCTTGTTTACATTTACTATTAGAACTTCCAGTATAGCAAGGAGAGTTACTAGTTGGGATAAATTCCACAGGTTTAAAAGTAAATTTCCCATTAACAAAACTTCCACCACTAAACTTACTTCCTGGAATATCAACATTATAGTGACCATCTGCTTGAGAATCATTGGTAGAATGAGCTCCATCACAACGATTTCTTTCCCCTCCTGTAATAAGATAACGTCTCTTACAACTTTTATTACTCATATCCCAGAAGTTAAATTCATCTACTCCTGAAAGTTTTATTTTTAACTCTCCATCACAATGGTGACATGTACATTCATCTGAATCTATATCACTTTTAACACCTTCTCTTGTATAAAATACACACACACTAATCTCAGATATTTCTTCTTCTTCAGGTAGAGGAGTTGAGATAAATTGAGATGAAGAAGGAGGAAATGATGGTGGGGGTTGACTAGAAGAAATATGAGAATCTGGTGTGGTATTTATAGTTTCTAAATCATTATCAGAGCTAGATATAGTATTTGCAGCCATAGTCTGAGAAGAAGCATTTTGTGAATTAATTGTAGGTCCCACATTCCCATCACAGCCATTAATACCAACCAAACTTATTAATACTATCAAACACCTTAGAAGTTGTTTCATTTACTACCTCATCTGATATAATTTTTATATATTCTATTATATCAATAATATAGCTCAAAAACTACATCCCCTAATAAAATCCCCTAAGCTCCAAAGAAACCTAGGGGATTTTTCCAAAACATTCTTATAATTAATATTTTATGTATTTATTTATTTTTTAAATCCTTCTTTTCTAAGCAGAGCATCTACTGTAGGACGACGACCCTTGAATTTTTCATATGCACTCATAGGATCTTGGCTATTTGCAACAGTTAGGATATTATCCCTAAATGAGTTAGATACTTTTTGATTGAATATACCTTGAGTACGAAACAACTCATAAGCATCTTCTACTAACATATCAGACCACATATATCCGTAGTATCGAGAATCATATCCGGTACTTATTATATGAGAAAATCTATGAGCTCTAGGAACAAAATCATATTCCGAAGTTAATCCAAGTTCTTTTAGATACCCTTCTTCAAAAGAGGCTTCAGACTCATACTTATTTACTTCATCCTTACTTAAACTATGCCATCCTAGATCCTCCAGTCCTAAATACAACTGACGGGATACAAAATATCCTCTATCAAAAATCATAGAATCTTGAATCTTTTTAACTAAACTAGAATCAATCTTTTTATGAGTTTTATAATGTTTAGCATACACAGGAAGATATTCCGATGAGGTTGCCCAGTGTTCAAAAAGTTGAGAAGGAAGTTCTACAAAATCTCTATAGGATTCAGTTAATGAAGTATACACAGGATCTATAAAAAACGCATTTACAGCATGACCCATCTCATGGAAAAATGTTTCTACATCCCTCAAGGACAAAAGTACTCCTTCATTACTTGGAGCTGGGAAATTAAATACAACCACCTCTATAGGATTTTGGTATCTTAAAAATTTTCCATTCTCATCAAACTGAGCTTGTTTAGATCTTATACTTGTAGACCAAGCTCCAGATTTTTTATTAGCTCTGGCATAATAATCAAGATAGAGTATTCCTATATTCTCTCCCTGGAATCTAACTTCATAAGTATCTATTCCATGATTAGCATCCTCATAATATAAAGAGATATCATCTCTTTTAATAAACTCTAAACCATATAATCTTTTTATAGCTTCAAACACTCCATCTCTTACAGAGCTGAGTTCAAAAAATACTTTAAGATCACTATCTTTATAATTAAACCTAACCTCTCTTAACTTCTCTGTATAATATGACCAATCCCAAATACTAAAATCAAAACCCGGATCCTGTTCCATCTTTCTTGCAAGAGCTACTAACACTTGTCTATCTTTTTTCATACTAGCAGAAGCATATGGAAGAATAGATTCCAGAAGATCTCTAGCCTCCTTAGGACTGCCTGCCATAGAGTTTCCCTTAAGAACATATTCCGAATGAGAAGAAAAACCTAAAATAGCTGCTTTCTGGGCTCGTAATTTCATTATAGATAAAACAAGATCACTATTTAAATCTCTTCCTTGTTTTTGATAAAACTCCCACAGTGTTTTTCTTAGTTTTCTATCTTCTCCAACTCTTAAAATCTCCCTTACTCTAGGATTGATATAACTAAGAAGATATCCAGATTTTCCCTTAGATTGAGCCTCTTTTTTAAAGGAAGCAATATCATCTTCAGCTACTCCTTTTAATCTATCTTTCTCAGATTCTTCTAATAGGATATATACAGAAGCTGATTCTTTAAGTAAGTTTTGAGAAAACTTAGTAGTCAGACGAACTAGTTCTTTATTAATACCTTTAACCTTCTTTTTATCCTCAGATGATAAAAGCGCTCCATTTTTTATAAAAGCATCATACAATGTTTCAAGTAGACGTAACTCCTTTGATCCAAGGTTTAAACTATCTTTTTTATCATAAACTACTTTAATCTTAGAAAATAACCCTTCATTATACATTATCTCATCTTCAAGTTCTGATATCTTAGTTGAGATTGTCTCTTCAACCTCTTCCATACCAGGAGTAAATGCAGCATAAGTAAGATGGAAGAAAAGTTCTGCAGTATCTTGTAGTAATTTCCCTGATTGATCCAAAGCAAAAACCGTATTTATAAAATTAGGTTCTTCTTTATTATTAACTATATCTTCTATCTGTTTTCTTTTCTGTTTGATCCCTTCTTCAATTACATCTAGATACATAGAATCATCTATCAATGAAAAATCAGGATTTTTATAAAATTCAGGATTCATCAAAGGACTAGCTTCTAGTTTCTTTTGTTTTTCCACTGCTTCTTTCCTTTCTAAAACAAAAATACCAACTGCTATTATTACTAAAAAGGCAGTACCAACCATAGTTAATTTATGTCTAAATTTCACTTCTCCCCCTTGCATTAATATAATATCAAATTAATTTAAATATTCGTGAATTATTTACTTTATAATTTTTTGAGCTTCCTCTTCCCCTGATAACTTAACAAGTTTATGATAATCTTCGATCTCATCACCCGTAAATATGATTGAAATAATTCTTGCATCTTTCCCAGCAACATGTTCATACTTTTCAGGATGAGCCCAAAAACATCTCAAGCAAAACTCTCTATCTTTTCGTATCCAATTTCCACAGTGTTCACATGTCCATGATTTTGCTCGGTTTACAGATGGATTAAGTATCACGTAATAATCAATATCTTTTTCATCTTCAGCCTTTAATCTTATCTGATTTTATAGTCTCCTTACATTCTTTATCAATCTACCTTGATTATAAAGGCATCTACGTGGTATCACTTGTTGCTATTCCTTATAATCATATATGGTATA
>JAEEGL012597686.1_pt1 | contig 14316 bp, 13 predicted proteins | sample 9134231 | NCBI WGS metagenome assembly JAEEGL01 (sample SAMN16246548, study PRJNA631951) | gut metagenome | biome: gut microbiome; feature: rumen; material: fiber-attached | host: Bos | place: Iran: Karaj | collected 2018-10 | reverse complement strand
TGTCAACGAGGCTGGCGAGACCTCAAGCGTTGTAACCAAGGTGGTTATCCCCGCTAAGGTCGTTACTCCTCCGGATCCCACCAGCATCAACGAGATGAACGGTGGCAAGGCCGTTGCAGGCGTACGCTACTTCAACATGGCCGGTCAGGAGATGCAGGAGGCCAACGGTATGACTATCGTTGTTACCACCTACACCGACGGTACCACCAGCGCTGTTAAGGTGATGAAGTAAATCCCTTATGCTTCAGGCTTTAGCCCTTAGGCTTTAGCTGAAAGCTAACTAAAACTCAGGCGACCCTATCTCAGGGCCGCCTGTTTTTTTGTTTTTAGACTTTAGACATTAGACTTTAGATATTAGACTTTAGATATTAGATTATAGATATTAGATATTAGGAGTGAGGCTTGAGTAATCTGGAGTAAGTAGCAGTAAGTAGCAGTAAGTAGCAGGAAGTGAGGCATTAGTGCCTCCCAACTCCCCCTCTAAGATTAGAGGGGGCCGGGGGCGTTGATGCTACCAGTGTCACATGATCTTAGCGGCTTAGCGGCTTAGCGTGAGGCTCGATGGCAGGATGGGTGAGCCCGCTCCGTGATTTTGCGTTTGGGGGATTGGGAAAAAAGTATTACCTTTGCAGGTTATTATATATAATAATGAGTTAAGAAGTGGAAACAAGATACATATTTGTCACTGGCGGCGTCGTTTCGTCGCTCGGAAAAGGCATCATCGCCTCAAGCATCGCGCGATTGCTGCTCTCGCGTGGCTACAGCGTCACCTGCCAGAAGTTTGACCCCTATATCAACATCGACCCTGGCACGTTGAACCCCTATGAGCACGGCGAGTGCTACGTCACTGTCGATGGCCATGAGGCCGACCTGGACCTGGGTCACTATGAGCGTTTTACCAACATCAAGACCACGCGTGCCAACAATGTCACCACCGGTCGTGTCTATCAAAGCGTCATCGATAAGGAGCGCCGCGGCGATTACCTGGGCAAGACGGTACAGATCATCCCCCACATCACCGACGAGATCAAGCGCGACGTCAAGCTGCTGGGAACCACTGGCAAGTATGACTTCGTCATCACCGAGATTGGTGGTACCGTCGGCGATATCGAGGCATTGCCGTTTATTGAAGCCATCCGCCAGCTGCGTTGGGAACTGGGCAGGCGCTGCATCTGTGTGCACCTGACCTATGTCCCCTATATCAGCGCTGCCAAGGAGCTCAAGACCAAGCCCACCCAGCACAGTGTCAAGCTGTTGCAGCAGGAAGGTATCCAGCCCGACATCCTCGTGCTGCGCACCGAGCACCCCCTGCCGCCCACCATGCTCAAGAAGGTGGCGCAGTTCTGCAACGTTAGCGCCGATGCTGTAGTGCAGTCGCTCGACGTGCCCACCATCTATGAGGTGCCCCTCAAGATGCACGAGCAGCGCCTGGACAACATCATCATCGAGAAGACAGGTCTCGAGGTGAAAGGTGAGCCCGATCTGGCGAAGTGGAACGACTTCCTCGCCAAGCTCAAGGGCGCAACACAGGAAGTGCGCATCGGCCTGGTCGGCAAGTACGTCTCCCTGCAGGATGCCTACAAGAGCATCGACGAGAGCCTGTTGCACGCCTGTGCTTACCACGATCGTCGCCTCAAGCTGGACTATATCAACAGCGAACATATCAACGACGGCAACGTCGAGCAGCTGCTGGCAGGTCATGACGGTATCGTCGTTGCTCCGGGATTCGGACAGCGTGGCATCGAGGGCAAGTATATCGCCCTCAGGTGGTGTCGTGAGCACGATGTGCCCACCTTCGGCATCTGTCTGGGTATGCAGTGCATGGTCATCGAGTTTGCACGCAACGTCCTGGGTCTCACCGATGCCAACAGCACCGAGATCGACGCCAAGACTCCTCACAACGTCATCGACCTCATGGAGGACCAGAAGACTGTCACCAACATGGGCGGCACGATGCGACTCGGCGCGTATGCCTGCACCGTCAAACCTGGCACGAAGGTTGCAGAAGCCTATGGAAAGACCGACATCGAAGAGCGTCACCGTCACCGCTTCGAGTTCAACGACGAGTACCGCAAGCGTTTTGAGGACGCTGGCATGACCATCGCCGGTGTGAACCCCGAGAGCGGCCTGGCCGAGGTCATTGAACTCACCGGCCACCGCTGGTACATCGGTACCCAGTACCACCCCGAGTATTCCAGCACCGTCCTCAATCCTCACCCCCTCTTCATGTCCTTCATCGAAGCCATCATCGCCGGCGAGCCCTCTTCATCTCACGCAAAGTAAGAATTAATCGCCCTAACGGGCGAGAAATTAAACAAAATTGTTTTAAAAATTAAACAAGTATAGACAATCAGCCCATGTGGCCCATAAATAATGACAATAGTAGATATTAACAATCGCTGCAAATTGTTTTACATGATTACTGGAGTTGCGATGCAAGTACATGCAGAGTATCATCCAGGATTGTTGGAGTCTGCTTATGAGGCTGCACTGGTTTATCTGCTTAGGCAGAATGGGTTGCAAATTGAAGAGCAAGTAAACTTGCCTATGTACTGGAAGGACGTGAAATTGAACAAGCATTATTGCATGGATCTGGTGGTTAGTGGTGATTCCATTATTGAATTAAAGGCGGTCAAGTATGTGAATAATGATCATCGAAAACAATTATGGAACTATATGCACTTGACTCACATGCCTTTTGGACTATTATTCAATTTCGGTTGTGAGAGTCTTTTCAGTGAATGGTACTATAGGAAAGATGATGGGAATATATTAAAGTTGAATTGGCATAATAATCGATTGGAAAATATCAATGATTTCATATCGTGATTTTTGCTTAATTTTTAAAATAATTTTTGTTTAATTTCTCCGTGCGTAGCACGGACATAATAACAACTAGAAACTGACAACTAAAAACTGACAACTGACAACTGTATATGGACAAGAATTCATTGATTGGAATGTTGCTGATGGGTGTCGTCATCTTTGGCTTCATGTGGCTGCAGCAGCCCAGTGAGGCTGAGTTGGCCGAGCGTCAGCGACAACTTGACTCGATCGCCGCAGCAGAGAAGGTCGAGCAAAACAACATCGCCGAAGGAGTAGTCGATACACTCTCCAGCTCCGATGTGTCACACCTGACCAGCGTCCTGCAGAACATGCCTGCCGACAATGCCGCTATCAACAGCGAGGGTGTGCTGCTTTCACTCAAGGACGGTAAAATCACCGGTACGGTGACCGTCAGGGACACCACCGTACAGTGGGATGAGGTAACGGCAACTACCAGTGCCAACCCCGCCATTCACAACCTTGCTGTCCAGGCTGTGCAGCGCGCACTCGACACCTATGCCAAGAATGGCTCCTTTGCAGCATCGCTCACGGGTACCGAAGAGCTGGTCACCCTCGAGAACGACTCGCTGAAGCTGGAACTCAGCACCAAGGGCGGTATGATTGCCAGCGCTACGCTCAAGGGCTACAAGACCTACAACTCGCCGAAGATGGTACTCTTTAGCAAGGGTGACAACGAATACAGCTTCACCTTGAGCAACAACACGCAGCGTTTTGAGACCAAGAACTTCTTCTTTGAACCCAAGAAGATCAATGACAGCACCGTGCTGATGAACCTCCAGCTCGAGGGTGGTGCCCAGTGGGGACTGAAATATACCCTCGTGCCCGGCAGCTACATGGTGCGCATGGAGATGGTACAGAAGGATATGACAAAGGTTATCCCCTTGAACATCAACCTTGTGGACTTTGACTGGCACCAGAAAATCTCGCGCCATGAGTTTGGCAAGACCTTTGAGGAGCGCTGGAGCGGCATCTGCTACAAGTTTGCCGGCAAGGATGGTGACGTCAAGACGACCAGCGAGAGTGGCAACGACGAGAAGGAGATTACCGACAAGCTCAAGTGGGTGAGTGCCAAGAACCAGTTCTTCTCCACCGTGCTGATTACCGACAGTATCTTCTCGACCGCCAAGATGACCAGCATTGCCACCGAGAAGGATGCGCCCGACTATGAGCAGTACCTCAAGGACGTGAATATCCACACCATGGTGCCCTATTCCAGTGACAAGGCAGCGCCTGCCTCGTTCTACTTCTACCTGGGCCCCAACCGCTACAAGACCTTGTCAAGCTACGACAAGTACTCTCCCAAGGAGGACCTGAAACTCACGCGCCTCATCCCGCTTGGATGGACGCTCTTCCGCTGGATCAATGCTGGTGTCATCATTCCCGTATTTGACTGGCTGGGTAAGTTCATCAGCAACTACGGTATCATTATCCTGGTGCTCACGTTCCTCATCAAGATGGTGCTGTGGCCCTTGACCTACAAGAGCTATGTCTCACAGGCCAAGATGCGTATCCTCGCCCCCGATATTGCCAAGATCAACGAGAAGTATCCCAATCAGGAGGATGCCCTCAAGAAGCAGCAGAAGACGATGGAACTCTATCGCCAGGCTGGTGCCAGCCCCATGGGTGGCTGTCTGCCCATGATGCTCCAGATGCCTATCCTCATTGCGATGTTCACCTTCTTCCCCTCATGTATCGAGCTGCGAGGCCAGTCCTTCCTTTGGGCTAATGACTTGAGCGCCCCCGACAAGATTATCGAGTGGGGTACTAACATCCCCATCATTTCCAGTCTGCTGGGTAACCACCTGAGCCTCTTCTGCTTGTTGATGACCGGAACCAACATCCTTTACAACTACATCACCAGCAAGTCGCAGGCCTCGTCACAGTCGATGCCGGGTATGAAGATCATGCTCTACCTCATGCCGTTGATGTTCTTCTTCTGGTTCAACAACTATGCGTCGGGTCTGAGCTACTACTACTTCATCGCTCTGCTCATGACCATCGCCCAGACCTACATCAGCCGTATGTTCGTCACCGAGGACAAGGTGCGTGCCACCATGGCTGCCAACGCTGCCAAGCCCAAGAAAAAATCCAAATGGATGGCCCGCCTCGAGGAGGCCCAGAAGTTGCAGCAACAGCAGCAGCAACGCTCCGGCGCTCAGCGCCGCAAGCGTTAGGCTTTAGGTCTTAGGCGTTAGGCTTTAGGTTTTAGATACTGGAGTTGTTATGATAAAATCTAGTAATTATCAGGATCTAAAGGTTTGGCAGAAAGCGATTGAGCTGACAACCGAGATTTACAGTATTGTCAAGCACCTGCCTCGAGATGAACAATACGCTTTATCTGACCAGATGAGAAGAGCAGCAGTCTCGATACCCTCAAATATCGCCGAAGGGCGTGGTCGAGGTACAGATAAAGAGTTCGTTCACTATTTGCTGATGTCAAGAGGTTCTCTGTGGGAATTGTCTACTCAATTGGTGATTTGCGAAAGATTACATTATCTGGATCAAGCGCAAATATCTGGTGCTAGACAGTTGATCACTGAAATAAGCAAGATGATTAATGCTTTGGCAAATTCATTCAGTGCTAGTAATGAGGGCTGATTTTGAAAAAAAAGATAAGTTTTATGACTTTCTTGCAACCTTTTTAGTGGTCAAGGTGTCTAATGGAAAAAGAAACATGTATAACTGCTGAAGGTAGAGGCGATAGAAAAATCACCTAAAGCCTAAAACCTAAAGCCTAAAGCCTAATAATGTATGTACATCCACAATTGCCCCGAGTGCGGGAAGCAATACAGCACTCAAGAGAAAGTGAATCGCGTGAAGTGCCCCTATTGTGGCGCAGAGACCAACGTATCCTACGCTGATCAGGATCAGCAGACCGCCAATCAGCAGTGGCGTCAATATGCCAGCCAGGCAGGCGATGCCCTTGATAGCGTGTTCAACAACGGCCCTTCAGGCAAGAGCCGTGGTGTTGCCGGGTTGCTCGCCCTGTTGATGGGTGCCCTGGGGTTGCACTACTTCTATCTCGGCAAGTCCACCGCCGGTATCGTGTTCCTGATCATCTTCTTCCTGTCGTGTGGCATACTGGGTGTTGTGACCCAGGTCATTTCAGTCATCCAGGCTGTCCTGTTCTTTACCAGTTCACAGCAGGAATTTGAGCAGAAGTGGGTTTATTGCCCAAGTAATTTCCCGTTATTCTAACGCCCTGATTGTATGTGAGTAAACGACAAGTGCAGACAAGACCCGACTTTATCATGTGGCTGCTTCTCGCAGGAGCGGCTGCACTTGTCGCATTGGTAGGGGCATACGTCATCTGGCACTATGTGCTGCCTCACTCGGTCAACGTGGACCGTTACCGTTACCCTATAGCAGGCATTGATGTCTCCAAGCACAACGGCGATATCGATTATGACAAGGTGCGCGATGACGACTACCAGTTTGTGTTCATCAAGGCGAGCGAAGGCAAGACCTATAAGGACCCGGCATTTGATCGCAACCATCGTGATGCGAGCAAGGCCGGGCTTAAGGTGGGCGCCTATCATTTCTTCCGCAAGAACCGCACTGGACAGGAGCAGGCCGACAATTTCCTGTCGGCCATCAAGGGGAAAACGTTTGACCTGCCGCTGGTTATCGATTTGGAGGATGACTGGGGTAACGGAGCCACCGTCAGCCGCCAGGCGGCCATTGAGCGTGTCATGACGATGATTGACATCCTCCACAAGAAGGGCTATCAGGTGATGATCTACACCAACCTTGACGGCTATGAGAAATATTACAAAAACATGCTGGTGGACTGTGACTTGTGGCTTTGTTCTTTCACCAGCCCTGATCTGCTGCCGCATTTGCCCCACAGCATCCAGCAGTTCAGCCACGAGGGCGATGTAGCCGGTGTCAAGGGCGACGTGGACCTGAACGTCTTTCGTGGCAGTAAGAGCGAGTGGAATGACTTCCTAGACGAAGTGAAACAACCAGGATAAGTATATGGAATAGAGATGATTGCAAGTGTAAGAAAAAATCAGGTGATGAATTCCTCTCCCTCTCAGGTGAGAAGGGGCGGGGCAGTATTAATGCAATGCAGGCACTTGGCCATCTTGTTGATGATGGTGATCCTGGGGACGATGGACGCATCGGCGACCGTCTATAACTGGAGCCGATATGACCTCTCGTTTGAGACTCCCGAGAATGGCTTTGTCACTTTCAACTCCCCCACGCGCTTTGAGATTCAGTGGGAGGACATGGTGATGACCGTTCAGCTCTATAGCAAGGACAAGGGTGACGAGAAAAAGATGCTGACCGAGAATCTGCAACGCAAGGCTCTGGGATACAGCATGTATGACCTGCATGACGGCAAAATCAAGGTGAAAGGCTTCAAGAAGACTTACAGTATCGACGGCACCATGCCCGACGGGTCGCGTGCTATCATCGCCGATATTGTCTCCAAGCACCAGAACCTCATCATTGAGGTGACGGTCAACTACATCTACGGCAATCGCGAAATCGTCGAGGACATGATCAAGAGCTTTGCCGAGAACAAGAAACAACAGCCCAACCATGAACGCAAGCGCCAGAAGGTGCAGACGCGTCAGCAAGCCGAGCAGGAAAAGGCTAAACAGCAGGAGCAGAAGAAGCCTGCCCGCAAGGAAAAACTCTATGATGCATGAAATAACCTTAACCATTAAAAAGATATAGCATGATGAAAACGACAATGACTTTAAAAACCTCTTTGGCCCTAGTGCTGATGTCAGCAATGGCCTTGGTAGCGGCAGCCCACGACGGTGAACGACCTGACGTGGGGTCCAACATGTTCTATGCCCCCCTGGTGTATGACAACTATACGTCAGCACCGGCTGCTTCGGCGATGGCTCTCGAGAAGTCAAACCAGCTCTATGCACTGGATGCCGGTGACGAGTGGCTGCAGGAGGCTATGGACGATGCCGCCCGTGCGCGGCAGATCCGTCAGCGGGTTATGATCAAGAATCCGCAGTTGGTCGCTTATAACGCTAACCGCTTGCCCGAAGCGCCGCCCGAAGGTGTCATTACCGCCGACCCGCGTCAGGGATTGCTCACAGTAGCCCCTGCCCAAGTCAGCATCGAGGAGGTAGCCCCCGAGACTCCGCCTGCACCCCCGGTACACAACTGGCTGCACGTGTTCAACGCCTCGCTCCAGTTCACCCAGGCCTATATCAGCGGCAACTGGTATCAGGGTGGCGAGAACAACCTTGCCCTGCTGGGTTCCATCAACTGGAACTGTAACCTGAACCAGGATGTACACCCCAATTGGTTGTTCAACAATGCCTTATCTTATAAACTGGGCGTTGCCACGACCCATGGCGACAGCATCCGCAAGTACCTCATCAATGAGGATAACTTCTTGTTTACCTCACAGTTAGGTTACAAGGCTGTCAAGAACTGGTACTACAGTGCCATGCTGCAGTTCACGACCCAGTTCCTGAATAACTACAAGACCAACACGAGGACGATGACTGCAGCCTTCTTGTCGCCTGCCGAGTTGAACATCGGTCTCGGTATGACTTACAACCTCAAGAAGGCCGATGACCGCATATTCACCCTGGCCATCGCTCCCATTTCCTATAACCTGAAATATTGCCGCAACATCACCGACATCGACCCGGTGCGTTTCGGCATCGATGCGGGGCATCATAGCAAGAGCACCGTCGGTAGCAACTTCGAGGCTAAATTGCTGTGGCGTTTCAATCCCAGTGTGATGCTCACGTCGAGGGTTTACATGTTCACCAACTATGAGTATGTACAGGGTGACTGGGAGAATACGCTGGACTTCAACATCGGTAAGTACCTGACGACCCAGTTATACACCCACTTGCGCTTTGACCGCTCTCGTCCCCGCGATAACGACTGGAACTACTGGCAGTTCAAGGAAATCATCAGTCTGGGCGTTATCTACCGCTTCGCTACTGTGAACTGATTGATTGATGCTGAAACGGCTGTCGCTCATATCACTTCTCGCCTTGCTGTTGCCCATGATGGCTGTGGCGGGTAACGGTGTGCCCAAGAAGTCGGTTATCCTTGCAGGCATTGACGCCGATTCGATGCGCGTCAGGCTCGATGAGACCGACATGCAGCCCCTTGAGGGCATCTGGTACTATCCCAACGAGGAGATGACATTGGGTATCGAGCGTTTCAGGGGCTCGCACAACATCGGTTACCGCATCATCCTGCTGGATTCGCCTGATATCAACGTGATGCCGGGCACGGTCATCGGCTACATTGCCGCCAGCGCAGTCGATAACAAGTATCAGCTGTGGCTCTATAGCCAGCGCGACCGGGTGACACTCATCAAGCCGCTGGAGTGTGTGGCGACGCTGAATTCGGCGGCGACGACACTCACCTTTGATCCTCCGCACTGGAAGGTCAAGGTGCGCGTCAACATTGCTCGTTTCCTGCCCACGCTGTTCCAGGGCGTGAGCATCATTCCTGAGCAGGTGAAGGAAAAGCTGCCCATTGGTTTTCGTAAGATTTATCCCGAGCAGGGAAGAGATGGAAATTCCTTTGATCGTGTGCGTTACTTGTGATGAAGATAAAGAAGAAATATAATTTAACACTTCCGCCCCTGGTGTTGCTGATGCTCATCATCTTGTGTGTCAGTGCATTGGATGTGGATGCAAGAATACGCACTACGCGCAAGAACCTGCGCTCGACCGAGGTGCCCGTTGTGGCGCTTGAAGCCGATGATGCCCTCTTGCCCGACAGTCTTGCCCAACTCGACCCTAACGCTGTAACGCTTAAGGGATTCAGCAAGCGGGCCAGCGAGAGCAAGGAATCTTTCTTCATCACCAACAATACGGGTCACCGCATGAGTGCCGTTAGGCTGTTGCTACGTTATACCGCCATGAGTGGCGAGATGCTCACACAACGCACGGTCAACGTGCCCGTTAACCTCAAGCCCGGAGAAACCAAGCTGGTGAGCATCAAGTCTTTTGACGTACAGCGGCTGTTCTACTATTATGCTGGTCCACAGCCTCGCAAGCAGGCGACACCTTTCAAGGTGGCTTATCGCTTGACGGGCTATGACATCCCGGTCGGAAACTGAAAATAACGACAATACATTATATATATAATAACCAATCAAAAAAGAAAAATGAAACACTTATCAATTAAACTGTTATCGGCTGCTCTGCTGGCTCTCGCTGGCTGGACTGCTGCCGATGCCTGCACCAACCTGCTGGTGGGCAAGAACGCCAGTGCCGATGGCTCAACGATCATTACCTATGCCGCTGATAGCCACACGTTGTTCGGTGACTTGCAGTATCTGCCTGCTGCCGATCATCCCAAGGGTGCCATGCGCAAGATTGTGGATTGGGACAGCGGTAAGCCGTTGGGTTCCATCCCCGAGGTAGCTCACACCTATGCAGTTGTGGGCAACATGAATGAGCACCAGGTGACCATCGCCGAGAGTACTTGGGGTGGACGTGAGGAACTGTGGGATACCACAGGCAATTCAATCATCGACTACGGTAGCCTGATGTACATCGCCCTGCAGCGTTCCAAGACTGCCCGTGAGGCCATCAAGTGGATGACCGAGCTGGTAGCTAAGTACGGCTATGCCAGTGAGGGTGAGTCCTTCTCGATTGGTGACCCCAACGAAATTTGGATCATGGATATGATCGGCAAGGGTCCTGGTGAGATTGGCGCTGTTTGGGTAGCCATCCGCATTCCTGACGATTGCATCGCCGGTCATGCCAACAATCCCCGCATCTGGAAGTTCAACATGAAGGACAAGAAGAACGTCATGTACAGCAAGGACGTCATCTCCTTCGCCAAGAAGAAAGGTCTCTACAGCGGCAAGGATGAGGACTTCGCCTTTGCTCCTGTTTATCAGAAGTTTGATGCTGGTGCATTGCGTGGTTGTGATGCCCGCGTGTGGAGCTACTTCAACCGTTTCCACAAGGGTATGGACGCCTATCTGCCTTTCATCTACGGTAAGACAAATGCCGATGCCGACATTATGCCCCTTTATGTCAAGCCCGACCGCAAGGTCAGCGTTCGTGACATGCAGAATATGATGCGTGACCACTTCGAGGGAACCCCCTTCGATATGACTGTGGATCCCGGTGCAACGACCGCCTATGGCGTGCCTTACCGCTGGCGTCCCATGGACTTTGAGGTGGATGGTGTGAAGTACAGCCAGGAGCGTGCCATCGCTACCCAGCAGACCGGTTGGGTATTTACCGCTCAGATGCGTTCTTGGATGCCCGATGAGGTGGGCGGATGCTTCTGGTTCGGCGTCGATGATGCCAACACTTCCGTCTTCGTGCCCATGTACTGCTGCATCACCCAGGTGCCCGAGAGCTATCGTCAGGGCAAGGCCGATATGTACACCCTTGACTGGGACTGCGCTTTCTGGGTAAACAACTGGGTGGCCAACCAGGCCTATCACCGCTACTCACAGATGATTGGTGACATCCGCAAGGTGCAGGGTGCCATCGAGGATGGTTTTGCCAAGAACCAGTCTGTCATCGAGGCACAGGCAACGTCGCTGCTCACCACCGACCGTGCTGCTGCCGTCCGCCTGCTGACTAACTACTCGGTCAACGCTGGCCAGGATGCAACCGCTCGTTACAAGAAGCTGGGTGAGTACCTGTTCGTGAAATATCTCGACGGTAATATCAAGAAGGAGAAGGACGGCAAGTTCCTGCGCAATGATCACGGCACTCCCTCATCACCGACCTTTGCCGGTTATACCCAGGAGTATTACGACATGCTCATTAAGGGCCCCAATGGTGGTGACCGTCTCAAAGTTGAGGAACCCGTTTGGTTGGATCCCAAGGACAAGAACTAATAAGCAGTAGCTCACTTTTCGAGTAAAAATCAAAAAGCCGCATCGATATCACATCGGTGCGGCATTTTATCTGTCTTGTTTACTTGTTGAATCAACTAATAACTAATTCACTTTATCACGATGCAAAATTACTGCTGCCTCCTGGGATGTACAATCGCTACATTTAGTCATATTGGTCAATTTTCATCATCATTTTGGGGGATTTTCAGGGAAATAACGTCAAATTTTTTGACGAAAAACATCTTTTTGGGCCTTTTGTAAGCATTTTTCTCTTTTTTTGCTTGTTTGGTTTTTTGTCTATATTGTATTTTTGTGAGCAAGTAATAACTTAAATAATAATGATTATGAAAAGATTCTCTTTATTTCTTGCCGTAATGATGCTCGCCTTGGCATCACAGGCACAGCTCTTGTGGAAAGTAAGCGGTAACGGATTGGCTCGACCCAGCTATGTCATGGGTACTTATCATTTTGCTCCGGCAACGATGATGGAAAAGATTCCGGGCATGAATCAGGCTCTGGAGGGATGTGACGTCGTCGTCGGTGAGATTGACAAGGAAGAAATGATGAGTCAGGAGACCCAGATGAAAATGGGTATGGCCATGATGGCTCCTGCCGACAGCACACTGGACAAACTGTTCACGCCCGAGGAGTATGCTGTTGTTGAGAAGGTCTTTGACAAGTACTTTGGCAATATGGGTGTGAAACTCAGCCAGATGAATATGCTCAAACCCAGTGCCATCAGTGTGCAGATGCAGGCACTGCAGGCCGTGAAATATTTCCCCAATATGGCTGAATCCGAGTTGATTGACATGGCGGTGCAGACTCGCGCCAATGAGATGGGTCGTCCGTCAATTGGCCTTGAAACTATTGATGAACAGGTGGCGTTGCTCTTCAATACTCCGTTGAAGGAGCAGGCCGAAGACTTGCTGGAAGCCTGCCAAAAGGACGAACTCTTTGTCGTACAATCCTCAGCGCTTGTCGAAGCCTATATGGCTCAGGACCTTGCCAAGATTGAAGAGGTAATGACTGATCCTGAACTCGGTGGAGATGATGCCGAGGCAATGGATGCTCTCATCTATGACCGCAACCGTGACTGGGCAGTGAAACTCGACAAGATGATGCCCGAGCGTGCTGCATTGGTGTGTGTGGGTGCCGGCCACCTGCCTGGCGACCAGGGCTTGCTGCAGTTGCTGCGCGACCGTGGTTACACCGTAGAGCCGATGCAATGACTTTGAGGATGAAATGATTTAATGATTTGAGATATGAGAAGGTCGTTCTTATTTGCTGTTCTGACACTGATTGCGTTATCTTCTTCGGCACAGTTGCTGTGGAAGGTTTCAGGCAACGGATTGGAGAAACCCAGTTATGTTTTGGGTACTTTTCATCTTGCGTCCGAGTCAATGATAGATAAGATTCCGGGCATGGAACAAGCCTTAGAGCATTGTGACATCGTTGTGGGAGAGATTGATAATGAAGAGTTGATGAGTCAAGAGTACATGGCAGCTATGACTCAAATCATGGTCGCGCCGCCCGATAGCACACTCGACAAGGTACTCACTGATGAGGAGTATGCGCTTGTAGAACAGGAGTTCAATAAATGTTTCGGCGACATGGGTATGAAGCTGCAACAGTATAATAAGTTCAAGCCAAACGGCGTCAGAGCCCTGATAATGGCGGTGAAGATGATGAAAGATGCGCCGAATTTCCAAGAGTTCCAAGAGTTAATAGATATAGTAGACATGCAAGCTCTTAGTGCCGCAAATGGCAGTGGCATGGATAGGGCTGTACAAAAACGCGCCAAAGAAATGGGACGTCAGTCGGTCGCTCTGGAAACCATCGAGGAACAGCTCATGTTGTTTAATATTCCCATTGCCAAGCAGGTCAAAGGTCTGTTGGATGCTTGTAATAATCCCGATCTCACCAAGGTCCAATTTACTCAGTTTATGACAATTCTCAAGGCCTATATGGCTCAGGATCTCTCAGAGGTTTATTCAATCATGACTGATCCTGAAATTGTTGATGCTGGGGCAATAGGTATGCTCCGTGTCAATGAACGCAATCTCAATTGGATCGAGAAGCTTGTCAAGATGATTCCCGAGCATTCTTGTCTCGTCTATGTCGGTGCCGCCCACCTGCCCGGCGAGCTAGGGGTGCTGCAGCTGCTTCGCGACCGCGGCTACACCGTCGAGCCCATACAGTAACAACTGCATGATACACGATAGATAAAAGCAATAAGCGTGATAGATATTATTGCGCTTATTGTTTTTCTATTAATTATTGATGCGTTGTCACCTGGTGAGATAGTTTTTCAGGAATAGTTTTTGTCACTTGTTGTGTAGATGACAAAAATGCATTATCTTTGCCCCATTATTCAACAATACTACATTTATTTTGGACCCTGACCCGTTATCGTGCCTGTTATCGGTACTTTGCACAGCGAGCGGAAATCCGCTTGTTACTTTCAACGCTCCCACTGCGGGTAGCATCATCGCCATCATAGTCGCCGTCCTGGGACTTTTCCTGTCGGCTTTCAACTCGGGCAGCGAAATCGCCTATTTCTCGTTGCGCCCCGAGGATATCGACGACATCGAGGACACACATCGCCGCGAGCGTGTGAAGGAGTTGCTCGGCATTCCCGAGAAGCTGCTTGCCAC
>JAEEGL012071304.1_pt1 | contig 14316 bp, 9 predicted proteins | sample 9134231 | NCBI WGS metagenome assembly JAEEGL01 (sample SAMN16246548, study PRJNA631951) | gut metagenome | biome: gut microbiome; feature: rumen; material: fiber-attached | host: Bos | place: Iran: Karaj | collected 2018-10 | reverse complement strand
GTTTATCGTCAGAAACAGCCTGCATAACAGCAGATGTCATAGGAATGTTCATAACAAGCGGACACTTTTCCCCCTTCTTCTTGTTATAGCGCACTACAGGTGTCTGTAAGTTTACGTTGGCAGGAATGCAGTCTGGCCCGGTGTAGCCCGGAATCAGCAGATATTCATCAAATGTGTGTGACGGTTCTTCAAAAAAATATGCCATGTTTCTACCTCTTATATAAAAATATTAATCTAGTATATTACATTATTGTTTAAAAGTTGTAAAGACAAGTTTTTTTTTATTTTTTTTCACTGTGTCATTCCTTGGCACACTACTTCTATATAATAAAGCTATAAAATCCAAATAAAAGGAGCATCAATATGACATTTTCAAGTTTTGACAAAGGAACTCTTGCAATCTATATCACAGGCTTTTTCTGTCTTGTTACATATATGATTAGTATTGCAGTTTGGGGGATTTAATCTCCATGGGTCTACAATTCTTTGAGTTTATATGATATATTCTATATTGTAGTGAAAAACTCAAAAGTTGACATCAAAATTGTATCATTTATTTTTCTCATTTTTTTATGCTGGTTTTCACTAAACTGCTGTAAAAGTACCAGGCCAGACAAAGTCTCAGATATTCAGAATTTTGAAAATGATTTTTCTAAAAGCACTGAACTTATAGAGGAAGAGTTTACTCAAGATTCTAAAGATGCAGATTATAATCAAAACAAAGATACAATCACACTGCTTTTTGCCGTTGACATAATGGGACATACGGTAAACTATGTAATTTCCGATTATCCAAAAATCTGGCGTGATGTAAAATATCTTATAGAGCCTTGCGATCTTTCCTTTGCAAATCTTGAAAGTCCAATTGATAATACTCAAAAATCACAGGGTTATCCGAATTTTAATATGCCGCAATCTTATGTCGAAGCTGCAATAGATGCGGGCTTTGATGTTTTTTCACTTTGCAATAATCATACTAATGATCAGGGACTCAATGGAATTAAAGAAACTGTAAAATCTGCTGAACGGCTTGTTACACGCTCTAAGGAACGCGGAGAGAATATTTATTTTTCGGGCTTAAAGGATGATAAAAATTCTCCGGTTTCCTATAACTTAATAAAAATAAATGGATGGAGAATTCTTTTTTTACCAATAACAGAAATTTTGAATCGGCCTCAAAATTCTGAATATATAAATTATGTTGATAATTCCGAAAAATCCAGAAAGGAATTTATTAAAAATGTACGTCTGCTTAGGGAACAAAATCCCTGCGATCTTATGGTGCTTTCCGTACATGCTTACGAAGCTGAATACACACGCAAGGTAACCGAAACTCAAAACAATTATTATATGGAGCTGCTTGACGCAGGCGTAGATATTTTATGGGCAAATCATGCACACATCATTAAGGATAGAAAATATATTTTTTATAGTGACACACAATCGCATAAAGTGATAATGTATGCAAATGGAAATACAATCAGTGGACAGCGAACTGCTCCGGATTTTACATCCGCAAATCCAATCGGAGAACGTGACAACACCGGCGACGGACTCATGGTAAAGCTTACACTCAAAAAGCAGGAAAACGGGAATCCGCCGCGCATAATTAAATCGGAGAATTTATTTATTACAACATATATAAACACGGCATATGAATATGTGGTAAAGCCACTTACACAAGATTTTATTGATTATCTTTGGGAAGTGCCCCGCGCAAACTGGGCAAAATATATTCAACGCCGTATTAATATTAATAACGAATACACAAAGGACTACATAATATGGAAATAGACTACAAATCACTTCCGGTATATGAACAGAAACAAAAAATACTTGATTGCATGGAAAAGAACAAGGTGGTAATTGTAGAAAGTCCTACAGGCTCAGGAAAAACCACACAGATTCCGGTAATTTTATATGAAGCAGGCTACGCAACCAATGGAATGATTGCAGTTACCCAGCCGCGCCGCATTGCCGCCTTGAGCGTTAGCGAATTTATTTCAAAGCAAATGGGTACACCCTACCCTGGTCTTGTCGGATACAAAATGCGCTTTGAAGATAACACAAACACAGATACCCGCATTAAAATTATGACCGACGGAATTTTGTTGCAGGAAATGAAGCTTGATCCCTGGTTAAGCAAGTACAGCGTTGTTATGGTTGATGAAGCGCACGAACGCAGCCTGAATATTGATTTTATTCTTGGCTTGCTCAAACGCGTACTTCGTGAACGTTCCGACTTTCATGTAATTGTCTCTTCTGCAACAATGAATACACAGGCCTTTAGCGAGTATTTTGACAATGCGCCAATTGTTTCCATAGATACAATTACTTATCCTGTAAGTGTAATTTACGATCCTATTGCAGGGGGTGCCACTACTGCTACCGAGGCAGGCTGTGATATTTTATTAAGCAAGATCTGTTCGACTGTTGACCGCGTACTTGATAATGAAGAAGCAGAAGCCGGTAACGATTCAGATGCTGCTTCAAAAGGCGGTATTTTGATTTTTCTGCCCGGCGAAAAAATTATCAAAGACTGTGTAGAACGTCTTCTAATCTGCCCTTTTAGCCGACATCTTCATATTCTGCCGCTATATGGAAGACTTTCCAAAGAAGAACAGGAGCGGGTTTTTGACGATCCTCCAGCCGGAAAGAAAAAAGTGATAGTCACAACTAACATTGCCGAAACCTCTGTCACAATTCATGACATTACAACTGTAATTGACTCAGGTCTAGCAAAACTGAATTTTTACAGTCCACGCACTTTTACTTCCAGCCTGAACGAAACTCCTGTTAGCAAGGCAAGCTGTAACCAGAGAAAGGGACGTGCCGGCCGAACACACGCGGGAACCTGTTACCGTCTTTACAGCCGCAAAGATTTTGAAGAACGTCCACTCTACACTACCGAAGAAATTTACCGCACCGATTTGAGTGAAGTTGTTCTTCGCATGTCTGAGCTTGGCATAACAGACTTTTTTGATTTTGATTTTATTGCTTCTCCCGGCCGTGAAGGAATTATTGGCGCAGTTGATACTCTGCATATGCTTGGAGCACTTGATGAAGATAACTGTCTTTCTGCCATTGGAAAGATGATGGTATTGTTCCCGCTTGAACCGCGTATAAGCCGTATTATTGTCGAAGCAATTATGCGCTTTCCGGATGTACTGGACAAAACACTTACTGCCGCAGCTTTTTTATCTGCAAACTCTCCGTTCCTTTTGCCTGCCAATGAAGAAATGGAAGCCCGCAAAGCCCATCACCGTTTCCGCGATTTACAGGGAGACTTTGGAACTTATATAAACCTTTTAAATGCCTATAAGCAGAGCGACTACAAAGAAAAATTCTGCAAAAAAAATTACCTTGATGACCGCGTTATGGCTGAAATTGATAACATTAAATGGCAGCTCGGACAGATTGTTGGTGACAAAATGGGCATTCCAATTACCGAAGGCACCGGCAGCATGAGCGATTATCTTTGCTGTATTGCAGCAGGTATGATTCAGTTTGTATGTATAAGAACCGGCCGTGAAAATTATCGTTCTCTTACAGCCGACCACATCTGTATTCATCCGGGCTCTGTTATGTTCCGCCAGGATCCTCTTTTTATAGTAGCAGGAGAAATTGTCCGCACCAGCCGTATTTTTGCAATGAGTGTTTCTCCTTTGACCCGACCAATGCTGGATGTTATTAACCCGCAACTGTTTGAACGACTTAAGGCGTGCAAGACGAACAGGGCGAAGGAAGAAGATATGTCATTGTCGGGCTTGACCCGACAATCTCAATCAAAAAAGAAGCGGCTTCTTGAAAGAGATTCCCGGGTCAAGCCCGAGAATGACAAGGGTCGCTCAGGGACTGCAGAGGCAAACACCCTCTCACTCGGCGACTTTGTATTTGAAACGACTAAAATCAAAGGAAAGAAAACTGCAATTCTACCGCTGGAATATCTTGTACCGGCTGTTCGTACAGAAAAAGACAAAAATAAGCTTACAGCCTGTGCACAGTTACGCGGACAGATAAAGCTCCCTGGTGGCGGCCTCCTTATGGACGGCGAAAAAATGGGAACAATAATAAATGCCGTACAGGAACTTGACCTTACACCGATCGGTGAAAAACGCTGGAACCGACATCTTAATACAAGCATTTATGACCAGATAGGAAAAGAAAGCCTTGTGGATTCTCTTGACTGGTGTATGCGTACTGCAATTGCAAAGCAGAAAAACCGCGAGTTTGGGTTTATTACCTTATACACCGATGGAAAAGGAAACTACTGGTATAAGGTTACACGAGGCTTTAACACCGCACTAACAGAAACACACCACAGCCTTGAAACACTCATCGAAGAAAACGTAGATTTTACCTATGATGAAGAAAGAAAGATTAGCGCAATTCTTGGGGTTGTGAACAGATTGTATGAATAAGAGATTGTCGGGTCAAGCCCGACAATGACACCCTTTGTCAAGCCCGACAATGACACCCTTTGTCAGGCCCGACAATGACACCCTTTGTCAAGTCCGGGAATCTTACTTTGCGTCTTCTTCTTCGTCTTCTACACCCAAGAGCTTTTGTGCTCTTGTTTTATTGGCGCTAGACTTTTTATCGTTTGCAATTGTATTTACATAAGCCGAAAGTTCTGCAGGCTTTTTCTGTTTGTACAAATCAAGACCAAGAGAAATAGTTGTTGCATCCTTAGACTGCAGATAAAGTGCTGTAACTTCATCATAAGAAGACTTATAATTCTTTGCCATTTCTTTGGCTATGGCATAACGCAAATCTTTACGCTTATCATCTGTTGCAACAGATTTTGCAAGCTCAATAATTTCCTTTTCACCGGCATGGTCCTCCTTGAGCAAAACCTCTACAATCTTTTTCTTTGTACCGTCTGCAATTTTTTTATCCTGCAGCTGCGAAATTAAAAAGTCATTTCCTTCGTCTGTATTTAAAGCAGCTATTGCAGTAAAGCTTTCTTCCTTAATCAATTTTTCAGAATCATTTTTTGCACGGTATATTAAATACGGAACAGCATCCTTGTTATCATTATCTTTGGCAGTACGGATTGCTTCCTGTCTTACACGCCAATGTTCATCACGTATACCCTGAATAATTGTTGCCTTTGCTTCTATTACATTAGGAAAATGACTCAAGCCTTTAATTACATATTGGCGCAGGTTTGGATCTGTAGCATCAAAATGTTCAACCAGAACAGGAACAGATTTTTCCACTTCCATAAGACCAAGACTTTCTGCCGCATACATGCGAACAAAAGCATTCTCATCATCGTCATTAAGAATATCTACAAGTTTGTCCCAGGTTTCTACGGCATGCATCTTACCACAGTTACGCATAAGAGTCTGGCGCTGGGCATCACTTAAATCCTCGCGTTCAAGATATTCTACAAGGAACATGGCTTCTTCTGGACCACCAATATCACCAAGCGTAGAAATTGCATCGTTAAAATAGTTTTCGTTTTCGCTTTCGATTAATGTTATTACAGCCGGAATTGCGGCTTTAGTTTTTACTGCAGAAATATACTGAAACGCAGCCTTAACAACATCATTTTTTTCGTCATACGGGTCGTTCAAAAGGTCTACGGCGTAATCTTCAAGACAAGGATCTTCGGCCTTTGTAAAATATTTGAGAACCTTTTCCTTTATTACAGAGCTTTTAGTAACCTGAAACAAATCATATATTTCTTCTGTATAACGAGGATCATCATTTTTGAGCAAAGTATCCAGAAGGCTTGAAATTTCGCTTGGCAGACCATAGCGTATTGTATTACGGTTATTTTCTTCGTCTTGTGGGGTTTCATCTTTCTCGGCAGCAGCAGCAGCTTTTTCCTGATCTATTGGCAGCGGGCGCTTTGCAGGAGGAACTTCTGCATAACCACCCTTAGAAGCAGTTACAGTCGGAGTGTCATCTGCTTCTTCTTCCTGGGCAAATAGCGGGAGAGAAAGGAAAATGATAACAAACAAAATAATAAATCTTTTCATAAGCAATACCTATGTCATTCTCGGGCTTGACCCGGGAATCTTTTATATAATAGATTGTCGGGTCAAGCCCGACAATGACACTATGCATCTCCTTCGCCCTTCGACAGGCTCAGGGACCCCACAGTTCTCAGGACCCCACAGTTCTCAGGACTCCACGGACCGCTAACCCTTAAAGGCCTCTAAAAACTCCTTTTTATACTCTTCGAATCTGTCCTGCGCTATAGCTTCTCTTATTTCGCGCATCATATTCTGCAAAAAATACAGGTTATGGTATGACGCAAGAATACAACTAAGGATTTCCTGTTCTTTAAACAGGTGTCTTAAATAACTTCGGGAATAAGTGCGGCAAACTTTACAGTTACATTGCGGATCAATAGGACCAAAATCATGAGTCCAGCGTTCCTGTTTTATGCTCAACATTCCGTGCCTTGTAAAATAAGAGCCATTACGTGCATTGCGGGTTGGAAGCACACAGTCAAACATATCTACACCCGCTGCAACTGCATCAAGAATATACTCGGGAGTACCGATTCCCATTACGTACTTTGGTTTTTCTTCGGGCAAAAAAGTGCAGGTATATTTCATAAAGTGAACAAACTCGTCGTGAGGTTCCCCTACACTAAGGCCACCAATCGCAATTCCAGGCATATCGAGCGAGGAAACAAACTCCGCGCTCTGCTTTCTTAAATCTTCGCTAAAATGTCCCTGAACTATAGGAAACAAAATGCCTTTGTAGCCGTTTTCGCGGGCAATCTCCCATTCTTTTTTTGCACGCACAAGCCAGTCACTTGTAATCCTAAGAGCTTTTTCTGCAGCTTTACGCGGTTCGTCATAGCCGGTACAAACATCCAGCTGCATCTGAATATCGGAATTAAACTTAACCTGGGTCTGTACAACATTTTCGGGGGTAAACATATGGTAACTGCCGTCTATGTTACTCTGAAAACGAACCCCTTCATCTGTAATCTTTCTGAGCTTGGACAAAGAAAAAACCTGAAAGCCACCGGAGTCTGTAAGAAAGTTACGGTTCCATTTGGAAAACCCGTGAAGCCCGCCCGCTTCCTGAATCAAATCTGCACCAGGGCGAAGAAAAAGATGATATGTATTTGCAAGAATAATTTCAAAATCAATTTCTTCGAGAAAATCCTTTGGCATTGCTTTAACGGTTGCATTAGTTCCGACAGGCATAAAAACAGGAGTCTGCACATCACCATGCGGAAGATGAAGAACACCATTACGAGTTTTACCATCTGATGATTTATGTTTTATTTCAAATATATTCATTACGTCCTGCTGAATTTTAACAGCACTCCTGCAATAAAAATAAATACTATATCCGGAAGCCACGCTCCCATAAACGGTGTCATAACTCCGGTTTTTGCAAGTACCATCATTACCATCTGGAATACATAAAATAAAACAACCGACACTATGGAAAGTGACAGGCTTATGAGTAAAACATTTTTACGGGTTTTTCCAGTTACACCTACTGCAAGAAAGGCAGAAATAAAAAGTATGAACGGAAAAGCAAACTTCTTGTAATAGACCGAAAGCTGCTCGTTATACGGCAGTCCCGCTTTTTTAAGATGATTTATGTATATTTTTGCATCAGCAACACTAACAGTTGCTACATCAATAGTTGTTTTACGGAATATTTCGTAGCTTTCTGTAAGCAAGCCGGTATATTTTTCTGCAAGCGGTGTAAGCTTTAATAAACCGCCTTCATTTTCGTATTGGTACGCTTCCTGTAAATCCCAGGAACCTTTTTCTTCATTCCAGAGCGCTGTCTGTGCATGAATTATTGCTTCCAGACTTTTTTCATCATTACGGAAAATAAAAAACACATTTTCAAGTCTGCGCAAGGATTCTCTGTAACGCCTTGCCCTGTATATGATTTTTGCAGAATCAGAAATAACTACAATATTATCATTATTTGCAGACTCCTTTTCGCCCAAAAGCTGCTTTTGAAGGGCCGTCTTTTTTTCCAATGTAGAAAATACAAGCTTGTCTTCCCATAAAAACATTCCCCAGGACATTATAATTGCCAGGATAAATACAGGCAGCATAAATTTAAATAAAGAAACTCCCGAGGCAAAAATAGCTTCCATTTCGTTTTTTGCATAAAGGTCACTGAGAACATAAGTCACCGAAAAAAGAAAAGCGATTGGTCCTGCATACCATACTGTCTTTGGAATATAGTATATCATTACCCTGAGCACTTCTTTTGCAGGAGCGTTCATTTCCAGATACTTTGAAATATTCATAAACAGGTCTACAAGGTTTAAAATGAGCGCAATAAACAAAAGAGAGACTAAGCAGAAAGGAATTACTTTTTTTAGAATATAGCCTGCAAACTTCATATAATGTCCCTACTTCCTTATTAATCCAAGACTCAAAATAAAAGCAACGGCAGCCATAAGCAGATTAGGAATCCAGATGCATAAAAAAGCATTAAGATTAACACGCGTTACCAAAAGCTGCCCGGAAATTTGCATTGCCCAGTAAATGACACAAATTATAATTCCTATAAAAAGTCCCATTGTAAGACCGTTATGCTTACCAAATAAAAAGGCAATGGAAAAAGCAAGAAATGCAAAAAAAATGGATCCAAAAGGAATTGCAAATTTTTTATAATATTCCATCATCCAGGTATTAATACGCACTGCATCTTCGTCGGGGTCCGCCTTCATGTAAGTCAATTCTTTATACAAATCATAAAAAGTCATTTCGCGGGGATTTTTACCCGAACGCCCTGTTATAGTCGAATCAAAAATATTCAGTACTGTTTTTTCGGAAGAAAGAACATCGTAGGTGCTAAAGTCGTTGGATCTGTATGTAGTCATTACCGTATCGTTCATGTCCAGCTGCAGAAGCACACCTTCATTTTTTGCGCCGGTCAGAACAGAAGGCCCCGCAACAATTATAGACTCCTCGCCTGCAGAGCTGTCTGTACTAAAGAAAATAATATCCGAAACATCAGAATTCTTTACATCGCCAATTACGACTGTAGAGTTTCCTATCTGTTTAACAGAATTTGGTTCCAGAACAACAGAAGGATTGGACTTCATGATTTTTCGGTAAAGCTGATTATATTTTATTGTTCCAAGCGGCAAAAGGTAATCGTTTACAAAAAAAGAAACCAGGGAAATACCAAGACCAAGCACCAGTACCGGCACTAAAAGTGAACGGAAGCTAAAGCCCGAAGCCCGGAAAATGAGTATTTCGTTATCGCTGGACATACGGCCAAGACACATTAAAAAACCGGTTAAAGTTGCAAACGGTGCAGATTGGGCAATAATGGCAGGCATACTGTAAATCATAATCCTTGCAACATCGGAAAAAGGAGCGCGTTTAGCAAGCATGTCTTCGCCAATAAGGAGAATCTGATTTGCAAAAAAAACTACAAACAAAAAGGCAAAGCAGACAAGAAAATAATAAAAGAGTTCTTTATAAAGATATTTTATTAAAATAAACTTTCCCAGCCCTTTAGGAGCACTCTGTCTATTTAACAGACGGAAAAGCTTAGACTCCTGTTGAACCAAAACCCTTTTCTCCCCTCTGAGTGTCCGACAAAGAATCTGTAACCGTAAAAGCTGCAACAGTTACAGGACTTACTATTATCTGTGCAATTCTGTCACCTGAATTTATTGTAAAATCACAGATGCCAAGATTTATGAGTATAACCTTGAGCTCTCCGCGATAATCGCTGTCTATTGTTCCCGGAGTATTCAATACAGTAACACCATTTTTTGCTGCAAGCCCTGAGCGTGGACGTACCTGAATTTCATAACCGGCAGGAATCTCGAAAAAGAGGCCGGTTGGAATCATAGCAAAGCTTTCGGGTGCAATTGTTACCGGAGAATCAAGCAGGGCACAAACATCGGCGCCAGCTGCCCCTTCTGTCTTATAAGCCGGAATTACAGCCCCTGCAGAAGCAACACACTTTATTTCTATTTTATTCATAGTTACAATATATCACATTGTAAGAAACTTAACAAACTCTGATTGTGGTAATGGGTGAGAAAAATAAAAGCCCTGCAGATATTCGCAGCCGTTTTTCTTTTCGTATTTGAGCTTTGTAAACTGCTCAGCTCTTTGCTCTGTTTCAATTCCTTCTATTAAAATTTCCTTACCCAAAAGCCTGAGCATGTGAATAGTATCATTTACAATCGAAACCATATGAGGATTATCAATTTCGTCTACAAACGATTTGTTTAACTTTACTACATCAAATGGCAGAGAAATTACCTTTTTAATATCCGAATAACCAATACCGTAATCATCAAGAGCAAAGTTAATTCCCATATCCTTTAATGAATAAATATTCTTTTCGGCAATCTGAGGGTTAAACGAAGCTGCACTTTCTGTAATTTCAAGTCTTAACTGCTGCGGCTTTACCTTATATTTTTCAAACCAGGTTTTTATCTTTTCCAGAAGATCAGATTCCACAAGCTGAGATGCAGAAAGGTTTACTTCTATATAATCAAGTCCCAGATTCTTACCCTGCTTGCTTCCTATAAACTCACAAACCTTTTCCAGTACAAAATCTCCAATCATATGAATTTGATTTGTGCGTTCTGCATGCGAAATAAACATCATTGGAGGAATGTTTCCAAATTCCGGATCATTCAGGCGGACAAGCGCTTCTGCAGAACTGAACTTTTGCTTAGACACATTAAAGATTGGCTGATAGTAAACATCAAAGCTTCTTTCTTCTATTGCACGCGTAAGTATTCTGTCTATGTTATTTTTAATAATAAAGTTTCTGTCACCGGCATAGTCCCTGTACCACTGCGGTTTACCTTCATCTTCTACAATTGTATAGAATGACTTGGAAATATAGTTAAGGAACTCGTAATTAGAAACATCATCCGGAATGCGTATAACCAGCAGTCTGGTATCAAGATTAATCTTAATTCCATCCATTACAAAAATCTGAGAAAAATATTTTTCCAGCTTGTTCAAGGTTTCTTCGACCATTTCGTCTGTCTGACCTTCTGTCGGGAGTGCATAAATATAATCCTGCAGATAATAAACGGTTGCATTCAGTTTTTCATTTTTACAGATATTACGTAAAAAGAAGGTTACTTTTTTAAGAAGATTAGAAAAACGTTCATTGCCCAGATACATTCCAAGACTCTTGGAATTTGATATTTTAATAAAAATTATTTTTGCAGGCAGATTTATATTCATTACCTTTTTTACTTCGTTTTCAAAGGCAGTGCTGGATTGTGCAAGTGTCTGAGGATCAATAAGAAGTTCAGGCCTTTGAATGGTTGCAAAAACAAGATAGGCAGTAATTGCAAGGACAAACATTTCTACCTGAGCATGAGGTCTCATACACTGCAAAATAAAAAGTCCTATGTTAATAGGAAAAAGAATCATGCTGTAGATAACGTGAATTCTTTCCAGAACACGGCTGTAAACACAGGCAAGCGTAAAACCAAACAGCATAAGAATTACAATACTTATATTCAAAATCCAAAGCGGACCAAGAAAAACAAGTTTCATATGGTCGTCTATAATGAATATTGTATTTGAAATAATATCCATAAGGATATAAATAACCGGCACCAGAGAAATAATGAGCATTAAAATTTTTAGGGTCATGCTCTTTCTTACAATCGGGACAATTCCTATGGAAGAAAAAACAAACCAGATTCCTACCGGATAAATACAACAGTGCCCTACCAGCGAAAGATATACAAAGCTCTTTACCAGAAAAACAGAACCCTCTGAATATGGTACATGACGCAAAAGAATCTGATACGTAAGCCGGAAAAGAAGAGTTACAACACAGACAATGAGTTCAATAGTATAAAGCCAGCTGGTGTGTCCCTTAATTCTATTTTTAGAAATATTTGAAACTATAAGTGTAGAAAAAATGAGGAGAGCGGTAACATCAAACATCATGTAATCATTCATCAGGCATAACCTCCCGAAGAAGAATAGACGCTCACACGATTTGAGCTTTCCGGGTTCTCATTAGAATTTTTCAAGAATTCAAAAAAGTCATCTTTAGTCAGCGGCTTTGAAAAATAATACCCCTGAATATAGTCGCAGCCAACATTTCTAAAATAATCCAGATCCTCATAAGTTTCTACACCTTCAATAAGAATCTTTTTCTTCATCTTTTTGAGCATGGAAACCGTTTCGCTTATAACCGTTTTCATACCGGGCTTTTCCAGGTCATCTACAAAGCTTTTGTCCAGCTTTATTATATTGAGCGGCAGCTTTGTAATGCGCAGGATATTTGAATAACCTGTACCAAAATCATCCAGAGAAAATTTTATACCACGAGATGCGAGCATATTTATGTTTTCTTCTATAATTTCAAAATTAAGGTTTTCGGAGGTTTCGGTTATTTCAAGGTTAATTTTTTCCGGGCTTACCATGTATTTATTCAGCAGTGACATAACCTTTTCTGAAAGATTACTTTCGATACACTGTGCAACAGAAAGGTTGAGCTCTATATATTCAAGGCCGTATTGTTCCAGATCTGACTTTGAAATAAAACTTATTACGTCCTCCAGTACAAAGTCTCCAATCTGATGAATGGCACCATTTTTTTCTGCGGCAGGTATAAAAATAGCGGGTGAAACAAAGCCGAGCTTTTCGTCCCTAAGCCTTATTAGCGCCTCGGCCGACACAAACTGCTTTTTTTCTACACTATAGATTGGCTGATAGTACATTTCAAAGCTGTTATTTTTAATACCGGTAGAGATAATATGGTCAATCTGATGATGAACCTGGAAGTCGTGTGAATCTGCAATCCTTTCCAGATGAACAACAGTATTTTTTTCCTTTATAATCTGATTTATGTTCTTTTGAAAATTCATTACGGAATCATAGCTGGTAAGATCATGCGGGCAATGAATATAACAGATTTTGGAATCGAACATAATATTTATTTTATGAATCTGATGTGAACTTGTAAGAAAATCCCTTACACGTTCTGCTATAAGATTATTTTCTTCTTCGTCGTCGCGCAGAGTTACAATGCTGATACAGCCTTCGCCAAGATAATAAACCTCGTATTCATCATTATTACAGATTGTATATAAGGACTTAACCATATAGGACAGGAAAAAACTTATATTATCTTTTCCAAGCTGATTCTGAAGCCTGTCAAAATCCATAATCTTTGTCATGCATAAAAAGATATTTCGTTTTGCAATAAAATTCCTGCGCATTTCTTCTTTGAATGCCTGGAAATTTAAGCTGCCCGAGGTCATATCCATTATTTCTTCCGGCTTTTGAACTGCAAGTGAAATAAAAAGCAGCGGGAAGGTTGTACATAAAACCTCTACCATATACTTTTCATATTTCATCTGAATAAGAACACCTATAATATTTATAGGGCACAGACTGAGCAGAAGAAAAAATTTCTGTGTAGGAATCATTTCCTTATTGTATATGAGGCAGATTACGGAATAAGCAAGCAGCCAGACCGCACAGATGCGCATATATTTAATCCACGGGCCACGGACATAAATCAAATCATCAGTTATATCAAAGATTTTATGAAGAAATGTATCCAGAACGATAAGGCTGATAATTACTATAACCGGTGCAGCCCAGGTAATTCGAAGCAGCCAGTCGCGGTTAAAATCGTGCCACATTCCGCATATTGAATATATGAATAAAATATAAATTGGAGTAGAAATATTGCGGAAAAAGAAATATAGATAATTGTAAATATATACCTGAATCTGAACAGGAGTGGAAGGTGCAAGGACTTCGGGTATATAAACACGAAGTATATCGAACACACCCGATAAGAATACAGAAACTACCAGAATAAGGAAAATAACATTACTTCTACCGCGGGTCATCTTTCTTAAAAACAGTGACGACAGCAGTATAACAAGAGTAATAATCGCGCAAATGTCGAAGGTAATTATTCTGGGCATTTCGATACCTAAAAAAATAGCATTCCGGCACAAAAAAATAGTTCCGAAATGCTATACTTTATTCTTATATTATAATACTTGTTGTAGAAAAATACAAATGAATTTTTTATGGAAAAAGCCCTGGCGCTACGTCGGGAAGGTACTCGTCCAGCTGAAAAAACCTGTCCGAGCACCTTCCCGCCTCCGCGTCAGGGCTTTTTCGGATAATACATCAACTATTCATTGCGTATTATAATATTTCGTGGATGCCGAGACAAGTTCGGCATGACACTAGTTTTCGATTGCCCCGTCATTGCGAGGAGCGCAGCGACGAAGCAATCTACGATTTTAGCCTTCCAAGGCATCAATGTAAGAAAGGTTCAAACGACCCTGCTTGTCTACTTCGAGCAGCTTAACAGGAATTACCTGACCTT
>JAEEGL010290233.1_pt1 | contig 14316 bp, 12 predicted proteins | sample 9134231 | NCBI WGS metagenome assembly JAEEGL01 (sample SAMN16246548, study PRJNA631951) | gut metagenome | biome: gut microbiome; feature: rumen; material: fiber-attached | host: Bos | place: Iran: Karaj | collected 2018-10 | reverse complement strand
TCTTGATTCCCTTTTCCTTTGCCAGTGCCACTACGGCATCGTATAATTCGCTCATTTTTGTGAAAACCTCCTCTTGCTGATGGGTCAATTATTACCAAACTATCGTGCGCTTTACCCGCGCCACGTCTTTGTCCGCGAATTCCGCGGGCTCTCCGTCAATATCCAGCGTTATCACGCCGTCCTGCCTGCCTTTGAGCTTGCCGACGAACTTCTTTTTGCCGTCGCGCGCCGCGTACAGGCTCACTTCCACGTCTTCTCCTTCATAGCGGACAAAATCCCGGTCCGTCTTGAGCGGCCGGTCCAGCCCGGGCGACGACACTTCAAAAGTGTACGCGCTGTCAATGACATCCTCGGCGTCCAGCACTTCCTCCACGCTGCGGCTCACGGCCTCGCAGTCGTCCAGTCCCACGCCGCCTTTTTTGTCAATATACAGCCGCAGGACCCACCTGCCGCCTTCCTTTTTGTACTCGCAGTCGATCAGTTCCAGCCCCAGCGCCTCGACGCGCGGGATGGCGATCTCGCTGACTCTTTCGGCTGTGTTCATTGCCGCCTTAACCCCTTTCTCAAAACAAAAGAGTGGGGGCTTCCCACTCTTTCATTGGCATGAAAAATTGATCGTGGTGATTATAGCACTATATAAGTATTATGTCAAACACTTTTTCTTTGATTCTGCGCCGAAATGGTGTAAAATATACCCGAAAGGAGTGATCCGCATGCCTTTATATTGCGAAGTCTGCTCGCGCGCATTTGACGGGCCGGACGGAAAGCGCTGCCCCTGGTGCAGAACAAGGCGCACGCGCCATGTGGAGCCGGACGACCTGTGCTTTTTGACTGAAAGAGAGTATATCTGGAGCGGGATGCTGGCGGACGTGTTGACGCAGGAAAACATTCCGTTCATGCAGAAAAACGTGTACGGCGCAGGCCTGGCGCTGAAGATGGGTCCGACCCACGAGCGGATCCGTTTCTACGTTTTCTACAAGCAGCTAGCTGAGGCGGAAGGCATCGTGGAATCACTGTTTTCCGCGTCCGACGGGGTCAACGCTTCCGCACCGGACGGGGACAACGCACAATAATTAATCAATCACACCTTTTCTCGTAGTCAATAAAAAAGAAGACCGGCGTCTCCGCCGGCCTTCTCTTTTTGATTTGATTTTATCGGTTAGTGATTTTAATCAGGGATCAGAAGGATCTCTTCTTCGCAAACACTACCACAGCGCCCATAGCCAGGATCGCAAGAACTGCGAACATAGCCACGGCAGCATCGCCGGTCTGAGGCTGCTGGGTCTCAGGCTGAGTGTCAGGCTGGGTCGAAGGAGCTTCAGTCTTCGGAGCTTTGTAAATGACATAGACTTCTCTGTCTTTGGCGCCTTCCTGGCCGCGGTTGTCGTATCTGTCCAGCTTAACGATGTCGCCGTTCTCCAGTTTGACAACTACCCAGATCTCATGATTTTCGCCATCCTGAAGTCCGGTCACGTCAACGCTGACAGTGTATCTGGACTCACCGCCTGCATTGATAACATCCTGTTCAGCAGCAACTGCAAAATCGCCGTATACGGGCTCGCCGCCGTCGATCGTGTAACCATAGGAAACGATCTTGGAGTTGGCATTGCCGAACCAGCCGTGCATGGCGATCGTGGAAATAGAACCGTCGGAGCCGTCAACCAGCGTTTTGGCCGCGATGACCGCGTCATTGCCGTTGGCGATCTCGGCGCCGTTCACCAGGATCTGGTCGTAGGAGAGTTTGTCGCCCTTCGCGGAATCGAAGCTGCGCAGGCCGCCCGCAGACTGCTCTTCTTTGGCAACGAACTTGATGCCAACTACAAGTGCTTCATTACCGGTGGAGTTGAAATGTGTGAGCCAAACCTCGCCGCTGTAATCTACGTTTGTAAGGTCGATGGTGCAGACGCGCTCATCTTGACCCCAACCCGAGCCGCTGGGATTGTGAAGATTCTCTTTATCAACATCGATGCAGTCAGCCTGAGCAAGCAGACCATCGTTCTGAGGATCTTGAGTAGCGGCGCCAATGCAGACATTATTGCTCTTCAGAGAGAAGTTCGCAGGAATCTTCATTCCTTCTTTCTGGGCAACATAACCAAGGTCGGTCGCGTATGTGATTTCGCAGGCAGAGTAATCACCAAGGTTGAGATTTCCGAGAGTGACAACATTGCCATATCCGAGAAGCAGAGTGTCCACACCCGGATATCCGTGAGGAGCATGCTCGCCACCGGATCCGCCTACAAGCGGTGCAGCGCTGAGATCAACTTCATAGTCTTCCGCCGCAAACGCGTTCAGCGTGCAGAGCGAGAGTACCATGACCATCGCCAATACGATTGTGATGATTTTCTTCATGTTGGATAACCTCCTGAAATTACTTCGGCATGGTATCATGCCGATAGTTATTATTATTTTACCGCATTACGCCGGGCAATGCAAGCCTTTTTTGCCCCTTGTCATTTGCCCTTTGCGTCAAGTAAACGTGGGCATTTTTCGGTCCGGCTTTTCAGCAGCCTCAGCTGCTCGCTGACGCGGTATTCGCGCCCGGATCACTCAATTCTTTCCACACGATATAGCCGTACAGTTTAAACTCGTACATTGGTTCCTGCAGAGACTTGTGGTCGTCTTCCCAGCTGGAATCGTACGTTGCAATACGGCAAACATTATCTAATACTGAGCAAAGATAATAATTAACAACATTGCGATTATCCGGTTCACCGCCCGAGACCAGTTTCTCGGAAAAGATCATCAATCCTTTTTCTACCTTCGGAACATTGTATTCTATTTCTCCGGTGTATATAGTATAAGAATATCCTTCATCTTTATTGATAGAATAATCTTTCGTTACAGTATAACCGCTTTTGGAAAGGCTGACTGCTTTACTAAATAATTTAGGGTGTACAGTCACATCAACATCTCTTGACTTATACGGCATATCGTCCAGATAATACGTATAGGTTACTTTGCCGTCGGCAACCGCGGCGATGCAGTTCTGCTCGACATCTTTGGTCAGTTTATTCTCAATATCAAACACCACGATGCCGGTACTTTTGCCTTTTACTTCGAATGAAATAATAACGGTGCAGTCCGTTTCATCCAAGTAGTAATAATCATCAAAATCAACAGCCTTAAACTGAATATCGGATATATCATTTTCCTGCAATTTACTGCCGGCTATGTATCCGATCGCGCGGTATCTTCCGTTTGGATCTACAGAAGTATATGTGTCTCGAATGATCCCTTTTCCGTTTTCCATATATACCAGATCGGACAAATTACCGGAGTCAACATATCCGATCGCAGCGATAAACGGGTCCTTAGTATCCGAACTGACTATTGCTTCATAAGAACTGTAATCACCGCTGGAATCTGTATATGTTTTACGCCAGTCGCTTATACTGATCGAGGACACTTCGATATTCGGTTCTTTCGAGGGCAGCGGATTCTTGATCAGGATCAATACCAGAACGGTGATCGCCGCCAGCGACAGCACCGCCAGGATCACGCAGACCAATACGCCGACATTCTTTTTCTTTTTGGGTGTTTCCGACAGTACGGTATTATTATTGGTCAATGCCATAATCGTCACTCCTTAATTTATATGACTCATAATTTGCTCTTGAAAAAGCGGAAAGCCGGGCCAGTAAAGGTCCGGCTTTCCGCAGATCAAATATCAAACTGTTCGGAGATCAATCCGATCGTTCGGATCAGAAGGATCTCTTCTTCGCGAATACGACCGCGACACCCATGGCAAGCACTGCAAGGACCGCGAACATGACCAGAGCGGAGTCGCCGGTCTGAGGCGTAGTCTCGGGTTGAGTCTCGGGCTGAGTCTCGGGCTGAGTCTCGGGCTGGGTATCCGGAGCAGCGGGGCCGGTGTAGGCGTTGGCATCGGCTTCATTGTCAAAGAACGCCAGGAATTCGATGTCGATAGCCCAGTTGGTGCCGTCGCCGGCCATGAAGTCGAAACGGGAGACCTTGCCGGACCAGATCGAAGCCATATTTTCAATATTCGATTTGGAAAGGTCAGCCACGACCGTGTGCCACTCACCGTCGGTAGTAAGCTGCGGAGACACGGCATGAGGCTCAGCGATCTCAAGATAGAAATCGATAGTGGTTGTCGAGTTGGTATTGGAAGATCTGTACTTGACCGCGACATATTTAAATTTGTCGGCCGAGCCGATCTCCAGCGGCGTCTTGAACGTCAGCCAGGGGTCATTATTGTCGGCAACGGTGAAGTTGATGTACTTAACGCCGCCTTCTTCACGGACTTCCGTCGCAACCGTCGAGTTTGAAGCGGTATCCAGCAGCTCGTAGAGCTGTTCGCCGGTAACGATCAGCGCCGGATCCGCCGCGTTGGAAACGATGCAGAGCGCCAGCATCATTACGACCGCCAGGGTAATAGCAATCAGCTTTTTCATTGTGTTGCTTCCTTTCTTTATCAGAAATCTTCAAAATATAATTCGGACGCCGCAGCGTCTGCGAAATCTACTGTATTATATCATGTTGTTCGGGAAGGGGCAAGGGGTTTTCCGCACATTTGCGTCAATCTTCCAGCGCCGCGAAGTTTACGAACGGCGCCAGCAGGTACATGGCGTACATGCGGACAATGTAGTCGTTCGGGTGGTTGATGCCGTTGCCCGTCACGTCCAGATACTTCTTCGTTTCCAGGATCTTGAGGCTGGGCGTGTACAGATCCAGCGTGTAGAAATTGTCGTACTCCGCCGCCAGTTCGTCGATCGCCTTCCAGAAAGATGTCATTTTATCATTGGGATACAGCGCCGGATTCGGCGTAAAGCACTTGATGTACAGGAATTCGCAGTCGGGCAGCTCTGCCAGCGTATCGTCAACGACCTTTTTAATGTTGCTCTTCAGCTTCGCCGCGGAGAGACCGCCGCAGTCGTTGATGCCGAAGTGGATCAGCACCAGATCGGACTTGGCTTTGACCAGTTTGGAGCTGACGTTGGTACTGACCGCCTCGTTGGACGTGGTCCCGCCCACCGCGTAGTTTTTGAGGGTGATCTTGCCGTCGTACGCCTTGCTGAGGCCGTTTTTCATCATCGTGGTGAACTGCGGCATCATCGGCGCGTGGTTGTACTTGCTGGACGCGGAGCAGCCTTCGGTGACACTGTCGCCGGTCACGGTGATGACCACGCCGTCGCCGCTCTGCAGTTTATTAAGGAATTTGGGGCAGACGCTGCCGAATTCCGGGAACTGTGACAGATCCAGATCGTTGATATCGTACACATACGTGACGCACAGCTGGTGGCCGTAGATCAGGGAGCCTTCGGTGAAGAAAATATTGTCCGTCCACATAAAGTAGTCCGTTTCGATATTGGCCACGGAAGAAAGCGAATTGACGCGGCGGTATTTATCGGGAATGTTCTTGCCCATCAGATTGTCCGTGGTGAGATACGGGCAGGCGGTGGTGTCCCGGGTGAGCAGGATCTGGTTGCCGCTGATGGTGTAGTCCTTGCCTTCCTCGAACTCGGTGGCCATGGTGTAGTCGCGCACGGACAATATCCGGACCGGCTTGTACTGCAGCACCCCCGCGATCCGCGTGCCGTCGTCAATGCACATCACGGTCTCGTTGTACATTATATTGCCCTGCCAGTACGGCGCATATACGTTCACGTTGTTCCAGGCTTTGGCAATGGACTTGCCTCTTTCGCCAAACGTGTATACCGCCTGATCGGGCTCAACGTAAAGCGGGAACTTGCTCATGTCGATCTCCTCCTTCGGTGCTTCGGTGGGCTCTTCGGCCGGGGCCGCTGTGGTCCCTTCACCTGAATCAACAGGCTTCTCTTTGACCGTGCAGCCGGATCCGGCCAGCAACGTCGCGGTCAACATCAACACCGCCAGCATAAATGCAGTCATTTTTTTACAGCTGTTCATCATTATTTTCCTCCTTATTGCCGATCTCCTGCTCGCTCCCCGCGGCATCATCCGCTTCCGCGGCGGGCAGATAAAATGTCTGCGCCGGGCCCGGGTCGCGCATCAGCGTGCGCGGGTCGCGAAACTTGAAAAGATAAAGCCCGAAATTGAACAGATCGCCCACACAGCCGCTCACGTGGATCGCCTGCAGCAGCGCCGCCAGGATCTTCATGACCGGATCCTTGAACAGTATTGTCCCCAGCGCGAAGATCACCGTAAATACCGCGAACGGGGCGATGACGGCGCACATTGACGCCGTGCGGTAAACGTAAATATCCGGCACGCCGCAGTACGCCACCGTGCCCGTAAATCCGAATTTCAGTTTGTGGCCCGTAAACAGCCAGTACACCAGACCGTGCACCAGCTCGTGCAGGACAACGTACACCAGCGCCACGCCGATGAACAGCAGCAGCTGCCCGACGGTGAACCGGAACCGGCGCACTACGGTGCCGAAGCCGATCAGCACCATCTGCAGCACCATGACCGCCGCGGCAATGGCCAGCGCAGCCAGGTTCATTAGGATCACGGTCTTTTTATTCGTGGCGTCAATACTGTACGCCGCCCGGAACCCCGCGGGCAATTCAGTTTCAAAATGTTTGCCTTCCGTATTCCGCATGATTTGCGTTCTCCTTCCCGCGCTCCGGCAACTACAGCACGCCTTCGATCGCCGCCAGCAGGTCGCTGTATTTTTCAAAGGCGGGCAGGTCCGGATTGGCCGCGATGATTGCCGGCGTAGAACGGAACAGGAAACCGGCTTTGCCCGCGCGGATCATCTCGAGATCGTTGTAGCTGTCTCCCACCGCCACCGTATCGTACCCGATGGACTGGAACGCGCGCACCGTGGTGAGCTTGGTCTGTTTCGTGCGCAGTTTGTACCCCGTGACGCTGCCGTCGGGGGCGATTTCCAGCGTATTGCAGAATATGGCCGGCCAGCCGAGCTTTTTCATCAGCGGGGCGGCAAACTGCGTGAACGTATCGCTGAGGATGACCGCCTGGGTCTCCGCGCGCAGCTTGTCCAGAAAACGCTTCGCACCGGGCAGCGGTTTTATCGTGTCTATCACCGCCTGGATCTCCCGGATGCCCAGCCCGTGCTCCTTGAGGATGCCCAGCCGCCAGGTCATCAGTTTGTCGTAATCCGGCTCGTCGCGGGTCGTGCGCCGCAATTCTTTTATGCCGCTAGCTTCCGAAAACGCGATCCAGATCTCCGGCACCAACACCCCTTCCAGGTCAAGACATACAATGTTCATCCGTATCCCCCATCCACAACTTAAAACTTAAAACTTATAACTTAAAACTTATAAATTAAAACTTATAACTTGCAATTTCGTCCGTCGCAATTGCCGCAGCCGCAGCTGCAATTGCCACCGCGCCGTTTGCGCCGTACCATCAGAAACACCGCCAGGCCCAGCGCCGCGGCCACCGCGGCCAATGCTATTATCGTACCCGGATTCATAATGTCATTGCCCTCCTCCGGTTTCTTACGTCAAAACAGCGCGCCGATCAGATTTACGCCGGCGGCGATAAGCCAGGCCAGCGCACATTGCCACAGCACCACGCCGGCCGCCCATTTGACCCCCAGCTCCCGGCGGATCGACGCGATCGCCGCCACGCAAGGAGTGTAGATCAGTGAGAATACCAGCAGGCAGATCGCCGAAAGCGGCGCCACCGCCCCCGCGACACCGCCCGGGAACAGCATCTGTGTAGTCGAGACTACGCTTTCCTTGGCGATGAAACCGCTGACCAGCGACGTGGTGAGGCGCCAGTCGCCCAGGCCCGCGGGCCGCATCACCGGCGTGAGCCAGCCGGAAATGACGGCGAGGATGCTGTTGTCCGCACCGGCATCCACAGGGTTAAAGCGGAAATCGAAGTGCTGCAGGAACCACACCGCCACCGTGGCGATCATTATCACCGAGAACGCGCGCTGCAGAAAGTCTTTAGCCTTCTCCCACAGCAGCCGCAGCACGTTTTTGGGCCCCGGCAGCCGGTAGTTGGGCAGTTCCATCACGAACGGCACCGCCTCTCCCCGGAACAGCGTGCGCCGGTACAGCAGCGCGCAGCCGATGCCCAGCAGGATGCCCAGCAGGTACAGTCCGATCACCACCAGTGCGGTGTATTTCGGGAAAAACACGCTCGCGATGAAGCCGTATATCGGCACCTTGGCGGAACAGCTCATGAACGGCGTCAGCAGCACGGTCATTTTGCGGTCCCGTTCGCTGGGCAGCGTGCGCGTGGACATTACCGCGGGCACGGTGCAGCCGAAGCCGATCAGCATCGGCACGATGCTGCGGCCGGACAATCCCAGCTTGCGTAAAAGCTTGTCCATCACGAACGCCACGCGGGCAATATACCCGCTGTCCTCCAGCAGCGACAGGAACAGGAACAGGGTGACAATTATCGGCAGGAAGCTCACCACGCTGCCCACGCCGCCGAACAGGCCGTCAATTATAAGACTTTTAAGTACTTTATTGACGCCGCCCGCGTCCAGCGCCTTTTCCGTCACGCCCGCCAACGCGTCGATGCCTTTTGCCAGCAGATCCTGCAGCAGTTTGCCGATCACGTCGAATGTCAGCCAGAACACAAGCGCCATAATGGCGATGAACGCCGGGATCGCTGTATATTTGCCCGTCAGGATCCGGTCGATCTTCTCGCTGCGCTTCCGTTCCCGGCTCTCTTCGGGCTTCACCACCGCGTCCGCGCACACGCGCTTTATAAACGCGAATCTCATATCGGCCATGGCGGCGCTGCGGTCCAGTTCCTGCTCTTTCTCCATCTGGACGATGATGTGTTCCACCATGTCTTTTTCGTTGTCATCCAGCGCCAGCTGTTCGAGGATCAGTTCGTCCCCTTCCACCAGCTTGCCGGCGGAGAACCGTACCGGCAGACCGGCCGCTTTCGCGTGGTCTTCGATCAGGTGCGATATGCCGTGGAGGCAACGGTGCACCGCCCCGCCCCGCCGCGACTCGTCGCAGAAGTCCTGCCGCGCCGGCCGTTCCTGATAGCGGGCAATATGTATCGCGTGATCCACCAGCTCGCTCACGCCGGAACCTTTGGCGGCGGAGATCGCCACCACCGGCACGCCCAGCTGCGCTTCCATTTCGTTGATGTCGATGCTGCCGCCGTTGGCCGTCACTTCGTCCATCATGTTGAGCGCCACCACCATCGGCACGTTCATTTCCAGCAGCTGCATCGTGAGGTACAGGTTGCGCTCGATGTTCGTGGCGTCAACGATATTGATTATCGCCTTCGGCTTTCCTTTCAGCACGAAATCCCGGGATACGAGCTCCTCGCTGGAGTACGGCGACATGGAGTATATGCCCGGCAGATCGGTGACCAGCGTGTCCGGATGGCCTTTGATCTTGCCGTCTTTGCGTTCCACGGTGACGCCGGGAAAATTGCCCACGTGCTGATTGGCACCGGTCAACTGGTTGAACAGCGTGGTCTTGCCGCAGTTCTGGTTGCCAACCAGCGCGAAGGTCAATACCGTTCCCTCCGGCAGCGGATCTCCGCTCCCCTTCGGGTGGAATTTGCCGCCTTCGCCGAGGCCCGGGTGCGCCGTCTGGCCGCCCGCGCTCTGCTCCGTCTCCGGCGCGTACGCTTCGGCGCCGACTGCGTCCGGCCCCGCTTCGACCGGGTCGATCTCTATCTTTTCCGCATCCGCGAGCCGTAACGTGAGTTCATACCCGTGGATCTTCAGCTCCACCGGATCGCCCATCGGTGCGTACTTTACCACCGTGACCGACGCCCCGGGAATCACGCCCATGTCAAGAAAATGCTGCCGGAGCGCGCCTTCGCCGCCCACACATTTTATTCTCGCCGAATGCCCGACTTTAAGTTCCCTGAGATTCATGATCTATTCCTTGCAATTTGTCATTTGTCCTTTGCCATTTGCCCTTTGCCATTTGCCCTTCGCCATTAGTCCGAGTAGTCTGAGTCGTACTGAACCGACACCTCGTACCCCGGCATTACCGCCTCCGCGCGCTGCTTCACTTTACGGCACACTTCCTCAGGATCCGGCGCCTTGAAATCGATCACGATATCGAAGCGCAGTTTTTTTGCCTCCGTATCCGCGCCCAGTCCGTGCAGCTGCGTCACGTATTCCTCGCTCAGCACCGCGGCTTTGAGTTGACGCCGCAGCTCCCGGGGCAGCACCGAATGCCCGCCGCGGGTGTGTACGCCCAGCGAAGACAGTTTGATGCCGTGCCGCTCCGCCACCCGTTCGCTGATCTCGCGGCTGACGATGTCGATCTTGTCCGCGGTCCAGTCGGCGGGGACTTCGATATTGACCGAACCCACCCAGCGGTCGGGACCGTAGCTGTTGAGGATCAGATCGTACGCGCCGGAGACGCCTTCCGTCTCGCAGATCGTCTGCTTCACGGCCAGGGACAATTCGCTGTCCACGCGTTCTCCCACGATCTTGCTGCCGGTCTCGCGATACATACGGATCGACGCGTGAATGATCACGAGAGCGATGACAACGCCCAGCCAGGCCTCGATATTGACCTTAGCGAGCATGAAGATGGCTGCCGCGGCCAGCGTTGCCGTCGAGATCACCATATCCGAGAGCGCGTCTTTGCCCGAATTCACCAACGCGTCGGAATTGAGCGCTCTGCCCTGCTTCAGATAGTAGATCCCCAGCACCAGTTTCACCGTGATGGATACCCCGATCACCGTCAGCGTGACAACGCGGAAATCCGGCAGGACCGGATGGATGATGCGCTTCACCGACTCCACGATGGACGTGATACCGGCGTACAGGATCACGGCGGCAACGATCTGGGCGGACAGATACTCTATCCGCCCGTGTCCCAGCGGGTGTTCCCGGTCCGCGGGCCTGCCTGCCAGCCGCGCGCCCACCACGGTGACCACCGAGGACAATACGTCGGTGGCGTTGTTCACCGCGTCCAGCACGACGGCAATAGAATGAGACAGCACGCCCACGACGGCCTTGAACGCGGCCAGCAGGATATTCATCAATATGCCGATTATACCGGCTCTGATTATCTCTTTTTTACGTGCTTCCGCCTGCCGCGGCATGGTTTATACATCTCCTCCGGCTTCCGGCGCAGAGCCGACCACGCGGAACGAAACGCTGTCCCCGGGCGACTGCTGCTCGACTATGAACGAGAAACCATACGTACCGTCGTCATTGAAATGGATCATGTAGCTGTCGTACGGGGTCCCGACCGCGTTGGAATACGGTTCCCACGCGCCGCCGCTCTTTATGTATATCTCGGGCCGGTACGGCGAGGTAAAGCCGTCAACGCGCACCGGCATATTGTTCCGGCCGCCCGTAACGGTGAACTCCGCGACGTTGTCCGCGCACCTTACCCGCGCGAGCCATTTGTCATTGACCGCGGTGCCCGTCTGCGCCTTCACCTTGATCGGAGAAGTGACCGAATCCTCGTACACGTTCTGCATGTTTTCAACAGAATCCAGATCGGTGTTGCCCCAGGGCAGCAGTATGAACGACATACGGATGTAGTCGCCTTTGCGGAAGGTGGCTTTGCCGATATCCAGCGTCAGGCAGCCCGCGTTGTAGATGCCGTCACAGCTGTGTTTGACCGCGAAATTGCCGTTCCACTTGCTGCCGCCGATCTTCACGCTGTAATCGCGCACCACCACGCCGTAGTTGAGCGGATTCTCCCAGGACGGTTCGGTGGTGTAGTTCCAGGTGTACCAGAACGAGCCTTTCCGGAACTTTGTGTACTCGTTGTAGTACGCGCTGGTACCCAGGCGGTTGTCCCGGACGGCGATCTTGCCCCCGGCATCGGTATACGTGAAGTTGTGATACGCGGTGAAATGGCTGTGGAACATCAGCAGCGCAAAATCGCGGCGCACTTCGGCGATCGTCAGGTCTTTGTTGAACTTCAGATCCAACGTGTAATAAGTGCGGCTCTCGTCAGTCTGCGGGAATTCGATATGGCGCACCGTGTACTCGTAGCTGCCGTCGTCCGCCGCATAGCTGTACTCTACGTCCGCGTATGTGGGGCCGTATGAATTGATCTTAGAACCGGTGTATTCGCTCTGGCAGTACGTGCCGTCGGTGCGGTAGTGGGAGACCAGTTTGGTGACGCCCACCGAATTGAACTGCGGCTGATCGCGCCACATTATGCTGCTGCGGCCGCGGAAATCCGGCAGGATCCAGCCGTCTTTGCCGTACACGTAATACGGGGCAATGCAGTTGGACTCCGACACGCCCGTGGACAAATGGTAGTAGCCCACGTGAAACTGGATCGAGGACAACTGCTTCAGCGGATACTTGCCCCAGTTCTGATACATGTGCAGTTCGGTGATGCCCGTGGTCTCGCCGCTTTTCACCACCAGCGGGAAGTAACTGTCGCCATAGGATGCGTCTGCGGGATCGTACGTCGGATCTTCGAACTCGCCGCAGAAGTTCTTGCACACTTCTATCGGGATCGGGAGCAGGTACTGCCCGTCTTTGTCCGCCAGTGCGGCGCATTCCAGCGCGCCGGAGACTGTGCGGAAGCACATGTAGATATTGCGGTCGCGGGAGGTATTATTGGTGATCTCCACTTTCGAAGAAAAGTAGCGGTTCGGCGCCATGTAATACGCGGTGGAAAAATCCGTGCCGCCTTTTTCAAACAGGTAAATGCCGCGGATCTTGTCGTAGCCGGTGTAGTTGCAGCCGGAGTCAATATCCGTCACGGTGATTCCGGTGAGCGGATCCCGTTCGTCCTCCGCCGCGCGGTCAATGCCCTCGAAACTGTCGCTCTCATCGGTATAGAACCGGTTGCAGAGCGTCGCCCAGGTGCCGCTTTTGAGCACGAGCGCACCGCCGTATATTTGGCGGATGACGTACATCCCGTCACCGAGCTCCACGGTCACCGCTTTGGTGTTGCCCTTGATATCCGGGATGATGAAGCCGACAACGCCGACGCCTTTCACATGGAAGCCCGCGTACTGCACGGTGGCGGGGTCAAAGGAAAGGTCATTGTGCACGCCGGACGCGTCGCGGATCTGGAATTTGTCCACGGTGTTCGCGGGCAGCCGCAGCACCATACCGTATTCTTTGATATTGTCCACCTTGCCGGCCGCCAGGAAGCGCACCTCCTGGTGGAGCTTGTCCGGGAAAATGTGATAGATACGGTTGGTCTTGAGCGGAGGCGGCGTACCGAGGGACAGCGCGGTGATCTCGGTGACGGTGGCAACGTCCCCGTCCTCCCCATGGAACTCGAGCCGGAACGCGGTCAGTTCTTCTTTGAGCGCGTCGGAGATGTCAATATAATACGTATGATATTTACCGTCGTTGATAACGTCGAAAGACTGCCTCTGCTTGTTGTTGAATTTGCCGGTGGCAGAGTCGATATAGGCAAAGATCGCGGTCTGGCAGCTGCCCTTTACCGCCATAGTGATCTTTATGGTAGTGGCGCTTTCGGCGGGCACGCTGAGGCCACTCTTCAGGATGTACGCGTTAGCGAGGGATTCGATATTTATTGTTATTTTTTTGCCGGCTTCCTGCGTGATCGAGACCATGCTGGTGTCCCAGTTTTCGGTAAAATCGGCGAGGGTGACCGGCGTTTTGCGGACGAATGCTTCCGGATCCGTGAGGCCGAAACTGTACTCCTGCACTCTGGTCTCGTAGTAATAATAGCCGAGGCGGGTGGTGTTGAACCGGCCCGCGGTCGTGGAGCCGCGGTCGGTCCATTCGGTGCCGTCGTTGTCAATGGCGTACAGATCCAGGCTGTTTTCAAAATAGTTCTTGCCTTTAGAGTTGGCAAAATAGCTGAGGCCCATATTGCCCGAAGTGGTTAGATCGGACTCGAACCGCGAGATCAGGTTCTGCATCCGGACCCCGTGGCGGTCGCCGTCGGTATACGTCACCTGGACGCCGTTGGCCGAATCGTTCGCGTACAGCACCGAGTCGGAATACGGTGAGTCGCCGCTGATGTCGCGCCGCACGGTCTTCTGCGCTTTCCGACAGCCCGGAACAAGTGTGAACAGCAGCAGAGCCGCCAGCGCCGCGAGGACGGCAATTAAAACTCGTTTTCGATACGATCTCATGACTGATTCTCCCCGATCCGCGCGCCGCGGTACGGCCGCGGCACTGTTCCGGGCTGTTCCCCGCGCAGAAGTGGAAAGGCGCCCGGTATTTATTGTTTATTATCTCACAATAAGGGCGGTTTTTCAAGCGCCGCGCGGGAAATACGCAAAAACAGCGGCCGGGCAATATGCCCGATCCGCTGTTTCTGTTTCGTAAAGATTGCGCGCGACGGTCGATATTATTTGATCTCGACAACAGCGCCGGCTTCCTTCAGCTTAGCTTCGGCAGCATCGGCATCCTCTTTGGAGACTTTCTCTTTGATGGTAGAGGGAGCGCCATCGACCAGTTTCTTCGCGTCCATAAGGGACACACCGGCAACGTCCTTA
>JAEEGL015272254.1_pt1 | contig 14317 bp, 4 predicted proteins | sample 9134231 | NCBI WGS metagenome assembly JAEEGL01 (sample SAMN16246548, study PRJNA631951) | gut metagenome | biome: gut microbiome; feature: rumen; material: fiber-attached | host: Bos | place: Iran: Karaj | collected 2018-10 | reverse complement strand
GGTGCAAGATGGGTGCAACTTAGGTGCAAGATAATCTGACGTAACTATCTGAGTTTCAGTAGCGGGTGCAAGAAGTGCAAGATTCGGGCATGCTTTATCGTAGTAGTGATTGCATCTTAAGCAGAAGGCTTGAAAAAACATATTTCTCGCATTTCGATGAAAGATTCTCGTATCTTTTTGGAAAATACTCGCATCTCGATGAAAGATTCTCGGACTTCGTCACACGGATAGGGCATGTTTTTATTTCACACAGATAGCACAGATGACACAGATATTTTTTCGAACACGAATCTCACGAATCACACGAAAAAGGCGAGGTTGCGAGCCTTTTTCATTGAGCCTTCTTCGACGAGCGAAGCGAACAAGTTCGAACGTCAGCCATTGTCAGCCCGATGCGCGAAGTGCATCGAAGGCTGGGAGGCGAAAAGCAAGGCGAGATAATCACACGAATGAAGGCGCGCAGACATGGTTATGTCACACAGATAGCACGGATGTCACAGATATTTTTTGCGAACACGAATCGCACGAAAAAGGCGAGGTTACGAGCCTTTTTCAAAGTTTCTCTGAGAAAGTTTTTTCGAGATACGCAGAACTATGGGGATAGAAGCAGAGCACCCAGGCTGGTGGCCTGAGTGCTCTGAAATGGATGATTAGCAAGGTAAACTCACGCTCAATGACCGCTGGTTCAATGGTCAATGATTAACGTACCACGACCTTCTTGCCGTTGATGATGTATATGCCCTTGCCGAGGCGCTGTGTGTCGGGGATGCGCTGTCCGAGGATGTTGTAGGTGCCTTCGCGGATGGCGCGGGGCGTTTCGGGCAGGGTTACGATGCCCGTTGTGTAGAACATGAACTCGGCAATTTCGCTATCCATGTAGCCTGGTGCTACGGCGTAGGCCTTCAGCGTCATGCTGCCGTCCTCGAGGGTTATGGGCTCGGTGTAGAGCTTTGCCGTGGTGCTGTTGCAGGGGCATGTGCCGTCGAGGGTGTAGTATATGGCAGCTTCGGGGAGTTCGCAGATGAGCGAAATGCGGATGCCCTCCTCGTATGCCTGCCCAGGCTGGTAGTCGGTGGTCGGCGTGGGGCATGTGAAGTCCGTTTCGTCCTTCACGTCGAGGACGGTGACGGTTTGCACGTTGCTGTTGTCCTGCATGGTGAGAATGACGGCTGTCGTGCCGTGCGCCTCGCCCGTGATGTTCAGCGTAGCCTGTCCTGCGTCGTCGAGGGTGAGCTCTGTGGCGTCGGCGGAGGCAATCATGTCGCTAAGCACCTTCACACCAACCTTCTTGCCTGCTGCAACGGCAGCGGGAAGGGCTTGTATGGTGAGGGGGAAGGTCTGGTCGTAGATGACGTGCAGTGCACTGTCGCTAACGAGGCTCTCGACGCTTGCCACGATGTCGAAGTCCTGGGTGAAGTCCTGCTCCATGTGCACTCCGGCATAGCTTGTGACGTTGCGGCTAACGGTGAGCGTCAGCGTCTGGCCTGCTGGCAGCGTCGTTGTGGGCACGAAGCGTACGCCGTCGGTGAGGTGTGCCGACGTGGAGTCGGGATTCAGCACCTCGATTGTGCCAGCGACGCTCTTGCCGCCCTGCGAGATGAAGATTGTGGACGTGTTGAGGCTGTCAGACTGCATGAACTTGTCGAAGTTGATGAACACGGCCTTGGGGGTAGCTGCCACGCTGCTTACCTGCGGCTCGCTGTACTGCATCATTGCCTGGTTCACGTCGAGCTGGGGCGGTGGTACGGGCAGCCACTCGGAGTATTCCGTCTGGTAGCCAGCCTTTTCGTACTTCACCTGCCACATTCCTGCGGGCACCATCCATCCGTATTCGCCATTCTCGTCGGTAACCTGCGGATTTATCTGGTCGTAGTTCTCAGCATCCCATACATAGACGTTTTCAACGTCGTCGCCGAAGATGTCCTTCTCAGCTTTCTTGTAGAATACGGTGGTCGTGACACCTTCGAGGCGGTTGCTCTGCAGTCCTTCATACACGTAGCCTGAGGGGTCGAGGGTGGGATTGGTTCTGGGGCGAGGCTTATTCTTGTCTTTCGGCCAGTCGGGACACGTTCCCTTCTGCTTACACGTCGGACAGTCGCCAGTTTCCTCACATCGTTTCTTCTGGTCGCAGAGTTTCGTAATCTGGCTGTAACGGCTTTCGAGGAAGTTGTATTCCCACTCAAATTCCTGCATGAGAACCTCCGAGCCATACAGGGAGGCGAGGGTTGCCGCCACTGTCGTTCCGAATACGGCCAGGGCTGGGGGAGCTGCAGCACCTGTCGTGGCGGCTGCCAACGACAGCTTCGACATTACCAATGATGCCGCACCTGCTGTCAGTATTCCTCCCACCTTCAACTCCGTATCGCGAGCCAAGCCCCTGGCGCGTTCTCGCAGCCCCTCGTCGTTACACTCGGGATGGTCGGAGAAGTAGTTGTTCATGTAGGAGTATAGCGTCTCTGCCTTGTATATTTTAGGCGCAAAGGTGAGGGCATCCTTGCAGAAGTTTATCAGTCCCAGATAGAAGCTCGCCTTTGCAATGTAGTTGAGCCCCTTCAGGGTAAGCTTGACACCCTTTAGGCTTGTTTCTGCCACGTCGAGCCTGCAAGAATAAAATACCTCGCGCAGCGTTGGGAAGAGAGCGCCGGGGTTTGCCGCCTGCTCAGCCTGGATTATGGAATTACAGGTTGCAATGGTTCCTTCCAAGCCTTTCTCCATCGCGCCGAAGGAAGCCGACATGTTGTCCAGCACTGTCATAATAGCACTCACAACGTCCCAGAGCGTAGAGGCGGCTTTTTGGACATAGTCGCCGACGCCCTGTGTCGTAATAATGCTCCTGACAGAGGATGCCGCCTCAGGCGAAATCGTTATCTTCAGGTTTCTCGCAAGGTCAATGACGATTTCTGTGCCGTCGTCCTTGACAAGATAGTACACGCTGGAACCATCGTCGAGGTTGTACGACTGGTAGCCAGCATCTTTCAGCGACTCAGCGGTCAGCCCCTCGGCATTGTCGAAGGAGATACCCTCGGCAACCTGTCCCAACTCATTTATGTTCTTGGAGAACACCTCCTTCAGCTGCTCGTCGAACTTCTCCAAATCGGGGTATTGCTCCATCAGGGCATTATACTGTGCCGTGGCCTCGTCGTCGTCAATCGCGGAGGCGTCAACGGTGGCATTGCCAACTCCCAAGAGCTCGTTTATTTGCGCCTGGAGCGCATGGAGTTCGGAGATGTCGATTGTTTCGCCGCGGTCATAAGCCGCCCGCTGCTCTGCCACCAATGGCTTTGCCCTTGCCAGCAAGGCATCCAGCTCAGGATCGCCCTGCTGCATGAAGCTGTAGAAGTCGAAGGCTTTGTCCTGTTCGGCTCTTGAGCCTTTGATGTCCTCATAATAGAAGGGCTGCACATTTACAGCGTAGGGCATCGTGCGCGTGTTGAACTTGCTATAGGCAATCCAGCGATCCTTGCGGGCATTGTAGTGGGCCATCTCCACGCGCTCCTCGGCATCGGGGCCTTCGGTGTAGATGAACAGTGCGCAGGCATACACCTTCGTCGTGTCGTTGTTCGAGAGGTTCACCTCGAAGGTGAAGTCTGTGTTGTAGCCCTCCTGGTTGCTGTAGCCGTAGGTGCTGGGCGTACACCTATCGTTCACGTAGTCGAAGAGAATCTCAACATTTTCCAGATGCACGGGATGGTGGTTGAAGAAGCTCATCTTCGTCGAAAGCGGTATCACGGCGTCGGGATTGTATGTAGTCTCACACACGTCGGTCTGAGCCGTGATGCCATTTCTATACTCAATCTTTGCCCAGATGTTGTGCTTGGAACGCTGTGTGGGATTGACGAGCGTCACCTTTGTTTTCCACTCTCCGTTAGCCTGCACTGCAGCCTTTCCTATGGGCTGGTCGCCGTCCATTATCGTGACGTATTGATTCTCAGCTTGCAGGAAGCCCCAACTTTTATTTACGGGATTGACGGGAGGCTCGTACACCGCTGTTCCGCTCACGGCGAACGTTGGCGTCAGCACGATTTTGGGTGCGCTGATGCTTGCGTTCTCCACCATCAGCTGTTCGGCCTCGATAATCTCGCGGTGCTGTTCGCCGTTCAGCGTGTAGCTGAGGTACATCTCAGGACGGAAGCTGCCCGGCTGCGTAGGCATCATGGCGAGCTGCATCTTGCCGCCCTGGTCGATGTTAGGCCAGTCGATGGTCATTTTGCGTTCACCTTCGTCCCATCTGTAGGTGGCAGACGTCATGTATATATCGCTACTTTGGGGATAGAAGTTCCTCTCGCTCCTTTCCATCTCCGCAAGTGTCATTGTCTCATTGTTATAATATACGCCGCCATACGCACGTCCGTCATGACAAACGTAGCTGCGATAAGTTCTATATGGCGTCGGCAGTCTGTAGCCCTCGGGGATGTAAATCTCGAGTTTGCAGTTGGTGGGATACAGGTCTTTGTTCACTTCGTTGCGGTTCCACCACGTGCGCTCTTCGAGGTCCTTGAACTTTACTTTGACGTTAAGGCCTGAATAGCTTCCCACGGTGACGACGCGCTTTCCGAAAGTTCCGCGCCGCTCTGCGAGGTTCGTATTCAGCTGCGTTGTCGTTATGGGTATGGTGGAAAACTCCACCTTGGTACCATAGCCGCTCTGCACGCTGACGATGTCCTCGACATAGTCTGCACCTGCTTCGAACATCTCCACCTGTGCATGGCTGCTGATGGTCTGATACTGCTCACCCTGCGACATGGCGACAATGGTATAGTCGCCCTCGGGCAGGCTTTCAATGCGCGTGCTCAAGCGCCCGTCGAAGCTCTGCCTCTTGACCAACGCTCCCGTCTGAGCGTCGAACACCAAGAGGGCTGGCTTGCGAGAGTCGGACTTGCGGTAAGCGACCTCGACGTACCCACGCTCCACGATGGGGAGGGTGACGTTGACCATTGAGGATTCTCCGTTATCAATTACGGTCTCCACCTCTACAGACTCAACAGAACCCGTAGGGCTGCTGGCAGCCACGCGCAACTTCGTGCCCTCGGGCAGCTGCGTGTAGAATGTGAACACAGGATAGTTCGTCAGATAATTGGTGATGATGCTGTCGCGCCCATCGGGCAGCGTCACCGTGAACTCGTACTTCAGACTGCGCCCCTCGGCATACATGGACTCCACCTGCGCCGTCGTGCCCTCGTCCACTGCAGGACGGAAGGTGTGGCTCACCTGTACGCGAGTACCGTTGGCAGGCAGGAAGCTCATGCGCACGGCATCCGCAGTCCCCAGGTCGGCGTACATGCTCTTGGAACCATGCACTGGCGACGTCATGGTGACGAGGCTTGGCGCCGCCACCACCTCGCCGCTTACGCTACCGTCGCGAGCCGTCTGGAACATGGCCGTAGCCCCAGCATTGCCGCCTGGCAGCAGCTGCTGCACTTGCACAACAGTACCCTCGATGCCACGTCCCGAAAGCGAATCCAGGGCGACGAACGCAACGTTCTTCTTCTGCAATAGTTGCAGGGCGATGCTCCTGTCGTAGGGTTCGCCGACGATGACGTGCAGCGTGTCGGGCTGCTGATATACGCTTGCCAACGCGTCGCCAAGCGTTGTCACGCATAGCAACCGCTGACCGTCGAACACCTCGTCGAGGCTGGCGCCGCGTGCCATGTATTCGCCCCGTGCATTATACCACATCGTAGTACCTTCCACCTCATCGATGGGCTTGCCGTCGGCGGTATAAGCCACGCTTACGGTGTGCGGGCTCTTCAGCTCCGGCAGTGTCAGCTGACTGCTTTCCTCAGCCATGAAGATGTGCGGAACCTGCGCAGCCTCGTTGCCGCGGCTGTTCTGCAGCGAGAGGCTGTAGTTGGTATTCTGTGGCAGGTAGCGGAACTCGTACTCGTTGCGCCCACTTACCAGCAGGCGGCGCACCTGCCCCGTGCTCAGGTTCGTCAGGCGCAGCGTCATCCCATTATACCTCTTCAGCGTCGCCTCGTCGGGCGTCGCCATGAGCTTGACGTCAAGGTTCACATACTTCCCGTCGATGGGCAGGATGGTGAAGTCGCTCCACCCCGCGGTAGCCTGATAGAGCGGCACCGCCTCGCGCGGCACGCGCACCACCATGTCGGGGCAGTCGATGAACACCCTCTGCTCCACGAGCACGCTCCCGCCGTCCGTCCATTCCGACCTCCCCTCGAGCTTCGGCGGCGTCATGGCGAAACACGTCAGCGTCTGCAGGTGCACGCCCGCAATGTCCTCGCGGCGAAACTCCCTGAACGTAGCAGGCAGGAGCATCTCCGTCAGGGCTGGCCGCTCGCCCTCCACGTACATAGTCTCCACGCACGTGCGGCTCAGGTCGAGCGTCGTCAAGTTAGGATACCTGCCACTGTATAGCTTATAGAAACTCTCCGTGTCCCCCAGAACGAAAGTTACGACCTTCTCATTATCCTCGTTGTAGTTGAAGCCAGCGGGATTCGTATTCTGACCATTGTCGCAGATGAGCGTACCCGTCTCGGGGTCCCAGCTGCCAGCGCCAGGCTGGAATGTCGGTGCACCGGGGTCGTAGTCGTACACAGCCACCAGCTCCACATCCTCGTCGGGCATGACGTAGTCGAGGTTGTTGTAAAAGTCAACTTTCCCGTTCACGAGCGGCGCACCATTCTCCGTCCAACGTTTCAAGATGTAGCCCGTAGTGCTCGAGAGACCGATGCGAATTTTCTGTCCCGGCTCCGCCACGTCCTCAACCACGGCAAGCGTGTCGGAACAGTAGCGGTAGCATGTCCTGCCGCGGTCATCCACGTCGCCGTCGTAACGTACATAAAACGTAACGGCACCCTCGGGCAGCGTCCTGATGCGGATGCGGTGAGAATCCGCTGCGCTGACTGCCATCACGCACAGCAACGACAATATAAATATGCTGAATAACCTTTTCATAATGCTTTATATATAATATAATGTGTAACTACTTTATGACGATTTTCTTGCCAGCACGTATATATACGCCTCGTGAGGGAGTGCTGACAGGCAAGCCCTGGAGGTTGTATGTGAGTGACGACCATTGACCATTGACCATTGACCATTCTTCATTATCGACGCTTGTAGGATTGGCTTCGCCGAAGGCAAGTACGAAGCGCGAGGTGCTGCTGCCTGCATTGGCGGTAAACGTATAAGGCTCGCCATCGGAAATCAGCGTGCGCGTGTTCTCCTCGTTGTCAATGAGGTAGATGTCCTCCTGCGCCGCGGAACCATTGGCATTCTGCTTAACAGAGAGTGAAAGAGTGTAGGTGCCAGCGCTTGGCAACCTTACGCCGAGGAATACAACGCCGTCGCCCAAAGGACGCTCATTGATGGCGTAGCTAACGCCGCCGCCCAGCGTATAAAGCTCTGCAGACATCTGCACGGCATCGGCTGTGCTACTCATGTTCATCATGGGTAGGTCGCGCCCAATCTCGTAGGATGCCGTCGCAGTGGGGTTGATGACGAGACGCGTGGAAGCCAAGGCCTTTAGCGATTCGCCTTCTGTATTTTCTGACCCTACAGCATCTGCATTTGCGAGAGATATATTATATACCGTACGATACCTGTTCTTCTGTGCACGACGCATAGCGCGGGTACCACTTGCCTCCTCGTCCTTAACAAATTTCTTGATATGCTGACGGCGGCTGGGGAGGAATGTTATGTTGTTGACACCATCAGCAGCCTGTACGAAGATGGCAGCCATTGGATCGATGACATACTCGTCGTCAAGGGCGCTCACGGCGTACCACTTGCGGTCCCAACTGTCGGAATTGTAGATGTACATAGGTCCGTCGTAATCCACACCGCGAATGTCGAGGTAGGCGGGATAGGGATTGCCGATGAAGTTCCAGTTGCGGTTGTGGGCAAATTCACCATTATAGTGGGAGAGCGGCAGGGTTATTTCATCCTTTGTGAGGAAGTAGTTTGTGCCATCTTGCTCGGCATTCCATACGTGGTGCAGTCCCGTCCACTGTTTGCTCACGCCGCCCTTGGCATTGATGACAGGCGTTTCTGCTCCCCTGAAGGCATAGCCCTGTCCAGCAAGCAGTGTTTCGTCGCTGCCAACACGCTCCCAAGTAGCGGTGAAGTTGCCAGCGGCGCGGGCTCCGCTATTGTAGCGATAGAAGGCATAGGGTGTGTTGGGCTTTTCGGGGATGATGTCGCTAAGACGTACATCGAAGGAGGGCGTGAAAAAGTGCTCTGCGCCCATCCTCCAGTTCAGGTCGATAACGTCGGCAGTGGCGGTGCCGAAGTTGATGAACGACTGCAACTTGTAGTCGGTAAACCAGAATTGGTCGGAGACGATGAAGTCCATACTCAGCCTTCCCATACTGAACTTCGCCCCTTCTTCAATGCGAACGCACGGATGATGGTTGCTGGTAACCGCCAACTCATCACTTTTCCAATAGGAGTCGAACACCACCACATCGTATTTTCCTTCCTGCAAACCGCTTTCCGGCATAATGGTCAATTGTCCCATGACGTTGATCTTGTTCGTCGATACTTCTTCGTCAAGAGGCAAAATCTCGTTTGCCACATTAAAACTATTATTAGCCTGATAATTTGCTACGGACTGAGCAGGCACATACAGCTTGCGATGGCGCGTACCTGCAAAGAATACGCCCTCCTTTACATACGGAGGTGAAAGGGCGCGACAGATAAGGACTGCTTCGCTTTCCTTCCACCGCTCATCGCTCATGGGTAGCCCTTCTATGCACAAAAGTGTCGAGGGCAAATCTACCTGAACAAGACTGTCGCCGCCGAAAACACGGGAACCCATGCTCGTCAAGCCTTCGGGTACGACGACACTTTTCAGCTTGGTTCCGTCAAAGGCATAACCTCCCAACCTTCTCAGTTTCGATGGCAATTTTACCTCCTCCAAGGGAACGCCACTAAAGCACCCCCATCCAATGGTGTGGACGCAGTCGGGAATGTCAATATGCGTAAGCGGACAATTGTGGAAGCAACCTTCTACGCCACGGTCAATGACGGTGACGGTGGAGGGGATGTTCACTTCCTTAAGACTACGGCATTGGTTGAAAGTGCCTCTGAGCGTGCGTATGCCCTCAGGCAAGTGGATGCTGTCGAGGGCCGTGCAGTAGTAGAAAGCATTCTCTTGTATGCTGTCTACCGTCTCAGGAATGGTGACCTTAGTCAGCTGCTCGCATGAGCGGAAGGCATCGTTGGGAATGATGTGGCAGTTTTCCGACCATACGACTTCCTCTATGCTATTCCCAGTGAATACGAACGGCCCCACCTTTGTCACATGATTAGGTATAATGGCCGTTGGCATCGTCTTGACGCCCTCGTAGGCATATCTGCCGATTTCCTTGACAGTAGCGGGCAGGTCTATGGACGTGATGCTCGTATTGCTAAAGAAATATTCGGGCAGGATGGTAAGGTCCTGCGGCAGACGCACCTCGTCCAAAGCATAGCAGTGCCACAACGTGCTCGTGCCTATCTGCTTTTCTGTTGTCAGCCCATCGGGAAAATAGAAGCTCTTTAGATTTGGACAATCTCCGAAGGTAGCATCGCCGTCGATAATGACACCTTCGGGCAAGGTAAAGGTCTCTATTCCTGTACTACGGAAAACATTACCCCTCAACACGAGGCTATCGCTCAAGATATTGATAGTTTTCAACTCTGTACAATTTCGGAAAGCTCCGTCCTTGATTTCCACAACAGAATCCGGGATGGTAATTGACGTGATTCCAGTACCGCTGAAGGCCTGACTTTCTATCAAAGAAACGGACTTAGGGATGTCAAAGGACGTAATCTTTTTGCAATCACAGAGCAAGGAACTCGTGATGGTTTTTATTTTCAACGGCATTACCACCGACTCCAGATTTGGGCATCTTGCCAAGGCTGAATTGGGGAACGTGGTGGCATCAGTAGGCAGGATGCAGCGCTGCAGTTTCTGATGGCGTTCCATGTCCACAAACTTTCCGCATTCGCCATCGATACCACTTAAGTCAAGGTCGGTAAGATTGGTCATCTGGTTACGGATGACATTGAAATCGTCGCGGTTCACCTGTCCCGTGACTGTCAACTTCACGATGTCGGTTAGTTCGCCAAGCTCCTCAATCTGCTCCTGAACCTTCACGAACAACGTACCAGCCTCATCGCAGTGGACAGAGACTTCCAAGTTCAATTGTGCCGCCGCCAACTGCGCAGTGACAACACACAATAAGGTTGTAAGGATTTTTTTCATAGGTATTAAGTATTGGATTTTGCTCGCAAATATCGTAATATAATGTATACTACGAAGACAAAACTCCTAAAAGCGACTTGCAGATTTCGCTTTTTAGGAGTCTTTTACGAATTTTGGTAGTCGGAGAACTATTTTCTACCCATAGACTCAAGCCACTCGCGTGGAGTCATACCTACAATACTGCGGAAAGTACGGAAGAACGACGATTCTCCTGAGAATCCTGAAGAGGTACATACTACCGACAGTTTCATGTCGGGTTGTTCGCGTAGCAGTTGCTTGGCGTGTTCTACGCGATACATATTAACAAACTGCGAGAAAGTACAATTACTTTCGGACTTTATGCAATCGCTGACGTAGCGGCTGTTGATACCCAACTTCACAGCTACGTCCTGCAAACGCAGTTCACTATTCAAAAACAGTTGTTCTTCCTCCATCAACTGACGCAAACGAACATAAGGGGAGGAGTTGTTAGGTTCTTCGGACTTCATATCATTATCAGACTCATCATGTACATCGGATTCGTCAGAGTTGTCAGATTCGCTGGTAGTACGGATCCGCCGCCTTCTCATCAAAAAGAAGGCTATACCCAAAAGCAGCACCACTAATGCAACAATCCACCACCATGTAGTCCACGTCAGCGCAGCTTCTTCAGAAGGCAGTTTTGGCCCAACATGTAGCAGCCATGCGGCAGAAGTGGGCTTAAAGTTGCTGGAAATGTCATCACACACCGAGTAACCACCAGCAATTAGCAGATGCCCCTCGGGGGTAAGTACAGGGGTATATATTATGGCTGGCTTTGGCATCGGATCGGTATAATAGAGAATCAGTGGAGCTGGACTCTTGCTGTAGTCAACACACAATACGTAAAGGCGGCACGAACTGCCATAGCCGAACAAATACGCACGCTTCGCACTGCGATCACAAATAAAATTCTGTATATAATTGATACTGTCCCACGGGCTGCATTGGGGGATGTCGTGTGTTGTCGGCAGCAAGGTCATCACGGTATCGCTCAACTGGGCAACAGCCTTTTCTCCACTATCATTCAGCAAATATAACAAATAGGAGTAGTCGCCAATGGAACAATCAGCCTGATTATATAGATCAAAGCTCACTGTAGGGTGCCACGTATCCAACAATGGTATATGCAGACGCCCTCCCTTCAAACAATCTACGACATTACTGCCTATCCTTTCGCCCTTTGTACCATAGGAACTGAATATCAAGGCATCGCCATTGGACGTTGGAAAGATAAGTGGCATTGTGCGCTGCGCAGAAACATCTCCAACAGGGAGGAAGAGCCCCTTTCCGTCGTACACTTCTATGCCATCGTCAGCATACCAGTTGCCTGCTATCACCACGCGACCGCTGTCTATCTCAACGGCTGTTGCCAATGCACGCTTGCGGTCGAGGCATCCGAAGCCCTCGAATGTATGGGTAGCGGGATGATACATCTCCACTTCAAAAGTCTGCCCTTGCCCCAGATTCCGATCGTGACCGCCGCCAAGCATCACCTGCCCAGACGAGAGAACAACGCCAAAGCCGTCGTCATGGGGATATGCCATAGGAATCAAATGCCATTGCCCTTCACGAAAATATTCGGCTGTAGCCGTGGGCTTGAACCCAAGTGTGTGACCGCCTGCCACCACGACCTCGCCATTCACGCAAAAGACGGCGTGCCCTGTGCGCGGAACATTCATGTCTGGCAATCGCTCCAGCTCAATTCTCACCAAGGGGATGGAGTCGGGGACGGCAGCCATGATAGACGCAAAGGTATGCATGAAAACAGCTAAGAGTATGCTAAAAGTATATTGGAGGCGACACATGAGGACTCGATGATGATATAAAACAATTGTGGGTACAAAAATAATGATTCTTTCTAATATACGCCTCATTGCGAAAAGCTTTTCTGTCCACATGCCTTTTACTAAGACAAAAAACTCCGCTGCAATACCCTAAGTGGGCTTGCAGCGGAGCATACTATTTTCTTTTATTAACAGCAGCCGCTATCGGCTAACTATTATTATAATCTTTAGAGCTGGGGACCAGCGGCTACAAGAGCCTTACCTGCCTCATTAGAAGTGTACTTGCCGAAGTTCTTGATGAAGCGGCCTGCGAGATCCTTTGCCTTCTCTTCCCATGTGCTTGCATCAGCATACGTGTCGCGGGGATCAAGGATGGCGGGATCAACGCCAGGAAGCTGTGTGGGCACTTCAAAGTCGAAGTAAGGAATCTTCTTCGTAGGAGCAGACTTGATGCTGCCGTCGAGGATAGCGTCGATGATGCCGCGCGTGTCCTTGATGGAGATGCGCTTGCCTGTGCCGTTCCAGCCTGTATTCACGAGGTATGCCTTGGCACCGCTCTTTTCCATCTTCTTAACGAGTTCCTCAGCGTACTTTGTGGGGTGCAACTCGAGGAATGCCTGTCCGAAGCAAGCGGAGAAAGTGGGCGTGGGTTCAGTAATGCCGCGCTCGGTACCTGCAAGCTTTGCGGTGAAGCCGCTAAGGAAGTAGTACTTCGTCTGCTCGGGGGTGAGGATGCTTACGGGAGGCAGTACGCCGAATGCATCGGCGCTGAGGAAGATTACGTTCTGTGCGTCAGGACCTGCGCTGACGGGGTTCACGTTCTTCACAATCTTCTCAATGTGCTCGATGGGGTAGCTTACGCGTGTGTTCTCGGTTACGCTCTTGTCGGCGAAGTCAATCTTGCCGTCGTCGGCAACAGTTACGTTCTCAAGCAGAGCGTTGCGCTTAATAGCATTATAGATGTCGGGCTCGCTCTCCTTGTCGAGGTTGATGACCTTTGCGTAGCATCCGCCCTCGAAGTTGAAGACGCCGTTGTCATCCCAACCATGCTCGTCGTCACCGATAAGCAGGCGCTTGGGGTCGGTAGAGAGGGGGGTCTTTCCTGTGCCGCTGAGACCGAAGAAGATAGCGGTATTCTTGCCTTCCATATCGGTATTTGCGGAGCAGTGCATGGCGGCGATGCCGCGCAGGGGGAGGAAGTAGTTCATCATGGAGAAGAGCCCCTTCTTCATTTCGCCACCGTACCAAGTGTTGATGATTACCTGCTCCTTCGTCAGCGTGTTGAATGCTACGCAGGTTTCGCTGTTCAGGCCAAGTTCCTTGTAGTTCTCAACCTTTGCCTTGCTGGCGTTGTAAACCACGAAGTCGGGCTCGAATTGTGCGAGTTCCTCCTCTGTGGGCTGAATAAACATGTTCTTAACGAAGTGTGCCTGCCATGCTACTTCTACGATGAAACGTACGGCGAGACGTGTGTCCTTATTAGCACCGCAGAATGCGTCCATCACGATGAGCTCCTTGCCGGAAAGTTCCTTCTTAGCGAGGTCCTTAACAGTTGCCCATACTTCTTCACTCATGGGGTGATTGTCGTTCTTGTACTCGTCGGATGTCCACCATACGTTGTCCTTGGAATCCTCATTGACAACGATGTACTTATCCTTAGGCGAGCGACCAGTATAGATACCAGTCATTACGTTCACTGCGCCAAGCTCTGTGAGCTTGCCTTTGTCAAAGCCTTCAAGACCGGGTTTCGTCTCAGCCTCGAAGAGCCATTCGTAACTGGGGTTGTGGGCAATTACCGTTGCGCCGGCAATGCCATACTTGTTCAGATCTAATGTTGCCATATTTTATTGGGTTTAATGTTTTGTTTCTAAATTCTATCTTTTTGCGCCTGCAAAATTAGAGAAAATTTGCTGCCCTAAAAAGTTTTTCCCATTATTTGTTTCGGTTTGAGGCGTTTCTTTGCACAAAAACTCCCACTGCGCAGTTTGCAGGAGAGTTTTTGTCACGTTCGCTTTACAAGTCAGAATGTTATCTTGTGGTTTTCGGTGCGTCCATTCTTGCCGCTTATGCTGAGGATGCATGTCCTGCCGAGCGAGCGCGGCACGCGGAAGTTGCGTCTCGTGGTCTCGACGATTTTGCGCCCTTGGAGATCGAATATTCGTGCGCTTCTAACGCCAGCACCCTTTAGGGTTACCGTGCGGCCATCGACTGTGTAGCTCAGTCCCGCATCAGCCTTCGCACTACTGACGCCGGTAGTAGGGACGCCGTTCTCGTCGAAGGTGATGATGGTTGTGCTTCCCTT
>JAEEGL014628246.1_pt1 | contig 14317 bp, 18 predicted proteins | sample 9134231 | NCBI WGS metagenome assembly JAEEGL01 (sample SAMN16246548, study PRJNA631951) | gut metagenome | biome: gut microbiome; feature: rumen; material: fiber-attached | host: Bos | place: Iran: Karaj | collected 2018-10 | reverse complement strand
TGTGGGAGGGTGAGCGCATCCTGGCCGAGGACTATGTGAAGCTGGCCACCACCCTGCAGAACGAGAGCGCCACCGAGATCAAGGTCAATCCCCCCGCCAAGGACAACTTCGTGGGCTACGGCTACCAGATCTGGATGTGCCGTCCGGAGGGCGTCTACCGGGCCGACGGCGCCATGGGCCAGTTCACCATCGTGGTGCCCGACCGGGATATGATCATCGCCATCACTGAGAACGCCAGCGGCGCCACCGGCGGCGAGGGTCCCCAGGAGACGCTGGACCACATGTGGGAGTTCCTGGACGAGATCCCGAAGGGCAAGGGCTCGCCCATCGAGGCGGACGCCGCCGAGGCCGCCGCGCTCCAGAAGCGCCTGGGCTGCCTCAGCCTCAAGAAGCCGCTCTACGCCCCCTACAGCCCCATCAAGGAGCAGATCTGCGGCAAGACCTGGGAGGTCACCGAGGGCAGCCTGAACTTCGGCGACACCTCCGGCGCCTTCATGGGCGGCGTGAAGATCCCCGAGGGCATCCGCTCCCTGCGCTTCGTCTTTGACGGCGATCTGGCAAAGCTGACCTATGAGCAGGAGGGCGAGACCTACGACATCACCATCGCCACCAACGGCAGCCGGGCGGACAACGTCATCGGCAAGGGCGTCACCACCCGCGTGCTCGCCAGCGGCGCCTGGGTAGCGGAGGACACCTTCCGCGTTGCCATGCGCTGGATCGAGACCTGCAACGAGCGCAGCTATGACTTCAAGTTCACCGGCAGCGATCTCGCCATCGAGCAGGTGGGCATCAATCCCCGGATGCGCCGCTTCATGGGCGCCGCCGGCCCGATCAAGGCCAAGCTGAAATAAAACTGCAGCAGCAAAGAGGGCGGCAGCAGCCGCCCTCTTGCGCCGAAAAGGAGGAGCTTTATGGAGAACGAGAACAAGGCGCAGGAGCTTGTGGACAAGATCAAAGAGCTGGTCAAGAAGGGCAACATCGCCCGGATCATGATCAAGCGGCAGGACGAGATGTTTCTGAACATCCCGCTGAACGTGGGCCTGGTGGGCACGATCCTCGGGCTGACGGCGGCCCCCTGGGCGCTGATCGCCACGGCGGTGGCCACGCTGGGCTTTGACTGCAAGGTGGAGCTGGAAAAGACCGACGGCACGATCGTCGAGCTGCTCAGCCGGGACGTGGGCCAGAAGGCGGTGGACCTGGGCGCCTCCGTGGTGGAGGAGATCAAGGACCGGTTCCATAAGGAATAAGAAATCAAAAAACGACCTCGGGCAGATCCCGAGGTCGTTTTTGTGTGCTCAATCGTTCAATCAGGCACGCTGCTCGCGAAGCTTGGCGAAGCAATCGCTGCAGTAGACCGGACGGTCGGTCTTGGGCTCGAAGGGAACTCTTGCCTCACGGCCGCACTCGGCGCAGATGGCGGTGAAGAACTCACGGGGGCCACGAGCGGCGTTCTTGCGGGCGTCACGGCACTTCTTGCAGCGCTGGGGCTCGTTCTGGAAGCCGCGCTCCGCATAGAATTCCTGCTCGCCGGCGCTGAAAATGAACTCTTTGCCGCACTCTTTGCAAACTAAGGTTTTGTCTTCGTACATGGTGAATCCTCTCTTTGATTTGTGCCTGTTGTGGCTGTATTTGCGTTCAGCTTGCGCTGATATCGCCGAAATTAGGGTCCCGCGCCATCTTGCGCCTTATTCTTTGCACAGCGTTGTCCACCGCCTTGGCATCCTTGCCGAGACGCTGTGCGATATCCTGATAGGAAAGCCCGTCGAGATAGAGATCCAGGACCTTGTTCTCAAGTCCGGACAGGCGGTCGTGAAAGGCGCTGTAAAGTTCTTCCTTGCTCTCTCTGGCTAATACAAGCTCTTCTGGCGATGGCTGGAGGACGGGGATCGCCGCAAAAGGCAGTGAGGCGTCTTCGGAGAGTTGCTCGAGCGACAGACCGTCGTTGAGCGGGAAATGCTTCATACGGGATGCGGATCGAATAGCCGAGATGATGCGTTTTTTGATACAATGCTCCGCAAAGGTGCGAAAGGAAGCGCCGTTTTGGGGATCGTACTGTCTGACGGCGGAGAGAAGACCGAACATTCCCTCCTGGATCAGATCTTCACTGTCTCCGCCCGCGAGGAAAAAGGGCCGCGCGCTGGCTCGAACAAGCTGCAGATACCGGCTCACGAGCGCTTCTTCGGCCTCTCGCTCGCCCGCAGCGGCCATTTGCTGGAGCTGGAGATCGGTAAAGGATGCGAAATCAATCATAGTCTTTCTGCATTCTATAATAAGTGTACAAATTGTATTATACCGCCGGCAGACTTTTTGTCAATCATTTTTTTACCTTTTTCAGGGTATTTCCATCTGCTGCTGGCCGAGATATTCGATCCCCAGATGCTCATAGGCCTTGCGCGTGACACAGCGGCCGCGCTGTGTCCGCGTGAGGAAACCGCACTGGAGCAGGTAGGGCTCGTAAACGTCCTCGATCGTGACGGCCTCTTCGTTGATCGTCGCGGCAAGCGTGTCCAGACCGACCGGTCCGCCGCCGTAAAAATCGATGATACTGCGGAGCATGCGTCTGTCGAGCGCGTCAAGACCGAGCTTGTCGACCTCCAGGGCGGAGAGCGCGCGGTCGGCCACCTCGCTGGTGATCACGCCGTCCGCGCAGACCTGCGCATAATCGCGCACGCGGCGCAGCAGACGGTTTGCGATACGAGGCGTGCCGCGCGAGCGCGAGGCGATCTCCAGCGCGCCCGCCTCCTCGATCCGGACGCCGAGGATCCCGGCGGAGCGCTTGACGATCCTCTTGAGCTCGTCGGGCGTATACAGCTCGAGCCGCAGGGATACGCCAAAGCGGTCGCGCAGCGGCGCCGTCAGCTGACCGGAGCGCGTCGTGGCGCCGATCAGCGTGAAGTGCGGCAGATCCAGATGGATGGAGTTCGCCGAGGGGCCCTTGCCGAGGATGATGTCGATGGCATAGTCCTCCATCGCCGGATACAGGATCTCCTCATAGGCGCGGTTCAGTCTGTGGATCTCGTCTACGAAAAGGATGTCCCCTTCGTTGAGGTTCGTGAGCATGGCCACCAGATCGCCCGGCTTTTCGATCGCAGGGCCGGAGGTGATGCGCATGTTCACGCCCATCTCATTGGCGATGACCGCGGCCAGCGTGGTCTTGCCAAGCCCCGGAGGGCCGTGCAGGAGCACATGATCGAGCGGCTCGTTTCGTATCTTGGCCGCGTGGATAAAGATGCGGAGGTTTTCCTTCGCCTTCTCCTGACCGATATATTCCGCGATCGTCCGGGGGCGCAGGGATCCCTCGCTGCTGTCCTCCGGCAGGCTGGCGGCAGTAGTGATCTCTTCGTTGATCTCGTCGGAAAAACTGATACCCATTTGCTTCTCCTCTTATTTTACCATACGGCGAAGGACGGTCTTGATGATCTGTTCGGTGCTCATGCCGTTCGTATCGGTGGTCTTCAGGACCTGGGCGATGTCGTTGGAGCCGTAGCCCAGTACCGTGAGCGCGGCCACGGCGTCGCCGACGGCGCTGTTGTCGCTCGCCGCGGCAGCGGGGGCGGAAAAGCTCTCGCCGGAAAAGCCGCTGTCCTTGGCGATCTTGTCCTTGAGCTCCAGGATCACGCGCTGGGCGATCTTTTTCCCGATCCCCGGCGCGACCGTCAGCGCCTTTTCATTCCCGCTCGCGACCGCGAGCGCCAGTCCCTCCGGCGTGTTGGCCGAGAGGATGGACAGCGCGGCCTTCGGTCCGATGCCGGAAACGGAGGTCAGCATCTCGAAAAAGAGCTTTTCGTTTTTGGAATAAAAGCCGTAAAGGTCGAACGCGTCCTCCCGGATCGATTCGGACACATACAGGCGGCATCTCGTTCCCCTGGAAAGAGCGGCGAGCGTATTCGCCGTGGTATTGAGCGCATAGCCCACGCCTCCGCAGTCGAGCACGACAAGGTTGGGCTCAAGCTCCGCGACGGAGCCCTCTAAATAGTAGAACAATCCTCTCTCTCCTCCTTATAGAGCAGCGACGTGGAGCTGCGCGCATGGCACAGCGCCAGCGCCACCGCGTCCGCTGCGTCGTCCGGCTTCGGCGGCGCGGGAAGACGGCAGATGCGCTTGACCATCTCCATGACCTGCTTTTTCTCCGCCCGGCCGTAGCCGACGACCGACTGCTTGACCTGCAGCGGCGTATACTCGTAGATCCGTACTCCCGCCTTCTGGCAGGCCAGAAGGATCACGCCTCTTCCGTGCGCGACGGCGATGCCGGTCGTGATATTCGTATTGAAGAACAGTTCCTCGATCGAAACGGCGTCGGGCCTGAAAAGCTCGATAAGCTGCGTCATATCGTCATAGATCTGCGAAAGGCGGGAGGAAAGGCTCGTATGAGCGGGCGTCGTGATCACGCCGCACTGCACCAGGCGCTGTTTGCCGCTTTCGCTGTCGACGACGCCGAAGCCGATCGTGGCGATGCCGGGGTCTATGCCCAAGATCCGCATAGTATCACTTCCTTCGCTGATTTTAACATAAATACGCGGCGAGTTCAACACGAAAAAGCTCCCGCATCCGAATGACGGATACGGGAGCGCAGGAGACTGTTTCACGCTCTCGGATGGGCCTTGTTATAGACGTCCTTGAGCTGTTTTTTCACGAGCTGGGAATAGATCTGCGTCGAGGAGATATCCGCATGTCCGAGCATCTCCTGGATCGCATGGATATCCGCGCCGTTTTCAAGCAGATGCGCAGCGAAGGAGTGGCGCAGCGTGTGCGGCGTGATGTCCTTTTCGATGTGGGCTTTTTTCTGGTAGTACTTCATGATCTTCCAGAAGCCCTGACGCGACATGCGCTCGCCCGAAACGTTGACGAAAAGCGATTCTTCGTCCGGAAGCGCGATCATCTGCGGACGAACCAGGTTGATATAATCCTCCAGCGCCTTGACCGCCTTCGGATACATGGGGATAAACCGCTCCTTGTCGCGGCTTCGGCAGCGCACGACGCCGGCGGTCAGGTTGATGTCGCTGATGTCAAGGTCGATCAGCTCGGTCACGCGTATGCCCGTCGCATACAGCAGCTCGAGCATGGCCTTGTCGCGATAGCCCTTTGCGTCCGTGCACTGAGGCTGCTCGAGCAGAAGGTCCACTTCTCTGCTGGTCAGGATCTGGGGCAGCTTGTGTTCGCCCTTGTCGGGCACAAGCTTGGAGGCGGGATTGCCCGAGATCAGCTGCCTGATGCGCAGATAGGAGTACAGGCATTTGATCGAAGCGATGCATCGGGATACCGTCGCGACGGACTTGCCGTTGCTTTTCATCCAGACGATATACTCCTCGAGCTGTTCTTCCGTCGCGTCCGTTATCCCGATATCGTGGTGGATATCCAGATAATCGCCGAGCTGCCTGATATCCCGCAGATAGGAACTGAGGGTATTTGCGGACGCTTTTTTCTCGTTGGCAAGATAGCTCTCAAAGATCTCGATGCACTCGCTGTTCTTCACGCAAAGGCCCCTCCTTTCCTTCTTATTTGCGGCATGCAAAGCGCCGACAAGATAAAGAGACGCGCCGTCATGTCTCTCGTCAGAGCATAAGCGTCCGATTAACATAACTACGCTGTGGGAACAATATATTACAAAATTGCAAAATAATCAAGCCTTTTTTCAGAAAAAAGAAAAATTTTATGTCAACTTTGACACTCTTTGTTTGCTTTCTGCAATATTTTGTGGCGTAGGAGCTTTGCGGGACTATATATTGAGGCGCTTTTTTACAGCCTCAGATTATGAAAACCGCGGCGATCTCCGGGTTCTTTCCCGGCTTTATCTTCCGGCGCGGAAGCGCTTGCGCTTCTTCCGGTTCAGCGGGAGCATCGCGCCGAGGACGCTGCCTGTAAACGTGAAGCTCAGGACGCTCAGCACGGCGCTCCCGTCCAGCTTCCCCCGGATAAGAAAGCCCGTCAGCAGGAGCAGTCCGGAGAGACAGACGGCCGAGACGAGGCCCTTTACGATCCTTCCTTCTTTCTGCGGCAAGACCGCCGCAGCCCCCGCTCCCACGGCGGATAGAAAGCTGATGAGCGAGCTGGCATAGCCGAGCGAGGACAGCGCGGCCGCGTCGGATGCGTACAGCACGGCGCCGCTGAGCAGCAGCGCCGCCGCGCAGACCGCCCATGCGGCGAGCGCGCGCGGCAGGAAGGAAAGATCGGCGGAAATCCTTCTTTTTTCTGACATAAGAACACCCCCGGGCAATATGATGGTACATCATACTGTCCGGGGGGCTGCTTTCATTCTTGAGCGGCGTCTTACTTTTTTTTGGTCTCTTCCGCTTCCATCTTGGCAGTGGTCGAAATAGCCCACTTCTTTGTCTGGATGCGAACGCGATCCTCGCCGGTCTCAAAGGTGATCGTGTCTTCGGTGATCTGGACGATCTTGCCGATCATGCCGCCGATCGTGATGATCTCATCGCCGAGGGAGAGAGAATTTCTCATCTCTTCGGCCTTTTTCTTCTTTTTGTTCTCCGGGCGGATCACAAAAAGATAGAAAACGGCGAACATGATGACGACCATGATCAGCATGGGCATGCTGCCGCCGGCCGTAGACGTCGCTGCTGCTTCAAGAAACAGAGTCATAAAGAGTTTACCTCCCTTTCAAACTGTAGCTATTATACATAGATTGTCCCCTGATTTCAAGGACTTAAATTCGAATATCGAGTTTTTCCGCATATTCCCGTCTGAAGGCGTCAAAACGCTCCTCCTCCAGGCTTTGGCGTATCCTTGCGGTAAGGTCGTTGTAGAAAAACAGATTGTGCGCAACGGCCAGACGCATGGCGAGCATCTCCTCCGCCTTGAAGAGATGGCGGACATAGGCGCGGGAATAGCGGCGGCAGACCGGGCAGCCGCAGCGCGGATCGATCGGACGGTCGTCCCGCTCGTATTTCTGGTTTTTGATGTTGATGATGCCGTCCCAGGTGAAGAGGTGTCCGTGCCGTCCGTTTCGGGCCGGCATCACGCAGTCGAAAAGATCGACGCCGCGCGCCACGCCCTCGATGATGTTCCCCGGCGTGCCAACGCCCATGAGGTAACGCGGCCTGTCCTTCGGCATGTGCTCCTCGACCGCCTCGATCGTGTCGTACATCTCGCGGTGCGTCTCCCCCACCGCAAGACCGCCGATGGCATACCCGGGCAGCTCCAGCTCGGCGATGCGCTTCATGTGCGCGATGCGGAGATCGTGGAACACGGCGCCCTGGTTTATGCCGAAGAGCATCTGTCCCGGATTGACCGCGTCCTCCTCGGCGTTGAAGGACGCAAGCGCCGCTTTGCAGCGCTCCAGCCAGCGAACGGTCCTTTCGCAGGATCGCTCGACATACTCGCGCGGCGATGGGATCTTGACGCATTCGTCAAAGGCCATCGCGATATCCGAGCCGAGATTGGACTGGATCCGCATGCTCTCCTCCGGGCCCATGAAAATATGGCGGCCGTCCACATGCGAATTGAAATAGACGCCTTCCTCCCGGATCTTCCGCAGCGAGGCCAGCGAAAAGATCTGAAAACCGCCGCTGTCGGTCAGGATCGGCCCTTCCCAGGTCATGAAGCGGTGCAGGCCGCCCAGCTCGCGGATCAGCGCCTCGCCCGGCCGAACGTGGAGATGATAGGTGTTGGACAGCTCGACCTGACAACCGATCTCCTTGAGATCGCGCGCCGACAGCGCGCCCTTGATCGCGCCCTGCGTTCCGACGTTCATGAACAGGGGCGTCTGCACGGTGCCGTGCGGCGTTGTGAACTCGCCTCTTCGGGCGTGTCCGGATTGAATGATCAGCTTATACAAGGCGTTGCTCCTTCAATGAATGAACATGGCGTCGCCGAAGGAAAAGAAACGGTATCTCTCCCCGACCGCCGTACGATAGGCGTTCAAAATGTTCTCCCGCCCCGCGAGCGCGGAGACGAGCATGATCAGCGTGCTCTCCGGCAGATGGAAGTTCGTCACCAGCGCGTCGACGCAGCGGAAGCGATATCCGGGATAGATGAAGATGTCCGTCCATCCGGACGCCGCGCTCAGCGTTCCGTCGGAGCGGGCAAAGCTCTCGAGCGTGCGGCAGGAGGTGGTGCCGACCGCGATCACGCGGCCGCCGCGCCGCTTCGTTTCGGTCACGATGCGGGCGGTCTCCTCCGGGACGATACAAAACTCCGCGTGCATCTCGTGGTCCTCGATCTCGTCCTCCTTGACCGGGCGAAAGGTGCCGAGGCCCACATGCAGCGTGACGCTGCATACCTTCACGCCCATCCCGCGGATCTGATCGAGAAGCTCCTGTGTGAAATGCAGGCCGGCCGTCGGAGCGGCAGCGCTGCCTATCTCGCGTGAATACACGGTCTGATAGCGCTCGGCGTCCTGCAGCTCTTCCTTGATATAGGGAGGCAGCGGCATCTTTCCGAGGCGCTCGAGCAGCTCCAGAAAAATGCCCTCGTAATGGAACTGAACGATGCGGTTGCCGCCCTCCGCGACCTCCTGTACGGTGGCCGTCAGCTCTCCGCCGCCGAAGATAAGCTCCGTCCCCGGCTTCGTCTTTCTGCCCGGGCGGCTGAGGCATTCCCATCTGCCCTCGCCCAGGTCGCGAAGAAGCACCAGCTCCACGCCGCCCCCGCTGCTGCGGCAGCCGAGCAGCCGCGCCGGGAGGACGCGCGAATCGTTGATCACCAGGCAGTCGCCCTCGCGGAGATAGGCGGGAAGGTCGTAAAAATGCCGATGCTCGATCCCGCCCGTGTTTTTATCCAGGACGAGCAGGCGCGAATGATCGCGCTCCGGTATCGGGGTCTGGGCGATCAGCTCGTCGGGGAGGTCAAAATAAAAATCGCTTTTTTTCATCGTATAAGCTCCGTTCCCGGATCGTAATGCTCCGTCATTATAGCAAAGCCCCCGGGCTTTTTCAATCTTATATCATAATTCGCCGCTCAAAAGAATAGAATGCCCTGAACCTGATGATCAAGGAGGTCCAAGATGGTCAAAACACCGCTGTTCAAGGGCTCGTGTACGGCGCTCGTCACACCGCTGTGCGAGAGCGGCATCGATTACGAAAGGCTGAAAAAGAACATAGACATGCAGTATGAGAACGGCACGGCCGCGATCGTGATCTGCGGGACGACGGGAGAAAACGCCGTACAGAGTCAGGGCGAGCACGACGAGCTGATACGCGTCACGGTCAATCACACAGCGGGGCGCATGAAGGTGATCGCCGGGATCGGCAGCAACGATACCGCGCACGCGCTCAGAAACGCGCAGAATGCAAAGGCGGTCGGAGCAGACGGCGTTTTGATGGTGACGCCGTATTACAACAAGAGCACGCAGAAGGGGCTCGTCGAGCATTTTTCCTTCGTCGCAGACCGGGTCGATATCCCGATGATCCTCTACAACGTTCCCAGCCGCACCGGGATCGGGATCAGCGCCGAGACTTATAAGACGCTGTCCGCGCATCCCAACATCAACGGCGTGAAGGAGGCATCCGGCGATTTTTCTTTGATTGGAAAAACGATCGCGCTGTGCGGAGACGATCTGTATCTCTGGAGCGGGAACGACGACAACACCGTGCCGATGATGGCGATGGGCGCGCTCGGCGTGATCTCCGTCGCGAGCAATCTCGTGCCCGGGGTGCTTTCCAGGCTTTGTGCGCTGTGCCTCGAAGGCGACACCGCCGCCGCGGCGGCGCTGTATCGGAAATACGCAAGGCTGTTTTCCACGCTTTTCATCGAGACCAATCCCATCCCGATCAAAACGGCCATGCGCCTCTGCGGCCTCGACAGCGGGCTTATGAGGCTGCCGCTGACCGGCATGAGCGAGGAGCATCTCGCCGTACTTCAAAGCTGCCTGCGGGAGCTGGGTCTGCTGCAGTGAAAAAACGGGCGTGCTTTCCCTCAGCGGAAAAGCGCGTCCGTTTTGACTTCGATCCATTCCGGCCGCTCGGTCCTTACCGCGTCGGAGCAGACGGCGACGTGATACTCCCCCGCCGCTGCGTGCCACAGGAGCGGAGCGATCGCCTCATCAAAGACCGAGAAGGAGCCGAGCGGGAGCGCAAGGCCGCGCCCGTCCAGCTTGCAGCGGCTCTCTTTTTTCGTCCATATCGCGGTAAAGGCCGCGTCGGGGTCTGATGCGCCGCGGACGCAGGCCTGCTCGTCCGCGGTAAGGCAGCGCTCGATCACGGCCCGCTGCGCCCTGCTTTTCTTCTGGACGTCCGCGCCGATCTCCCGGTCGCAGAGCGCGCAGAGAAGCGCGTCTGCGGAGTGGGAGAGACTGAAGCGGCAAGCGCCGTTTTTCAGAAAAGGCTTTCCGTGCCCGCCGGTACCGATGTCCAGCGGGCCTTGCGCAGGATGGCCGCTGTCCTCCAGCGCATACAGCAGCAGCAGCTCGGAGGCGGCCGACTGCATGCGCACGCGTGCGTTCGTCTGCTTTGCCAGCTTTTCCCTCCGGTAGGCGGACAGCCTCTCTGTGCTGAACGGGAGCTCTTTCTCCGTCAGGCGGCAAAAATATATTTTCAGCATCAAGCGCGCATCGCGTCGATGGTCCTGGCGATCAGTTCGCTCAGTTCCATGCCGAGTATCTCCGCGCCGCGGCGGATCACGTCGCGGTTGCAGCCCGCGGCGAATTTCTTGTCCTTGAATTTCTTGACGACGGATTTCGGCTCCATGTCGGAGATCCCCGTCGGGCGCATCAGCGCCGCGGCGCCGATCAGTCCCGTCAGCTCGTCAACGGCGAAAAGGACCTTTTCCATATACTGCGTCGGCTCCGTGTCGTAGCAGATGCCGTAGCCGTGGCTGACGACGGCGTGGATCAGCTCCTCGTCGAGACCGAGCTCGTGGAGCATCTCGTCAGCCTTGGCGCAATGCTGCTCGGGATACAGCTCAAAGTCGATGTCGTGCAGCATGCCGACCGCGCGCCAGAAATCCACCCGCTCGCCGTCGAATTCTTTGGCGAACTCGCCGAGCACTTTGGATACCGTCTCCGCATGCTGGATATGGAAGGCTTCTTTATTGTAGCGCTTGAGCAGCTCCTCCGCCTGTTCGACCGTCGGTATGTAGCTCATGGGACCAACCCCTTTTTCTTTTTTGTTGTATGATACCGTAAATCGCGTTCTTATTCAAGTGGAAAGCATGAAAATCGGGCCGTATCCGGCCCGATTTTTCTCACATATTCGGCGTTTCGGTCTGCTGCGCGTCCGGCATGGGCGTCTCGTCTACGGGAGTATTTCCCGCCGTATCCTTTTCAGAAGGCTTTTTCTCAGGGCGCGGCGTGCTCGTAGCGGCAGGACTCTCGATCGGCGCGCTCGTCTGCGCGGGGCGATCTTCGATATAACCGTCCCGAGCCATCCCGCAGCCGGACAGAACAGAAAGCGAAAGGATCGCCGCAGCAAGACAAAATTTGATCTTTTTCACGTGTATCCCTCCTTTTGCCTTGATAGTATCTGCGCCGGCGCAAAAAATATGCGCGCGGCGCCGATCCGTCGATTGCCATATCCGGAAAAGAATGCTACAATCGAAAGCATGAAAGAGCTGATGAAAAACCAGATATACACCGTGACGATCGACGCTTATTCCAGCGAGGCCTTCGGCGTCTGCCGCATCGGCGGCCGCGCCGTATTCGTGCCGCGCGCGCTCGTCGGCGAGAGCTGGCGCGTCCGCATCGTCAAGGTCGGCGCCTCCGCGGTCTATGCGCGCGGAGAAGAACTGCTCGTTCCCTCGCCCGAGCGGATCGAGCCGGACTGCCCGTATTTCGGCAGATGCGGCGGCTGCGACTGTCGTCACATGAGCTACGGCGAAGAGCTGTGCTTCAAGCTGGAGCGCGTCAATTCCGCCCTGCGGCGCATCGGGAAGCAGACGACGGAGGCCGAGGAGATCATCGGCTGCGATACGCCGGAGCGCTATCGCAACAAGGGCATCTTCGCCGTGGCGGAACAGAACGGAAAGGCGGAATGCGGCTTTTTCCGCGAGCGCACGCACGAGCTGATCGGCGTCGAGAGCTGTCTGCTCCAGAACGAGCTGGCCGAGCGCGCCGCTCGTGCCGTCGTTTCCTTTTTACGAGAAAACGGCATTCCCTCCTACGATGAAAAAAGCGGCGAGGGCGCCGTCCGTCACGTCTTCTGCCGCCGCGCTCTGAAAAGCGCGGACGCCGTCGTGTGCGTCGTTTCGGCCGAAGGCTTCGGGGACAGGACGGCCGCTCTTGTCAAGACGCTGCGCGACGCCTGCCCGGAACTGAGCGGCATCGTTCTGAATATCAACAGGACGCGCGGCAACACGGTCCTTGCCGGAGATTTTTATACCCTCTGGGGCAAGGCCGAGATCGTCGACGAGCTGTGCGGCTCGAGCTTTTCCGTCGCGCCGCAGGCCTTTTTCCAGATCAATCCCCCGCAGGCCGAGAGGCTTTATGAGCGCGCGCTCCGATACGCCCGCGGCGGCGAGCTGGCCTTTGACCTCTACTGCGGAGCCGGAACGATCAGCTTGTGCCTCGCGCGTTCTTTTCGCCGGGTGATCGGCGCGGAGATCGTGCCGGAGGCCGTGGAGAACGCGAGAAAAAACGCCGCGGCGAACGGTGCGGAGAACGTGGAATTCCTGTGCGCCGACGCGGGCGAAGCTGCGCGCGAGCTGGCGCGGAGAGCGCTGCGGCCGGATGCGATCGTCGTCGATCCCCCGCGAAAGGGCATGGACGAGGCGGCGATCCGCGCGGTCTGCTCGATGGCCCCGGAGCGCGTGGTCTACGTCTCGTGCGATCCCGCCACGCTCGCGCGGGATATCCTGCGCTTTTCCGAGCTCGGCTATACGCTGTGCGAGGTCACGGCGGTCGACATGTTCCCGCGCACCCGCCACGTCGAGACCGTCTGTCTACTAACACATTCTTGAACTAAAGGGCCTGAAAAAGCCTGAAATACTGGGGTTTCCGTCACCGGAAGCAGCTCGTGCTCGGCGTGATGGAAACCCTCGTTTATCCTCTGCGGAAACTTGTCAAAAAGCAGGGTCGCGGCTACGATTTTACTATTTTTGAAAACGAGACTATGAGATTACTATTTTGAGGGAAACGAGTCAACGATTTTACTATTTTGAGTGGGTCGAGACTATGTGTTTACTGATGGACCGCACCCGGAAAATGCGTGCACAGGATGTCGGGACAGAGCATACCCTTTGCCGGTATACTAAGGATGCAATGTGAGGGAGGTGAGCGAAGTGCAAAACTGGATAGAAGGCTTTCAGCAGTCAATCGATTTCATAGAGGAGAATCTGGCCAGCACTCTGGAAATCGTGGATGTTGCTCAGAAAGCAGCACTTTCACCGTTTTACTATCAGCGGATCTTTGGTGCACTGTGTGGAATGACGGTTGGAGAATACATTCGCGCCAGACGCATGACAATGGCTGCGCAGGAGCTTTCCGGCACCGATGGGAAAGTCATTGACGTTGCTCTGAAATATGGATATGACTCTCCAGATAGCTTTGCAAAGGCATTCCAACGCTTTCATGGTATCTCGCCTTCAAAAGCGCGTGAACCTGGTGCACACTTAAGATCCCTTGCTCCATTGCATATCAAAATATCATTGGAGGGTGGAAAAATGTTGGATTACCGCATCGTAGAGAAAGCTCCGTTTACAGTCATGGGAATTAAGCGCCGGTTCAATTCCGATACCAGTTATCAGGAGATCCCGAAGTTTTGGAATGAGTGGGCTGCTGATATGAAGGGCTTGAAGGGAATGTTTGGTGTCTGTCTTGATATGGACGGGAAGAACTTTGATTATTGGATTGCAGACAACTATGCGCCGTGGGATGATATCCCGGAAGGGTGTGAGTGGACAGTGATTCCTGGTGGCCTGTGGGCTCAATTCAAATGCAAGGGGCCTCTCCCTGACAGCCTGCAGAGCGTGAACACACAGATCTGGTCTGAATGGCTCCCAACACTGAAAGGGTATTCTCTGGCAGGTAATTATTCCTTTGAGGTCTACGGACCGCCAACAGAGAAGCCAGAGGACTACGAGAGTTATATCTGGATTCCTTTGAAAAAAGAATAATAATTGACACGTGAAAGCGGCGGTATCAGGATGTAGAGTCCTGGTACCGCCTTTTTTAATTTACTGATTTTTTTCCTGGGCCTGTGGCTGCTGCTTGTCCGCTTCCCCGGCAGGAGCCAGTGTTATGGAATCCTTTTTTACATCGGCCTTGTAGTGACTCTTTGTAATACGGTCGATGCCGTATACCAGAACGATACCACCGATTGCGGCATACAGGCCGCCGTTCTCAGAGTTCATCATTTTCTCAATTACCTCAACTTTGTCCATTACTCTGTCTCCTTACGATAGGATTTTCCGATTTCCCTTGCTCTGGCGATCA
>JAEEGL014575644.1_pt1 | contig 14317 bp, 13 predicted proteins | sample 9134231 | NCBI WGS metagenome assembly JAEEGL01 (sample SAMN16246548, study PRJNA631951) | gut metagenome | biome: gut microbiome; feature: rumen; material: fiber-attached | host: Bos | place: Iran: Karaj | collected 2018-10 | reverse complement strand
GCGGGTACGTCGGAAGCTATGAAGCTGCCGTTCGCGCTCTTGCCAACTATCAGGGGGCTGTCTTTTCTGACTGCATATACATTCTCGGGATGCTCCGCGAATACGATACCGAGCGCATATGATCCCTCCACCCTGTGCATCACCTTCGTGATCGCTTCGAGCGGATTGCCCTTATAATAATAGTCTATGAGCTGTACGAGTACCTCGGTATCGGTCTCCGATCTGAATTCATAGCCTCTCTTGAGCAGCTTATCCTTGATCTGGCGGTAGTTCTCTATGATACCGTTGTGGACTACGGCTATTGTCTCCTCTTTATTGAAATGAGGATGTGCGTTCTCGTCTGTAGGCTGTCCGTGTGTAGCCCATCTGGTATGTCCTATGCCTACGCATCCCGGCATCGTCTCTCCGTCATGAGTGAGCTCCTGCAGTGCCTTCAGCCTTCCTGCGGTCTTTACAACACTGAGCTTATTGCCATCATAGATCGCCATGCCTGCGGAATCATATCCCCTGTATTCCAGCTTTGCGAGTCCGTCCAGTATTACGGGAGCTGCCTGTTCACGACCGATATAACCTACTATCCCACACATACTCTTATACCTTTCTTCCTTTCCTGTATCCGAGATACCTGCCCGCACACTGCGCTATAAAAGCAGGTATCAAATACCAGTATCCGTTCTTTATCAGATGGGCCGTACAGCCCTTTACCAGTTTCTTTCCCTCTCCGTAGGATGTGATCCCGCCGAAGACCTCCGGGTGCTCGGCCTGCGACCTTCCCAGGTCCACGTTGCGCCGATACTGCTGCGCCGGTGTGTAATCATGACTGTGATACACCTTTGCCTTCGATGCATAGTATATACTATATCCGGCATCCAATGCACCTCTGGCATAGATCATGTCTTCATTGAAGACCGTGCGCTCTATATGCCCTCCGAGCCTGTCATATATGTCCCTTCTGTAGCACGCACATACATCGGAGCAGAAGAAAGCCTTTATGCCGAGTGTAGGTATGTCGTCCTTTGTCTTCTTCCTGTCACCGTCCGGATAATTAAAGCTCCTGTTGTACTTCTCTATGGGAGAAGCCGTCTCATACGGCAGCTGCCTTGCATACGATACGGCAACGCTGTCATCCGTATCAAAGGGAGCCGTAAGCTGCTCGATCAGGTGATCATCCGCCGGCAGGGCATCCTGGGTCATATATATCAGAAAGGCGGCATCGGAATACCCAGCTGCGCTCTTCCTTGTACCGCCATGATCAAATCCATCCTTTGAAATATGATGGATATCTATATTATCGTATCTGTCCAGCCTGTCCGGATGCTCCGAAAGGAGCCTGTCCATATGCTCCTGTCCGGTATTCATTACTATTATCCTGTCAGGCCTCTGAGTCTGTCCCTCCAGTCTGTCGATGATATCAAGAAAGAGGGGCGACGGCTTATAGGTCAGGATCACTACATCAGCCGTTTTTTCCATATCACAGTCCGCTCTTGGTCCTGTCAGACTCTATATGATCCGATATCTCCTGCACCGCAGATGACGGCGCATATTCGGTCACCCCGAACAGGAAGGTATGCATCTCGTTCACGTTTGAAGCAAGCGTCGTGGGTACGACCATGGACTGCTTGTTGATCTTTCCTGTGACATTCTCAAACGGGAAGCCCTTTGACTCCACGATATTATATGACTTTATATCCATGGCATATTTTCCGAGCTCTGCTGCGGAGAAGCTTGTCTTTATCCTCGGCAGCACATCATCCAGCACCTTATTGAGCTGGGCGGGCGAAGCGTGCTTTGCCTTGTTCACGATCTGTGAGATGACCTCTCTCTGCCTCTCGGTACGTCTGAAATCAGAGCCTGCGGTATATCTGATACGGCAGTATGCCGTAGCCTGCAGGCCGTTGAGCGTCTGAGGACCCGGCTCCGTGACGGATATGAAGTTTCTGGGATTTGTTATCTTGCCCTCCTTCGGGCCGCCCAGTCCCATGACGATACTGAACTGATAATCGTTTATGTAATAGATCTCCTCAGGCTGGACGTTGATCTCCACTCCTCCGAGATCGTCTATCACATCCTCGAGTGCGGCAAAGTCGACCGTCATGAAGTCGTCCACGTTCATGTCGAGGTTCATGTTGAGCATCCTGATGGCCTGCTCGGGGCCGCCCTTTGCATATGCTGAGTTTGCCTTGTTATATACCGGATTTGTCATGCTGTCGATATTAAGATATGTATCTCTGTATACCGAGCAGAGCTTTACGTCTTTTGTTTTCTCATTGATGGAAGCTACGATGATCGTATCGGATCTCGTTCCTCCGGCGTCCACTCCGAAAAGCGCTATATTCTTGTAGCCTTCCATACCCCAGTTGGGTGTGGGCTCACCGGTCTCGGTAACGGTACCGCCTCCGTCCAGAGCCTGCTTGAGTTCCTCGTTTATATAGATCTCACTCTCCTTGAGATCTACCTTCTCGACGGTATCCCACTTGAGTACGAAGAACAATGCTCCGAGAAGAAGCAGAAAGATCAGGATCTCGATAATAAAAAGACCTGCCTTGCTCTTCTTTTTGGGCTTTCCGTTTTTGCCCTTTCTCTGATCCTTCCCCCTCGATGTCTGGGGTCTTCCGCCACGGGAGGATCTGCTGTCTGACTTTGTCTGTCCGCGCCCGCTGCGGCTGCTCTTTCCTCCGCGGTCCCTTCCGCTGCGCTCTCTGCCGCTGCTGCGTCTGTCACGGCTGCTGCCGGCTGAGCTTCTGCGTCTTACAGGCTCATCATAGTAATAGTCATCATCGTCGTCGTATACGTCTTCTTCGTCATCCTCATACTCGTCATAATACTCGTCATCGTATGAGTCGCCGTATCTGTCGTAGTTATCATATGTATCAAAGTCGGGTTCGTCATAAGATCTGCCATCATCCCTGTCATCCGGCAGATCATCATCACTGAACTCTATATAATCACTGTATCTTCTTTTGACGTCATCGTCGTCAAAGCCTACGTAGCTGTCTCTGTTGAATTCTCCGAACCCGTTATACTCCTCATAATTACCCAGTCCGGATCTTCTGTTGCTGCTACTGCGCCTTCCTGTAGCCATCTCGCTCCTTTATTGTTACAAAAATATTAAATAGTATACAGCATCCACTATATATAGTCAAATAATCTGCGCTGCATACTACATATAAAAACCGCGGTCCGAAGACCGCGGTACTATTTATCTTATATCTTCTATTTTGTGCCGAAGATCCGGTCTCCGGCGTCTCCGAGTCCCGGACATATGTAGGCGTTCTCGTTCAGCTCCCTGTCAAGGTGTCCCACATATATGTTCACATCCGGATGAGCCTCTGCCAGAGTCCTCAGTCCCTCAGGTGCAGCTATGATGCACATGAACTTGATCTTCCTTCCGCCCCTGTCCTTTATGAACCTGATAGCATCCACAGCCGATCCGCCTGTAGCAAGCATGGGATCGGTCACTATTATGCTGCGCTCACTGATAGGATCCGGCAGCTTGCAGTAGTACGAATGCGGTATATGTGTCTCCTCATCCCTGTACATTCCTATATGTCCGACCTTCGCCGTGGGAAGCAGAGCCAGTATGCCGTCTGTCATGCCAAGCCCCGCTCTGAGTATGGGGATTATAGCCTGCTTTCTTCCCGCTATCACAGGAGACTTGCACTTTTCTATCGGCGTCTCCACATCTATGTCCGTAAGCTCCAGATCACGGAGAGCCTCATAGCCCATAAGCATTGCTATCTCGTTGACAAGCTTGCGGAATTCGGCAGTACCCGTGTTCTTGTCCCTCAGTCTTGTTATCTTATGCTGGATCAGCGGATGATCCAGTATCATGATGTTCTTGTTGTCAGCAAATTCGTTTGCCATTCCTCTCCTCCTTTATCTCCCCGTACGGTTCGGACATCCCGCAGCCTTCGCACAGCACGATGCTTCCATCGGAGCTGCGCATTCTTCAGGTGTTGCCAGTATGCATACGGCAGATGCCGCAATGCCTTCTTCTCTTCCCGTGAAGCCGAGATGTTCCTCCGTCGTTGCTTTCACATTGACCTGATCCGTATCTATACCTAAAGTCCCTGCTATATTGCTTCGCATCTCTTCTATGTAGGGCCTCATCTTCGGCGCCTGGGCTATGATAGTGGCATCTATATTCTCTATGAAGAACATGCGCTCTTCTAGCATCTCTCCGACTGCCTCTAGCAGCTTCATGCTGTCTGCGCCTTTGTATTTCTCATCCGTGTCCGGAAAGTGTTTTCCTATATCACCGAGTGCCGCAGCCCCGAGCAGTGCATCCATCACAGCGTGCAGCAGCACATCCGCATCGGAATGCCCCAAAAGCCCTTTTTCATAGGGTATGTCCACTCCGCCGATGATGAGCTTCCTGCCCTCTGTCAGCCTGTGCACATCATATCCCTGTCCGATCCTCATATCTTTATCTCCTGCTCATTGATTATACAACACTTTTCATATTATAGCAGATATCTCTCCCATATATTGACTTTTTTCTTATATTTAATACAATATATGGGTCATGGATAAGAGAAAACGCCATAACAGAGTAGTCATACAGCGGATATTTGCCTTTGTGCTCACTATACTTGTGATCGCCCTCATAGGAGTGGGCGCTTTCTTTGGTATAGACTATCTGCTGCACAAGACCGATATCTTTGCGAAGAAACCCGCTGCCACAGAGGCTGTCACCGAGGTGCCTTCAGAAGCGCCATCGGAAAGCGGAGACATCTGGATAAAGAAAGAAAAAGAGAAGATAGACGACGGATACGCTGATGTGGACACATCCGTTCTTTCGGAAAACGAGGTGTCCGAAAATGTAGTCGTCGATGATACGGATGAAGAGATAGAGAATATAGTAGCTTCCCTTGCTCTCGAAGAAAAGATTGCCCAGCTCTTCATCGTAACGCCCGAGCAGATCACCGGTACTGACGTGGTGACGCGCGCGGGTGAGACCACACAGAACGCGCTGTCTGAGTATCCCGTGGGCGGTCTGATCTACTTCGCACAGAACTTCGAAGACCCCGATCAGACCAAAGAGATGCTCGCAAACACCAGATCCTATATCGAAAACACCTGCGGCCTGACACCGTTCCTTGCTACAGATGAAGAAGGCGGACGTGTCACCCGCATTGCATCCAACGAAAGCTTCGGCGTCGATAAAGTCGCTTCCATGTCCACGATAGGCAAGACGAAGGATCCCGAAAAAGCTTACGAGGCAGGCGAGACGATCGGCAAATACATGACTGATCTCGGCTTCAACCTTGACCTTGCCCCGGTCGCCGATGTCCTCGGTGAATCAAAGAACGAGGTGATAGGTGACCGCTCCTTCGGCTCCGATCCCGAGGTGGTATCCGAGCTTTCCTGGCAGTACGCATCGGGTCTGCAGGACAACGGCGTCACTGCCTGCTTCAAGCACTTTCCCGGACACGGCAGTATCGCAGGCGACACCCATTCATCAACAGTATCACAGGATAAATCGAGAGAGGATCTGTACTCTTCCGACCTTATACCTTTTCAGAATGCCGTCACAAGCGGAGCACGCATGATCATGGCTTCACACATATCCTGCCCGGCAGTCACCGGAGATGATGTGCCTACCAGTCTGTCACACGTGATGCTCACCGAGATCCTGAGGGAAGACCTCGGATTCGAAGGCGTGATAATAACCGATGCCTTCAATATGAATGCCGTCACCGAGCTCTATCCGGATCCCGGAGAAGCCGCAGTGACTGCTATAAATGCCGGTGCTGATATCATACTCATGCCGGCAGATTTCCATGAAGCCTATAATGCGGTCCTCTCCGCAGCATCTTCAGGCAAAATAGAAACGGAGCGAATCGACGATTCACTCCGCAGGATACTCAAGATCAAACTTGGCAGGTATTAATTCAGAGATTCTTGTCCACCCAGGCCTTCAGAGCCTCCTTCGGTACAAATCCCACTGAACTGTCAGCCAGCTCTCCTTTCTTAAGCAGTACCAGATTCGGTATGCTCATGACCGAAAACTTCTGTGCGAGATCCGGGTTTTCATCCACATCTATCGCATAGAAAGCTACCTTGCCTTCATAGTCAGCCGAAAGCTCTTCGAGCACCGGTGCCATCATCTTGCAGGGTCCGCACCATGTAGCGTTGAAATCCACTACCGCAACGTCCTGCGCCTCTACTTCAGACCACTTGTCTGAACCGACCACATTTACCATAGCTCATACCTCCTTCTGTGCTTTGATCGAAGCCAGATATCCGACTGCCGATATGGCAGCCACATTGCCTTCTCCTACTGCCTTTGCGTCCTGATACGGTGTACCGGTGATATCACCTGCCGCATACAGTCCCTTTATGCTCGTGGACATATCCCTGTCCGTTATGATATGTGCGCCCTCTGTCTCAAGTCCCGGCACGAGCTGTCCCGGAGACACCGCATCTCTTAGCACGAATATGCCGTCCGACGCTATTTCCCTGTCACCCAGCACAAGTATGCTCTTATTATCCTCTCTGCGTATTTCTTTGGGCGTACCCTTTATTATCTCTATATTGTCTGCCGATATCCCGGGTTCCTCGGAGTACACCGGCACATAATATACCCTGTCGGCCACCTCTGCCAGAAACTCCGCCTCTTCCTCTTCCTTGGGTGAATACCCGAGCACAGTGGCTTCCTTTCCCTTATACAGAGCCGCATCGCATGTGGCACAGTAGCTCACGCCCCTTCCGAGGTTTGCTTCCTCTCCCGGAAGCAGCTTGCCCGGCATGACACCCGTTGCAAGTATCACGGACGAGGCTTCATACATATTCTTTGCACCCTGTATAGCGAAGTACTCTCCCATCGCATATACATTGGTCACCTGCTCCTCCGTGATCTCTATCCCCATACGGTCCAGGTGATCCTTCATGGCTTTTGCCATATCCTCTCCCGACACCTCCGGCAGTCCCGGATAGTTCAGTATGGTATGGCTCTTTATTACTTTGCCTGACAGTTCCTTCTTTCCGAAGAGCAGCACACTCTTGTTCCTGATCTTCGCCGTAAGTGCCGCCGACACTCCGGCCGGTCCTGTCCCTATTATAGCAATATCTACTCTCGTCTGACTCATAACCTTATCCGTCATTTTGAGCTTTATTAAAGCCCTCTATCTGATCATGTTTTTTCAGAGCAATTAAGCACATCTTACTTGGCGAGCTCCTTTGCGCCAATGGGGCTTCGCTGGTGGTACGCCTTAGAAGCCCCATGTTATAAGCAAACGAGCGAGTCTAGTAAGATGTAGCCGCGTTGAAAAAACATGTCAGCAGAGGGCGCATTACAATTTACTTCTTTATAAAGTCGAAGCTGAAGTCGTCGTCGAGGTCTATATCCTGCGCCGGTGCCTTCCTCCTCGGCTGCAGTCCCGGATCCGCTGCCCCGCCTCCGAAGTAATCATCCTCATCGTCGGCGCTCCTGCGCTGGCTGCGCTTGGGCTTCTTATCGTATACCTTTACGTCCTCTTCCTCTTCATCATCGTAGTCATCATCATAGTAATCATCATCATAATCGTTGTTCTTTCGCGATCCGCCGCTGCTGCGCTTGGACTTCTTCTCCACCCTGCGCTTCATCTCTTCATAGTCATCATCATAGTCATAGTAATCATCATCACCCCTCCTGCCTGAAAGAGCCGTATTGATCACTATTATGAGAAGCACAAGTGCCAGTACCGCAAGACCGCATATGATGAAAAGTCTCGTTCTCGCACTCTTCTTTGCTGCAGCGAGCTCGTCCGACTCGCCTGCACTCAAAGCCACATATCTCTGATAAGTCTGTCCGACGGAATCAAAGAGATAGAATCCCTGATTGCCGCTCTGGTCCATACCGTAGATCAGGAAGAAGTCCGCAGGTGAAGCCTCTCCTCCTGCGACCTGTGACGTCGTGGAAAGATCGACTGATCCGGCATCGGCAGGAGCTGTATCGGTTCCGGCCACTGCTGCGGGATCTACTGTCGCTGCAGGATCCACAGTTGCTGCAGGATCCACAGTTGCTGCAGGATCTACTGCTGCTGCAGGGTCAGCTGTCAGCGAAGGATCAGCCGGTACGGCTTCTCCCCCTTCAGGCATTCCGGTCTCGGCACCGGCACCCACTCCCAGATCGAGCTCGCCTGCATATGCCTTTACAGGTGCAAGGCTTCCGAACAAGCCGAGCAGTCCGCCCTTCTTATCCTTGTCTTTATCCTCGTCCTTGTCTTCGTCCTTATCTTCATCCTTGTCTTTATCGTTCTTCTTTTTATCTTTTGATGAATCTCCGGCATCCTCTGAATATACCCATGCAGAGACTGACTTGCCGTTCACCGTAAGAGATGCCGGCACGAAACCGTCAGGTACCGATACGCCGCCTGAGGGATTGAGCACTATAAGGAACCTGTCATTGCCGCCCTCAAATCTTACATAGTCTGACATCGATGCGGTAGCCGTATCGCACAGATAGAAATCACCGAATGATCCCGAAGCATCGGTAAGATATGCAAGAGTCACTGCTCCGCCTGAAGCATCCATATATGCCAGATCTACATTCTGTCCCTGGTATGCCACCGTCTGCTTCCTGAAGCCGGAAGGCAGATATGAATCGGGGAATGTGTTCGCTATATACATACCGTTGTTTGCCATGATGGAGCCCGGTGTGACCGCATCAGCAGCAACTGCTGCCTCGCCGCCCTCTTCGGGTATCTCACCTTCGGGAAGCTCTGCGCCCTCTGCGCCCTCGACACCTTCTTCTCCGGCCGGTGCCTCTTCCACGTTCTCATCCGCAAATACCGGTGTAGTCATTACCGACGAGCACATAAGTGCTGCGGTGACCGCTATGACTGTAAGTTTTCTTGCCAACCTCTGTAATCTCATCTTTCCGTTTCTCCTCATCCTATGCTTCGTCTATTGCCTTACCTATATCATGTCTGAAATATTTATTATCAAAGCTGATCCACTCGGTAGCCTTATATGCATTTTCTCTCGCCTCCCTCAGAGTGGCTCCCTTGGCCGTGACACCCAGCACTCTTCCGCCGTTCGTCACTATACCTTTGCCTTTCTTTTTTGTTCCCGAATGGAACACATAGTATCCGTCTTTTCCATCGAAGTTTTCAAGTCCATCGATCAGATATCCTCTCTCGTATTTCTCCGGATATCCCTTTGAAGCCAGCATCACGCAGACCGCCGCGTTGTCCTCAAACTCCAGCTTGATCTTGCCCAGAGTGCCGTCAACGCAGGCTTCCATGACGTCTATTATATCATTTTTCATGCGTGGCAATACCACCTGTGCCTCCGGATCGCCGAACCTCGCATTGTATTCCAGCACCTTCGGTCCGTCTTCCGTGAGCATCAGTCCGAAGAATATCACGCCCTTGAAAGGCCTGCCCTCGGCAGCCATTGCTTCCACAGTGGGTTTGAATATATTCTTCCTGCAGTAATCATCTATCTTCTTCGTATAGAAAGGTGAAGGTGAGAATGTTCCCATTCCTCCGGTATTGAGACCGGTGTCACCGTCTCCTGCCCTCTTGTGGTCCTGGGCAGAGCTCATCACCTTTATCGTCTTGCCGTCACAGAAGGTAAGCACAGATACCTCGCGGCCCGTCATATATTCCTCTATCACGAGCTTGTTGCCGGCAGTCCCGAATTTCTTGTCGAGCATTATCTCCTTTACGCCGGTCCTTGCCTCTTCCAGAGTGTTGCATATGAGCACACCCTTGCCCAGTGCGAGACCGTCTGCCTTGAGCACGATCGGAAGCTTTGCGCTGTCAAGATACTTAAGCGCATCTGCAGCTTTGTCAAACACCTCATACTGTGCCGTAGGTATATTGTATTTCTTCATCAGATCCTTGGAGAATGCCTTGCTGCCTTCGAGTATGGCTGCATTCTTCGCAGGTCCGAATACACGGAGTCCTGCTTTCTCAAGGACATCCACGATACCGCCTGCCAGAGGATCATCAGGTCCCACTATCACAAGATCCGCCTTTATCTTCTTAGCAAATCTTGCGACCTCTTCAAACTCCATGACCTTTATATCCACACACTCGGCCAGTCCTGCTATCCCGGCATTTCCCGGCACACAGTAAAGCTTGTCTACTTTAGGGCTTTTGGATACGGCATAAGCTATCGCGTGCTCTCTGCCTCCTCCGCCTACTATCAAAACATTCATGTGCTTATTTCCCCTTCCGTACCACTCTGCCTGAACTGTCAACTGCTATCCGTCCGTTAGCTATATCATCTATGGCCTCGGGAAGTATTACCCATTCCGCCTGTTCCATCACACGCTTCTGTAATACCTCGGGCGTATCATTATCCTCTATACATACGGCTTTCTGCATGATGATGGGCCCTGTGTCGCATCCGGCATCCACGAAATGCACCGTGGCCCCTGTGACCTTCACTCCTCTTTTCAGTGCTTCCTCATGCACCTTCAGTCCGTAATATCCCTTGCCGCAAAAAGACGGTATGAGCGAGGGATGTATGTTGATGATCCTGCCCGCATACTTCTCCGTAAGCTCCCCGGGCAGTACCACAAGAAATCCTGCGAGCACCACAAGATCCGCTCCTGCATCATCTATAGCCTTTATAAGTGCTCCGTCGAAGCTCTCCTTATCGGGATGGTCGCTCCTGCAGACCGTCTGTGCGGGTATCCCCGCCTTCTGCGCTCTTTCAAGCGCATATGCATCCTTTTTATTGCTTATCACCCGTACGATCTTAGCATTGGTTATACGGCCTTCTGCCAGGGCATCTATTATCGCCTGCAGGTTCGTGCCGCCGCCGGATACAAGTACGGCTATCTTCAGCATATCTCTACGTCCTTTTCACCGGATACCGTCTCTCCGACGATATATGCCTTTTCTCCGGCCTTCTCTATCGCACGTACTGCGGCATCCGCATCTGTGCTGTCCACTGCGAGTACCATGCCAAGACCCATGTTGTAGGTGTTGTACATCATATGATCCTCGACCTTGCCCTCAGCCTGTGTCAGTCTGAGTATCGGAGGTACTTCAAAGGAATCTCTCCTGACCCTTGCTCTCACGCCGTCCGGCAGCATCCTGGGTATATTCTCATAGAAGCCTCCGCCCGTGATATGCGAGCATCCCTTCACCTTTATTCCTGCCTGCTTCAGCTCCTTCAGAGCCTTTACATATATTATGGTGGGTTTCAGCAGGGCCTCTCCAAGTGAGCACCCGAGATCGTCATAGTATCTCGACAGTGACTGCTCATCCATCCTGAATATCCTTCGTATCATAGAGAAGCCGTTGGAGTGCACTCCCGATGAAGCTATACCCACGAGAGCATCTCCGGCTTTTATCGAGCTTCCGTCTATAATATCCTTCCTGTCTGCCACGCCTACGGCAAAGCCTGCGAGATCATACTCATCCTCAGGCATCAGTCCCGGATGCTCGGCAGTCTCTCCTCCTATCAGTGCGGCTCCGGCCTGTTTGCAGCCTTCCGCCACTCCCTTTACTATGGCAGCTATCTTCTCCGGATAGTTCTTGCCGCATGCTATGTAATCAAGAAAGTAAAGCGGCTCACCGCCTGCACATGCCACATCATTCACGCACATTGCCACGCAGTCTATGCCTATCGTGTCATGCTTATCCATGATGAAGGCAAGCTTTATCTTGGTGCCTACCCCGTCCGTTCCCGAAAGCAGGACCGGATCATCCATATCCTTTATTCCCTTCAGGCTGAAAGCACCCGAAAAGCCTCCGAGACCTCCGAGCACTTCTGCACGGTTCGTTGACTTCACATAGTCCTTTATCAGCTCTACAGATCTGTAACCTGCTTCTATATCCACTCCGGAAGATTTATAATCCATCATTTTTCTCCGTATCCTTTATACCCGGTTTTCTGTAGCCTGGCGTTTTTTTCCATCACGCCTTCCTTCATTTCCTTTTTATATGTTGCGAGCTTTTCCGCTGTCTTTTCAGCTTCCGCTCCGTCTCCCGAAGCCAGTATCTGAGCCGCGAGTATTCCCGCATTCTTGGCTCCGTCTATTGCCACGGTAGCCACCGGCACTCCCGGCGGCATCTGAAGCATCGAGTACAGCGCATCCATGCCGTCCAGCACCTTTGCTGACAGCGGCACACCTATGACAGGACCTTCAAAGAGAGCTGCACACATCCCCGGCAGAGCCGCTGCCATACCTGCACCCGCTATGATCACACGGATGTCATTCTCTCTTGCCTTCCTGCACCACTCTATGAGCTCATCCGGCTCCCTGTGGGCAGAAATGATCTGCATGTCATATTCGATCTCAAATCCATCAAGTACTTCGGCCGCCTTGGACATCACCTTGATATCCGAGTCCGACCCCATGACGATACCAACTTTAGCCATACTACCTCCCGATGCACGGACTTACCCGTTATATCAAAAAACAGCTTATATATTATACAGTCATATGTGGTTATGGTCAAAAGGTATTTATCTGTCGGCAGACAGGATCCTCTTTGCCGCATCCTTCTTCAGAGCTACCATATCCACCTTGCCTGTGGCAAGAGTCGGCAGTCTGTCATAGATCAGAAAATATGAAGGTATTTTGTATTTTGCGAGTTTTTCCTTAAGCTTCACTCTGGCCTGCTCTTCATTAAACGGCATACTGCCGTCAGGACATATGCAGGCACATACTTCCTCGCCGAAGAAGTCGCTCGGCACCCCGACCACCTTGGCGTCTTTGACCCCTTCCAGTGCACTTACGGCATCGGCCACCTCCTGAGGCATTATATTCTCTCCGCCTCTGATGATAAGCTCCTTATATCTTCCCGACAGAGTGAGATATCCCTCCTCGTCGAGAGAGCCCATGTCCCCCGTATGCAGCCAGCCGTTCTCATCGATCGCCTGTTCCTCGATCGGTAGCTTGTAGTATCCTGTCATCAGATTGAAGCCCTGTATCAGTATCTCTCCGCTCTCTCCGACAGGCATATCCTCTCCGGTATCCCTGTTCTGTATTTTTATCTTTATATTATCAATGGGTTTTCCGACGGTGCGCATCATATGCTCCTCGGTATCCTCATACCGGGTCACGCTCACCGGAGCCATCTCGCTGAGTCCGTAGCCTATCATGAAGTGATCGTTCGGAAGCTTCTCCCTGAACATCTTAAGCTGACTCTCCGATGTCGCGGCTCCCGCAAGGAATGTACACCTTAAGCTCGCAAAAGATTCCGCCTCAAAACTCTTATTATTGATAAGTGCGATTATCATTGTCGGGACGGAATGCAGCAGAGTGCACTTTTCCTTTTTCATGATCCTTATAAGTGTGTCCGTGCGTATATCATCCGGTATGAAAAGCTCGGCTCCGGTCATGGCACACGGAAGGAAGCACACCACAAGTCCCAGTATGTGAAAGAGCGGCACGATAAGAAGGCTCCTGTCATCATAGGTGACATCCTGCATCCCCACCTGTACCGAAGCGGCATTCAGGAGATTATAAGAAGAAAGGATGACTCCCTTGGGGTGTCCCGTGGATCCCGAAGTAAAGATCACGACACAGGGCGTATCATGGTCTACTTTTCCCTCGAATTTCCCTCTCAGGTTTTCATATTCGTTAAAGCGCAGGCGTACGTTGATATTATTCCTTATGGAATAAAACGCCTTTATCCTGCACCCCTCGAAGTTCTTAAGCTCCGACATGAATCCTTCTTCATCCTTTACGGATGACATCTCACCGTAGCAAAGATACTCAATATCTCCTATGGCACATACACGTCCTATCTCCTCTGCGCTCTGTGCCGGATTCATGAGCATCGCAAGAGCCCCGAGCTTCTGCAGGGCAAAGAAAGAGAGTATCCAGTTCACCGAGTTTGCCCCGCATATACCGACATGAGTCCCTCTTCCTATCCCGAGCCGGCTCATATCCTCTGCCATGATCTGAGAAGCCTTGTCTATATCGGACCAGGTATAAGCATCATGTTCGCTTTTCAGCACCACACGATCCCCCTCATCTCCTGCCATACGTGCCAGAAGCTCCTTGATCGACAGATTTATATACGTAGACAGATCAGCATGCATGGCTTCTATGGGCAGCATGGAATCAAAACCCGTGACCTCGAATATCTGCATCGCTCCCTCTGTGACATTGGTGATAAGAAGGCGATCTCCCTGAAATCTCTTCCTGCAGACAAGGAGCTCCCTGAGTCCGGCCGAGCTGATATAAGGCACATCCCTGAAATCAAGGATAAGCTTCGATACATCCGAAGGGACCTCGTCTATGATCTCCCTCAGTTCTCCCGCAGTGTCTGTGTCTATCCTTCCGGATATCATCAATGTCAGTTCTTTTCCGGCGCCCTCTTTTTTATCTACTGTCATGTCTTCCTCCTATGGCATCAGG
>JAEEGL014221339.1_pt1 | contig 14317 bp, 10 predicted proteins | sample 9134231 | NCBI WGS metagenome assembly JAEEGL01 (sample SAMN16246548, study PRJNA631951) | gut metagenome | biome: gut microbiome; feature: rumen; material: fiber-attached | host: Bos | place: Iran: Karaj | collected 2018-10 | reverse complement strand
GGATAATCCTAATTGAACAAAAATTCTGTGAATTAATGGAAATGAATGATATAATTTTATTTATGATTTTTCAGGAGATATTGTAAATGATTATAATGAGTTGAAAGATTGATTATTCGCTGAAATGTATTTTGAAGATTTAGATTGAGATGGAAATAAAGAAATAATTGTAGCAATTTGAAACAAAAAAACTTGGGTTGAAGCTAACATTTACAAATTATGATGAGGTGAAGGATTTACAAAATTATGAACAATCAATTGAAAAGATTATTTAGAATACGATGACAATTCTATAACTATTCACGCTCCATATTCAAATAATTGAGTATGTAAGACTTATAATATTAACAATTTACAAATACCTATAAATTAATTTATAATATCTAAGCTTCTCATAAGCATAATCATCACATATCACCTACGTTCTTTTATACTTGGATCTGTATTATTTACTATTCATTCATTATATAATTTTATCATATGTGGTAAATAATATATTGGTGTTTCTTTATATTCTCAATCTGATGTATTATACAACATTCTAGATAATGCTGTAACAAATTCTGCCCTACTCACATCATCATTTGGTCTAAAACAATTATTTGGCATATTTTGTCACATTATTCAAAGCTGATATGAAAGAGTAACTCAATTATCATAAGCATTATCCATTCTATTTGATACATCCCTAAATTTAAGTTTCTTAGTAGCATCCGGAACCTCTCATAAAATATTCATAGCATAATATGACAACATTTTTGCCATTTCTATTCTAGTCAGATTTCAATCCATTTTTGCATCCTTTATTGTTAATTTCGTTGTTATTCAATTACGTTTTGCAAATTCATAAGCTTGTTGAAATTCTTGAGTATAATTTTGTCATCACAAGCTATCGACAAAAGAATATACAGGAGTATCACTAATTTCTACATCTACTTCACTATAAACAACATTTTGTAAATTATCATCATCTTTAGTTGATATCTGAGGTTTAAAAGGGACTTCTCCCTCCCTAGATATATCTATTTTACTTAAAATTCAATCTCAATTTCCACTATAACCAACCCTCTCCCATTTTGCATACAACGTAATATCTCATGTAGTTCAAAATTCTATACTCGTTACTGGAATAGTATATTCACTATCTAAGTATCGTCACAAAAACCTATATCAATGCATTGATGGAATATTTAAATCATATGGAGTAAATTCCGTAAGATATTGAGTATGATTTAGATTATTAAATTTGAACGTATGAGTGATTCATTCAAAATCCACTCCATCCATTCATTCATACGTAATATTATATATATCTGTTTCCTTTCAGTATAATTTTACAGTTGTAGAAACAGATCCACTCCAAAGTTCTACATAGCCACTATCTAAATAGAATAACATAGTTTTTCATGATTCTAATTGATATCAGCTATTACCATAACTAAAACTATTGAGCCTATCATTAAATTCATCAAAATCATAAAACTTATTTTTCTTTATATATGTATACTTTCCATCATCTAACGTCACTCAGTAATATATTTCATCAGTTCACTGAATATTAGAACTATCATAGTATGCTCTATGAACCAAAATTTTAGTATTATTATCAACTATCATACTGCTATTTCAGATTTCATAATTCATATTTCTTATCTGAAAATATTCATTTGTCGTACAATCATTAATATAGGTATTATTTTTTAATTTAAATGTACTTTCTCAAAAATTAGGCACAAAAAAATTTTCATAATCAGTATTTATATTTACCAAATCGATGTCCCAAACATTATATCAAGTTTTACCACAATTACCGAATGGATTACTGTTTTTTATTATACTATTTTTTACGGATCAAGACAAAGTATATACTAACATTACACTTTTTTGGTTCTCAAATATACAATTATCTATATCATAAGATCAAATTGCCAAAAAATCTCCCAACACTATAACATTTGAATCATAAAATTTAGTATTCTTAATATCATAATTACGCCAAATTAATCACCTATTAACTCAATCAGATTTTATGGTTCATCATGCTTGACATCATATAACTCAAACAGATGTATTTAACGGTTGAGTTCCATAATTATGTTCAAAATAACATCAATTTACTTCCAAATGCATATCATCATTCTCTATTGCCGCTCCATCATTTCATACTCGATTATTATAAAATTCTGAATCATTTATATTCAATATTCAAACTGGAAATGTAGATCAAATTAATATTGCTGATAAATATCAACTTGATTTATCTCGAATATTAGGTACATGAATAGCTCATCAATTACTATACGCCGTATTTCCACTAAATATACAATTATTTATTGTTATAATTTTTGGTGTATATTGTAATGATAATGCTCATCAATACGTTCTTCCATAATTATTTTCAAATAGACATCACGAAAATATTATTTTCGTTATTGGTGATTCATCTACGATATTTGTAGCTGTATTTGGTCATACACGGATTGCTCAACCACGTCATGCATTGCTTGTTCCACTTGCTCAGTTATGTATAAAACTTGAATTTATCATCTCTATTCATCATTTCTCTACTATTATTGCTGCTGATCATTTACTATTTAAACTATTTGATATTGTTAAATTATCTCCATATATATCTCCTACTGAATATATTTGTGGATGAGTTTTTGCTGTGTCTACACTTACCGTTGAACATACAGACGCTATCACGTCTCAGCTTTCATTTCTTGTTTCATTTACTCATCATAAACATAGTGGAATATTTGCTAACGCATTTATTAATGAATTATATCTATTTGGTGCAAAATTTATCGCATTATCTGTTATTGTAATATCTTGCAAAATTAAGGAACTATCCTCATTTACTGTTATTGTTGTGATATCTGCATTTCTTGTAATTGTATGATTATTTCCATTTATTATTAAAGTTTTCCATGATACTACTGATACTTCTGTAACTGAGATATCTTCAATCAAATTAATCACATCTCCACTTTCTGCTTCACTAATCGCCTGTGATAGTCATGTATATGTTGAGATAATTTCTCAATCCCTCACTATCTGCAATGGATTAGTTAAATCTATATCATTAGAATTTTCTCACCTCAATTTATGTGCCAAATTAATAGTATTTTGATATGTTCAAACTTCATTCTTTTGTAAAGATTCCAATGGTTGAACATCATTAAGCTCATCCTCTAATTCCTTTTTTTCATCATTTATCAATAAAGTATTTTCATTATTGTTTCAAATATTTTTTTCTACACTTCCAATAATTTCTTGAGCATAACTAAATGATATAAAAACATTTACAAACATTACCAATATAACAAAGTTCACCAACTTTTTCATCATTAATGTCAATATAATTATAAAAATATCTTACACTTATTAAATAATACCATTATACAAACATTTGTCAAGATTTTTATATTTACTAATAGTAAAATTACTTTACATTTATCAAAAACAATTTATATATAGTGTTTTTTTACATACATTTTTTGATTACAAAAAAATTTTAATATAAAAAAAAGAGAGCCCATCGACTCTCAATTTTTTATAAAACTAATTATAAGTTTGCCATTTCATTCTGTAAAGCATCAATCTGAGCCTGAATTTGTAGTCTCTGCTGTTCTTTTTCATCTACAATAAGTCATCCTGAATTATCAACCTGTGAAATCTGATTAATACTATTAGCCAATGCATCTATTTTTTGTTGATTTGATTCAAAAGAATCTTGAATATATTCATAAATAATTTCCTGATTAGCGATAATACTACTTAAAGGCTCTTTAAGTCGATCTGTCTCTGAAACGCTACCAGTCTCAATTTCTTCTGTCGTATTACAATTATGAGATTCAGCTGCAGCACATCGATCTACTCATTCCATAGCTGTTGCTACAAGTGGATCACAAACCCTAGTCTGAAGATTTTTTGGCATAACTGAAGCTAATCGATTATTATCCAATACTTGAGTTCCCAGATTTCCAAATCCTAAGCATAATAATCATGCGATAGCTACAATAATCCAGAATAATGTTGTCCAAAGGAAAGTTTTCATGTTTGTTTTTGTAAAAAATAAAAGTTTTTATTGTCGGTTGTCCAGTAGTGATGAAATCTGTTTTAACTGAGGCCCAAGTACCAATTGAAAATCTTCTGGTAATGGAGCACAAACGGTAATCAGTTTTTCATTTCTATCGGAGAAACTGTATCTATAACAGTGTAGTAATTGTCTCTGAATATGCAAGAGTTTATTACACTTCCTATTTACCGCTGCGTTTCAATAAATTAGATCTCAAACAACTGGGAATCATTCACTAGCGAGATGAACACGGATTTGGTGCATTCTACCTGTATAAAGTTTTACACGAAGTAAAGAAATCTGACCTAAATCATGATGAAAAAACGTTTTTACAGTAAAGATTTCTGTCTTGGATTCTAATCATCAGAATTTTGCGATATTCATTTGAGCACGATCAAAATGTGCATTATAGCTCTTTTCGAGTGGTTTATCTATAATTAAATGTTCTGGAGTTTTTCACACTGCGATTGTGAGATATTCTTTGTTTATCTCACGATCACGGATAATTTGGTTAAAATATTGTAGAGCTTCATAAGTTTTAGCTGCAATAAGCACTCACGAAGTATCTTTGTCTAATCTATAACCAAACGCAGGCTTAAAAGTTCAGCTTTCATATTCTTTGGTATAACAGGAAAGATAATCATTCATCGAAAGGTCTTTCCAGTGTTTATTACTTTCATGAGCTACTACTCATGTAGGTTTATTGAAAGCTACCCATTCAGCATCTTCATACAAAATCCGTGGAAGAATCTCATCTTTGGTCAGTTTTTTCATCTGTTTTTCTTTGAACGAGATTCACTGAACATGTTCCTTTTTTCAAAATAAATCAACAGGGAAAGAAATCTGATCTCAAATCTGGAGACGATAATCTTCTTTAGATTTTCTTCAGTTTATAGTAATCTCTCACTTACGAATAGCGGAATATATATCAGTCAATTTTACAGTCGGATAATTTTTGCAATATTTACGTAAAAAACGATCAAAACGTTGATTTGAACTATTTTCATCAACTGTAATTATTGTTTGATTCTCTGACATTATTTTTGGCTAATAAACACCTAATAAATTAAAAAAACGTCCTTGAAATTCAAGGACGATTTGTATAATTAATTATTAGCATAGATCATTATTCGTCTCCTAAAAAAACTAAATCACTAGGAGAATCATAATCAGCAAATAACTTTTGTAATAGATTTTTAGTTCATGATTTATTTTCTTCATTTTCACCTTTTACTGCTCAACAATGTCCATCACCAGGAAGAATTCCTAGTCATGCAAAAAATTCACAATCATCCTGTAATGGAATCTGGTATGTATGAATATATCATTTACTATCAATAATTAAATCAGATTTTCATTGACATAGGTCATACGGTCATGCTACTCACGCTCTAACAAAACTATATCATTGAGGACATTCATTATTTAATGGAATCATATTTATAGTACAAAATACATAATCGTATGTGCCAGAATCTGTACATTTTTCTAATTTTCAATCATCTGGTATACATCACTCAAATGGTCAAAAAGTAAATTCTTTAACCTCTTTATCTCTTAAACCCTTTTCCCAGTTTTCAAAATTCTGTTCGTAATTTTCTCTATTTTTATTAGGTGGATATTCTATATTAGTATATCATTTTATTGTATTATAATATGTTCAATATTTATATCATTCAGGGCAAATATTTCATTTTATAGTTTTATCATCTTGTTCTTTTTCATTTTTTAATCATTTATTTTTTAATAAATCATCATTATCTACATTTTTAACCTCAGAAGGCAGAGTTTCAGACGGCGCTACACAACGTACAGATAGTTTATACGATCAAGATTCGTTTCAACAATTTCAGTTTAATGTACAATTTTCAATTGTTGTATTTGCTGGATATGCTCGATAATGTCATGGTTTCTCTGATCAATTAGCATTCAATCAGTAGATCTTTGATTTAACATCTATAAGATTCATCCAATATATATTATTTTCATTTGGATGTGCATATGGCAATTCTCGGCTTAGTCACAAGACATCCAAAGAATTACAATAATTATTTGCTTCATATCTTGTTTGCGTAGACTCTGTCTGATAAGGAGCTATACAATAATTATTAGATGCACGCAATATACATTTCTCAGGATTTGGTAATCCAGGAGTATTACATCATTGTGGATAGTTTGAATCGTTTACATCTATAATAAAGAAATCACCTTCTGAATTTAATCATTTTACTTCATTTTCACTTCATGTTACTATATTTACTATATTTTCTCTATCTACATATCCTGTTGATATAGTATTAACTCTTGATATAGTATTAACTCCTGATATAGTATGAACCCTTGATGTAGCAATTCTTTCTATTCTTACATTTTTTCCTACTACATCAGCACTTCACGTCACGATACTGAATATACTTCACCTATCAACATCTTCTTGTGTTACTGTATAAGTATATGTAAATCATGTACTTTCTCATAGATTTAATTTAAATGTTTTATCACTCAAATCAACAAGATCGTCTTCTATTTTTCAATTTTCTAGTGCAAAATTTCCCATATTCATTACTGTTACTCTATATGTTATTACATCATTTAATTTTAAATTATTATATGGATCCGCCCCTTTAAATACTGCAAAGGTTGCTCTATGGAAACCTTCGCTAAAAAATCACTCCGAATAATAATGGAAGAAGCCTGCTTTTTTTGCTTTTTCATCAGATATCCAAGAATGACATCTTGCAGACCAACCTCGACAATAATATATAGTTTTTTTTCAATTTTCATCTATTTCAATATAATCATATCTACTACTACGCTTTATAAATTCACGATAAGTTCAATTTCATAAATCACAAAGAAAATCATTTTCATCTGATAGTTTTCATCATCGCTCTTTACATTGTTTATCTTTATTCCATTGTTTAGGTGATGTATCAATATTAATGAAAAAATAAAAAGCTGACAACAACAAAATTGGGAAAAGCACAATCAAAGTAATTTTTAAAAATTTTTTTAATTTTTCTTTTCATCAGTTTTTTTTTGTCTTTCGTAAAACAATCAAATAAACTAACAAAGAAACTAGAAAGAAATATACCAAAGTTAGAAACATAAAAACAATAAAAGTAGAGCTTATATAAAAAAGTTTTTTATAAAATAAATATCATAATAATTTAGCTAATAATCAGAACCAAATAATCAATCATAATATAAATCATACTATAAATAAAGTAATTTTTAAAATTTTTTTTAACTTTTCTTTTCATCAAGTTTTTTTTGTCTTCTGTAGAACAATCAAATAAGCAATCAAAGTTTCTAAAAATAAAGCTATTAGAATTAAAAAGATCGAATTTGTTCCATGATTAATCCGATAAATTAAATACCATAATACTACAAATCAAATAATCAATTGTAACGCAATTAAAATTCATTTAACAAAATTTCTTCATTTCCCTTGTCTTGGGACGTTTTCAATATTTCCTTCCATATGAAAAATTTATAAAATAAAAACACTACACTCCAACTCTAAAATAAATTTCCTTATCCACAATCTCTCTTTTACTTCACCATTTAAGAGATGAAATTTCTTTGATTATCTGAACTTTTTCAGGAGTGTTTTTTGGAGGTATATCATATGGAAGTTTTGCTTTAAAACTCATTGGACGGGATTGTTGATTATGTATAGAAATTTTACAAGCACCCATAAATTTCTCCGTACTAGTCAAATCTGTTTGTGAGAATTCTGGTTCAAATTCTTTTGCTAAAAATTCAGCATCTGGTGCTCATACTTTAAATACAAACATTGTTCCAATATTACCAAATATTGTTTTAGAAAGATCCATATTTCCCCCTAATCATTCTTGTTTAAGCTGATCAATATACTGGTGAGCTACACATAATCATAATTTATATTTTCTAGCCTCTGAAAGAATAGATTCAAAAGATTGAGAAACATAATTTTGAAATTCATCCACATAAAGATAAAAAGGTCTTCTTTCACTTTCTGGAATCTTTGCTCTTTTTAAAGCTGAAAGTTTCACCTGCATAGAAATAATTTTTCAGACTAATTTAGAAGTTTCTTCTCACGCTATTCATTTTGCTAAATTCATAAGAATTATTTTATTTTCTTGCATAGCATCATACATTTTGAATGCTGATTTTGGCTGTCAAATAATATTTCTAACATAAATACCTGTAGTAAATGGTCAGAATTTAGCTTGAATAAATGGAATAATCTCAGCCTTTTCTCTATCTCACATTTTCTTATAAGTTTTATTCCACCATGATGCTACAACTGGATTTTTAATATTTCTAATCTTAGCTTCCGCAAAAGCATCATCTGTAAAAAGTCTCATAATATCCACAAGAGTTCATCACTCTGGTTGATCCATAAGTAAAAAGCATGCATTACGGAAGTAATCCTGAATTCTTGGTCCAAAAATTTCTGGACCATACATTTGAATAAACATTTCTACAAGATCATTTGTAACTACATCTTGCTCATCTTGATCTTCTGATGAAACTTCCAATGGATTTAATCAGATTGGATACGCTGTATTTCAAAGATCAAAATAAATTAAATCTTCTATTCTTTCCTTAGGAAAATGTTTCAACAAAAATTCCACAGCATCTCAGTGAGGATCTATAAAACAAAATCACCTACCATTATCCATATCATCAATTGCTTGTGAAAGCATTAATGTAGATTTTCAGGTACCTGTCTGTCAGAGAATATATATATGCCTAAACCTATCTTCATCTGTAACTCTAAGCTCTCTTCTAACTCAACCAAAATCATTATATCATACCAAAATTCAATTATCTGGTAAATCATCAGGAGCTGCAATAATCTTATACTTTTGCCAAGCTATTCTCGGATTTTGATTAAATCTTCAATGAGGAAAATGAATCAAAGATGAAAGCTCTTTAATATTTAATACATTGTTTTTAGTTTTATGAAAAATTTTATTTAAAAAGCTTTTTTGCGTATAAAACACCCTTCATATAAAATTTTTAGCAAAACCTCATAAATCCTTATCTTTTATTTTTTCAAACTTTAACGTATTCAATCAAAGATAATTATACTGATTACAAAGTCTACTAAGATCTCAAAGCATTTTCTTTGGCCTATCTTTATCTGGAGATGTTGCTATAGCTTTAATTTTTACCCTAAATAATTCATCATCCATTTTTTTATCAAAATCTGAAAGTTGCTGCTGAGAAAAATTATGCTTTGTCTTTTTTTCTTCATTTTCTTTATCCTTTTCTTTTTTCTTTTCACTTGTAAATAAATCATGCATAATTTTAGCAAATCACTTTTTCTCATTCTTTTTAATTTTTTCTCACTGTTTTCTCATATCTTTCAACCATTTCTCTGGTAATGGCTCTACTAAAATCTGAAAACAAACTTTTTCCTGTTTTCATACATGAGAAAATGCTGAAAGCAAACTATCCATAGGATCTGCCTCAAATGCTTCATATGTTTTAATTGGATAAACACTATCTTTAGCCAAAGTAAATTCTCCTCATGCCATATACTTTCCAGCCTCTAGAAGTTTTGGCTGAGAAACTATTTCTACCAATGCTCATGGATAAAATGAAGCTATCATCTTCTGAACAGTCAAGAGATGATCTTCTGGCACTCAAAGAAAAAATTTAATTACTTCATTTTCTACCACTATTTCCATAGAAACATAATTATCTCAAAGATTTTTCTTAATCAATTCTGAATCAGAAATTGCATAAAAATTCTTATAAACCTGATTCATAAGAGCAATATTATCTTTCATTGAACCAACATGATCACTAGCTTCAATATCTGAACTTCTAGCTACTGCATTCTTTGGCACACGAACCTGCAAAAATCTAATTTTCTGACTTTGTTTATATCTATGTTTCTTAATTTTTTCTACCATAAAAAATCTCCGAAAAAATCGGCAAATTCACATCAAAACTCATGCGCATAATAAACTAATTAAAAATATTACTCAGTCACCCATTTTTACAAAGATATAAAACATACCTATTATATTCAAATTCAAAAAAAAAGCAAAAAATCTCGGACAGATTTATAGAAAAAATCAAAATTCTCTTGCGTTTTTTGAAAAAAAGATAAAATTCTTAGAAAGAATTTCAATTTAAAAGAAAATTTCTAGAAAGCATAGAGTCTCACAAAAATCTGGAATTTAAATGTTTAATTTCAAATTAACTAAAACCTATCATAATCTATAACCTCAAATTAACAGTTCAAGGCTAAATATTTTATACATTTCAAGCATAATATCTACCTTCTAATTCGCATTCAGTCTCAAAAACTATAAAATTTATATCAACTGTGCTTTGCATGTTCATAAGTAGTCAACGCGTTTTTTCTTCACATTAATGCTGAAATTAACATTAAAAGCGAGGATTTTGGGAGATGAAAATTGGTAATCATTTCATCAATTATGCGAAATTTCCATCCAGGAAAAATAAAAAGCTGAGTTTCACACACGATACGATTTGTTTGAAGTGAAACATCGTGAACGTATTTCTCATAGTCGGCTAGCTGAATATCAGAAGTGATAGATTCTCGAAAATGAAAAGCTTCAACGTTTGGGAGAATAGATTTCTTTTCACTGGAAGATAAAGATGCTCGTAAATATGGTAAAGTTTCAAGCAATCTAACCATTGTCGTTCAAACTGCTATCAGATTTTTCTTTCCATTTTTTCGCTCATAAATTTGCTGGAAAAGTGAATTTTCGATAATAATCGGTTCTCTATGAATTTTATGTTTTCTAATATCGGATTCATAAACGGGTTTGAAGGTTCAAAGTCAAACATGTAAAGTCGTAAAATTTATCTCCACTCACTTCGAACGGAGGTCTGAAAGGAGCTTGGGAGAGAAATGGAGAGATGCCGTAGGAGCCGCAGCCGAACCTAAATCCTGAGCAAAAGTCGTCTGATATCGTTTTTCTTTCTCCTTTTCATAATGAATATATGGTGGAAGTGGCATCTGACCATAAATCTCCAGAAAATCGAAAATTCAGATTCATTTCACGGAAAAAATAATTCAATCCTCGGCGTACTCATCACTCATGAGAAAAATTCATTTCTCTTCATCGAGAAAAACTTCAGCTCATGGTTTAAAATTCTTATCATCGGAAACTAGACATTCTAATCTATCGTCATGATTTAATTGATACACAAAAATTTCACCATCAACGTGGCGTTCCTGTCAGCTTTTTCTGATTATCTTTGTTTGATTAAGTGGGATTCTAGCTTTAAAAACTTTAGTATTATTACAAACTAACACATCATTTACAGTAAGTAGATTTGGTAAATCATAAAAATGATAATCATGAATCGATGAATTTGATTGCGAAAAAATGAGAAGTTTTGCAGATTCTGCGGGTAGGGCAGGAACCTGAGCTATCATCTCTTCTGGCAAATTGTAGTCATAACTATTTAATAAAAAATCTTCTTCCATTATTACATATTATTTAAATTAATGAGCTGTGCTTCAAAATCCTCCCGCTCCCCTATCACTAGGAAATTTCTCTGCGAAATTTTCATAAATATCTGAATCTACTATAATTTCAACCTTTGGAGTCTGGGTTGAAAAAGATTTTCACTCCTGAAAATAAGGACAGATTTCCAATTGAGCTATTCTAGTTCATGCTTCTAGTTTTTTTTCTCCGTTTAATGAAGTGAGTTCTACTTTAATTTCTCAGCGATAATCTGAATCAATTATTCCCACGCTATTTGCAACTATTAGTCAGAATTTAATAGGTAAAGAACTACGAGCATAAACCTTAATTCACCATCATAATGGCAAAGCTGATTTGATTCCTGTAGGAGCGAGCACTACAGACCTTTGTGAAACTGTGATATCTTCAGCGAGTTTTAGGTCTCGTCAAATTGATCAATCAGTAGCTTTATATGGAAGTAAATCCTCGTTATATGAACAGAATATTATATTTTGCATAATAAAAATTTTATATAAAATTCTGATTAAGAAAATAATGTTTTCTTAATTTGTTTCAAGTGTGTTATTATAATTGTTAATCTAAATAATTTTCTTTCAACCACTCTAATCTTTTCACGCATAGATATCTAGTAATATCACAACAATTCTTCCTCCCACTTAATGACCAATATGGTCTTCTATCTATAAGAACCTTTAAATAATCAGATTTTGTTCAATCTTTTTTGGTAGTTTTCGCTAGTAATTCTTTGATTTCTTTTCAAGTAAAAATAAGAGAACACCTAGGTATATCAGGAGCACTTTCGTGAGTAGAGAATAAACAATACAGTTTATCATCATCAAATTGGGTATTTTTGATTTTATGAAAAATCTCGTGAGTGAACCTATCAGACTTTATGTCATGTAATTTAGAATACCTAATACGGATACAAGTATATTTATCTGTTCATTTTTTGTGCAAGAAAAAACACTTTCATTTATAATATCAATCGTAATCAACTCATAATTTATCAAGCGAACATTCCAAAGCTAATTCAGCAGAATTATTTATCAATGCCATGATGATAAAAATTACTGAGTAAATATTGGTATTATTTTTGTTTTTTCATCAATAATCACAAAATAAAAAATACTATATTAAATTAATAATAAAACATTTTTACAAAAAAGCAAGAGAAATTTATAAATTTTATATTATAATTTTATACATTATTATCCAAATACACATTCACCATTTATTATTTCTGCTAATTCTGTTTCTTCCTCTACTCATGCAAAATCAAGATAACATCTATTATAATAAGTATTCCCATCAACCCCACAAACTATATCTTCTCATTCTGATTCACATGCAGACAACTCATCATAATACTCATAGAATCAATCCTCATAATCTTGGTATACCAAATCACATCATCAGTCTACTAAATCTTGAAGATAACAAAAATCTTCATCATTAAGAATACATATTCCTTCTCAGGCTTCAGTCTGAGAAATCTGACCACCATAATCTATACAAATTTGTTCTGATGATGGATAGTCATAATCATCTTCAAAATAATACAACTCTCATTTACCACACTCTCCTTCATATAAATCCTCTAAATAACAATAACTTCCATCTTCTCCATAAAAACACACAGGTTGGTTTTCTCATCACTCTTCCCACATTTCAACTTCTCATCATTCTTCTTCGCAATATCACTCCGCTACTACAAACCATTCATTATTACTGACTTCATTTTCCATTCATGGTCAATCCTTGATATCAACACATCACACCAAAGCCATACATCACAAAAATAAAACTCAGATTAAAAATATTTTTTTCATAAGAATAAGATTAAAATATAAAGAACTATAGTATCTGATTTGTAACCACTATAACCAAAGCTATAATCATACATATCAGCCAAGATTCATTGAATGTATCTTTGATTGAAAACTTCTTCTTCATCTTTGAAAATTTATTCTGAAAATATGAAACCAATTCGTAAACAACCATAACAATCAAAAATTCTAACAATAATTCTACGATAAGATAAAATATATTCATTAAAATACCCATTTCTATAATTTCAAGTAAACAATTAAATGACATAATATATTATTACAATTTTTTCAAAGAATTACAATATTTTTATTTATATTTTTACTTATAACTTGATAAAAATTAGCCAATTTTTATAATATAATTCAGTTTAAATTTAAGAATAACGATGACAGAGTTGAATTGAAGCAACAACAACGAAAAATCTCTATCCAGAGCCTTAATTTTTGATTCAGTTTTTGATCCTTATAAATGAGTTTTAGCTTACGTGAAAGTAGTCGACTGAAGTTTTAAAGCTTGAAATCCAGTTTATCTAATCCACTCACAAACAGAATTTACTCCAACTGAAGTTGGATATTTTCAGCCTGATTATTGCGCTGATAAAGAGTTATCCGAAGGTCAGATTTGATATATTATGACTTGAGAAAAATCAGTTAGGGATGTAAAAATCTGAGATACTATAGTTTCTGGGTATGGATCTTTGAAACAGGAATTACAAAAAATAGAATTACAAAAATCTGAAAATGAGGAAAAAAATGTAAACTTATTTCAGGATTATATTATTCCTGGATTTAAAAAAATGACTCCATTCGTTTATGCGTGAGTCTACCCTATCGATTCTACTGAATATGATAAATTAAAAGATAGCTTGGAAAAACTTTCATTAAATGATAGTGCTATCGAATATGAAATGGAGGATTCTGGAGCTTTATGATTATGATTC
>JAEEGL013980780.1_pt1 | contig 14317 bp, 5 predicted proteins | sample 9134231 | NCBI WGS metagenome assembly JAEEGL01 (sample SAMN16246548, study PRJNA631951) | gut metagenome | biome: gut microbiome; feature: rumen; material: fiber-attached | host: Bos | place: Iran: Karaj | collected 2018-10 | reverse complement strand
TCGTCGGTGCCTGTCTCCACGCTGTTCAGGAAATAGCCGTTGCCATAGAAGTAGCGCAGGTGGGCATAGAGCGACGTCAGGCCGCCCTCAATACCCGTCTTCGTGTTGAAGAATGTCGGGTCGAACTGGCTGCGGGGCTGCTCGTCGAGCACGTCGGAACAGGACCACAGACCGCAGATTACGCTAATAGCGCAGATGGATTTATATATTGCTTTCATAACCTATTACTTTATTCCATTTTACTTTTTTGCCTTATCACCTTTTTACTTTGTTACCTTTAGAACGTTACGCTCATGCCAAACAGGAAGTTGCGGGTAGAAGGTGTGTTATAGCCCACGATAGGCATGCGGTGCTTGCCGGTGTATCCGTCGATGGCCACGGCCGTGTTCTGGTTGGCCCATGAGTTGGTCTCCGGGTCGAGTCCGCTCTCGTTGTTGAACGGCGAGAAGAGCACGAAGGGGTTCTGCACAGTGGCATAGAGGCGCAGGCGGCTGATGCCCAAATCCTTGACGGCCTTCAGCTGGTCGAAGCTGTAGCCCAGGGTGATGGCGCGAATCTTCAGGTAGCCGGCGTCGAAATAGCCGAGTGTAGAGCCGTACTTGGGATTGTCGCCGCTCTGGATGCCGCCGGGCTTCGGATACTTTGCGCCCGTGTTATTCTCAGTCCAGTAGTCCACGTCGAGCTGTCCGCGACGGCCGGTAAGCATGTTCAGGTAGCCGTTGGAGGAGTGGATGGCCGAGATGAGCTTGCCGCCCACCTGGAAGGCGCCAATCATGGTGAAGTCGAAGCCCTTGTAGCCCACCGTGGTGTTGAAGCCGCCGATAAGGTCGGGCTCCATGCTCATGATGCGGCGGTCGTCGGCACCTATGGCGCGGGTGGGAACGCCGTTTGCGCCAATCACGTCGTCGTTGTATTTCACCTTGATCATGCCCAGGTTGCCGCCAGGCTCAAGAATGGCGAAGTTGGTGGTCTTAGTGCCGTCGGGCAACGTCACGTCGTAGACGTCGCTCGCGTTCCACAGGCCGTCGTACTCATAGTCGTAGATGACGTCGATGGGATGTCCCACGAACCAGCGGTTGGCCTCGTCGCGCTCAGGCTTGCCGTCGGCTGTCTGTGCTCCCGTCAGCTTGGTCAGCTTGTTGCGGTTGGCATAGATGTTGACACCAGCTTCCCAGTGCCAGCCGTCCTTGTTGTCGATGATGATGCCATTGAGCGAGAGCTCAAAGCCCTTGTTCTCCGTGTTGCCGATGTTGCCGGTGTAGCTGCTCACGCCCGAGGTGCTGGGCATGCTGACATCGAGCAGGATGTCGTTGGTCTTCTGGATGTAGTATTCGAACGAACCGTTCAGCCGGCCGTTGAGTAACGAGAAGTCGAGACCGAAGTTCCAGGTCTTGCTGTACTCCCAGCCCAGTTCGGGGTTGGGCAGTGCATTCACGTAGTAGCCGGCCTTATAGGTGGAACCGAAGTTATAGTTGCGCACGGCCAGGCCGCCCAGCGTGGAATAGGGGCTGATGCTCTGGTTGGAGGTCTCGCCGTAGCCCACGCGCAGCTTCAGGTTGTCCAGCCAGTCGTAGTCGGACATGAACTCCTCGTTGGAGATGTTCCAACCGGCACTGACGGCGGGATAGGTATGCCACTGGTGGCCCTTGGCCAGACGCGAGGAGGCGTCGGAACGGAGGGCAGCTGAGAACATATATTTATTGTCGTAGGAGTACATCACACGTCCCATCCACGACACGAGGCCGCTCTGCCAATAATTAAAGTTGTTGAGGTTCGACTGGCCGGTAGCCTTGTCCAGTGCATAGTACTGGAAGTAGTCGGCGGGGATGTCCTGAGCGTTGCCGCCGGTCGACTCGTAGGTGGTCTCCTCTGCGGAGTACATGCCCACCACGTTCAGATTGTGCTTATCGGCAAAGGTGCGGTCGAAGGTAATGAGGTTCTCCACGGCCCAGTTGCGTGTCTGGTTCTCGGTTATCCAGCCGCTGTTCACGGCGTTGGCATCCTTGTTGTTCACACCCGTTCCTGTGAAGCCGCCGCCCTTGGAGCTGCGGAAGTTCAGGCCGATGTTGATGCGGTAGCTCAGGCCTTCCACCCACGGGCATTTCACCTCTCCGAAGAGGGTGTTGTAGGAGCCGATGCCCTTGGTCTCGTTGAGCCAGACGTCCTTGTCGCGCTTCACCGTCTCCTTGGTCACCACCGACTGGTCGTCGGCGGGCAGCGAGACATAGCGCTTCAGGTTGCCGTCCTCATCGTAGGGGCTGGCCAGCGGACTCTTGCTCAGCACGCCGTACATGTCGTTCACGCCCTCGGTCTTGTTGTAGCTGTTGTTCGTGTTCAGGCCGAAGCGGAACCATTTGCCCACCATCTGGTCGAAGTTGCCTCGCACGCTCACGCGGTTGTAGCCCTCGGTGGGGACCACCGACTCGTCGTGATAGTAGCCGGCGCCGAAGCTGTAGCTGCCGCCGTTGGTGCCGCCCGACACGCTGACGTCGTGGCTGTGGCCCACGCCCGTCTGGTAGTACAGATCCTGCCAGTCGGTGCTTGTGTTGTCGTTCTCGTCAAGAGAGTTCTGGTACAGGCCGGCATACTGGCGGAACTTCGAGAAAGTGGGACCGTCCATCATGGGATATTTGTGGAACACCTTCTTGAAGTTGACATAGCCGTTGTAGGTCACCTTCGCGGGTGTGCCCATCGCTCCCTTCACCGTGGTGATGATGATGACGCCGTTAGCACCGCGCGAGCCGTAGATGGCCGTTGCCGAGGCATCCTTCAGGATGTCCATCGACTTGATGTCGGAAGGGTTGATGTCGGAAAGCTGGCCCATGAAGGGTATACCGTCGAGCACGATGAGCGGGTCGTTGCTGGCGCTGAGCGAGCGCTGTCCACGGATTCGGATCTGCATCTCTGCGCCGGGCTTCGAGCTGGTCTGCGTCATGAGCACGCCTGCCACGCGGCCCTGCAGGGCCTGTGCTGCGTTTGATGCGGCAATCTGGTTCAGTTTCTCGCCGCCGATGTTGGCCACCGAGCCGGTGACCGACTCACGGCGCTGTGTGCCGTAGCCGATGACCACCACGTCGTTCAGCGTGGTATTGTCTTCCTGCAGGGTGATGTTCAGGTTCTGGCGTCCCTGTGTACTGATACGCTGGGTGACATATCCAACGTACGAAATCTCAATCTGGGCATTACGGTCGGCGGCGACGCTGAACTGTCCGTTCAGGTCGGTAACGCCACCTGTGTTTTTGCCCACTACTTTCACCGATGCCCCGATGACGGGTTCACCAGATTCGTCAATCACTGTTCCCTTTACTGTGCTCTGAGCCAGTGCCCCGAAGGGGAACAAACAGAGCAGGGCAAGCAGCATAAGCGGCTTTTGAAGTGCTTTGAATTTTAACATAGCGTTTGTTTTTGATGTTAGAAAAAGTATGTAAATGTATGATACAAGTTGCGCTGTGTAACAATTTTCGGTTTTCGTGCGTTCTTAATGCAGTGCAAAATTACGCATTATCCCCACCACAGGCTATGCCCCCGATACCAATTCCTTTGTATTTTTGTTGCATGGGGCAAATGTTACAAATAAAAAATTCTATGAAACAAACGCTAAGAAATCCATAAAAACCGCCGGCAGAGGCATCGTCACCCCTCCAGAGGAGCCTTTCCACTGCTGTTTTCCGCCATTTCATCGCTGTCTGTGAGCGGAACGCCATTTCAGCGATTGGCGATAGGGACACGGATTTTTCCCCAAATAAGGGCGTATATGACAGTCTGCCCAGAACGCGAGCATGTCAACCTCAGCGACAAACCTTGTGTCTGTCGTTAGTTGCAGAAGTAACATTTTTATTAGTTGTAGAAGAAACATTTTCAACCGTACAGTTCGAACATTTTTCACATATAATTGCCATGTAATTATTCATTAATTTTGGCAACAATATAACAGTTGAGAAGCAAGCATTTCCGATGGCAGACAGTCATAGGGCCTGTCCCTACAGTAATTGACGCTCCACACGAAGGGCGGGCACATCAAATGGGGGCACAATGTGCTTCCGAAACGAAAGAATGTTGTCCCGGTAGTCTCCCCTCGTTGCCTTCCACCATACAATGAATTGTATTAGTAAAGGCTATCGGGACTACCGGGACAACAATATGACGCTCCAGCTCAACTGGCTTGCCAGGCTAGGAAGAAGGAGCCGGACAGCTCAACACGAAGCACAACTCCTAATTCCTAACGCGGACTAGTTCCTAACTCATTCAGGTTCTACATCATCTACATTTTTGACGTCTTTCTTCTGGCGGCTGAGATTATTCAAATCATCTCCAAAGTACATGTAGAGTGCCTGGATGGCATCGGCAGGCGAGTAATTGCCATCTCGGTTCACATCAGCAAGTTTGATGTTAAAGTCGGTCTGATCCACTCCGAAGTAATTGTAGAGCATCATAATGGCATCGGCAGGCGTCACTTTTTTGTCGCCGTTCACATCGCCCAGCCAATCTAATTCAAGATAATGGCAGACAGGGCCGGTGTAGATGTCGTCGAGTGATGCTGCAGGGCGCATTTTACCGTTAATCACTCTTGCCATCCAGTTTTCAGCATTAACACTTCCCACCGTACTTACGACCCAAAGTTTCATAACATTACCTCCATCAAAGACAACTCCTCTTTGAGGATTCTTCACATTTGCCTTGATATGATAGATCTTTGCATCCGTGTTGGGAACAGTACCCGTAAACTCCACTTTAATGTTAGCGGTAGGCACCTGGTTTTCATTCTCTGAAATCACCAAGAATTCATTATCATATTCCATTAGCGTGAAATATCTAGGCAAGATGAGATCGAATTCGAAGCTCAATATGGCCTGATTGCTTAGTATCGAGATAGGCAGTTGTGTCCCCACATGAGACATTGAGCCATCAGGGAGTAATTCAGGCATGATGTGGTTGTAGTCAAAATTATAATCTTTACGAGTGGTCGAAGATCCTGAATGACTGATGAATTGACAAGTCCAATTATTCATTTCGGCCCGGGAGGCGACAGCAATATCAAATGGAGTAACCTCATTATGCTCACTCATGTCAGAATCATACAAAGTTATTACTCTTGTATCATTTTCACCGGCTTGAGGAAGGGCCCATACGATGTCACTGATTTGGTCATTCATGAGCCAGCAGCCCTGAATGTCCAGACGTTTCAAATAGGGGAACGAAGTGGGCATCGTGAGCCATTGCATCGGGTTATAACTACAATCGACCGTTCTCAGCTTCGTGTTGTTCGACAAATCCAAATCGAGAATTTGGCAATGATCGCAATAAAGATCTTGCAGCTCGGTAGCCTTTGTCAGTTTTAGTTGTCCAGAAGAGGAAAGAAAGGAAACGTTGCTGCATTTCAAACTTGTAAGCTTCGTGAGGTTCTCGATGTTTTGTATTAATGTGGCTTTGTTCTGTATATTATTGCAACCACTGATATTCAATCTTTCCAATTTCGTGTTATTGGTTATGCCGAACTGCAACAAATTAGGACATCCACTGACAAATAGATCTACTAAATCATAACATCTGTTGATGTTTAAACTTTGAAGATTTGGAGCGGTCAAAGTTAATGCCTTTAATTCCGTCTGTGTTGGTAAACTGAGAGTACCGATTTTCTCCGATGCGAAATCTATATTTTTTATACTTTTGGGGAAAGTTATAGCTGAAATTTTAGTCATATTGGTATCAAAGATGGTAAGTTTAGTGTTCCTCGATAAATCAACAGAGTTTTGTAGTTCACTCCAATAACGGAAATAGATTTCTGTCACTTGAGGGAAATACTCTATTCCTTGTATGCTTTTCACATTATTACAATCGTCAAAGTCCTCATCTAAATAGATCAATGTCACGGCATCTCTCTCCGCCTTTGACAAATATCCGTCTCCGTTGGTGTTAAATGCTTTGGGAATATTTGTGGAGCAGCCATTTTTAATAAGATTGCGGAAATACGTGTCGGGGAATGACTTCTGGTTGATGTGCAGCTGGCCTTCTGTCGCCGTAACCGACCACTCCCCCCCCGAATAGATAAATGGAGTCCAATTTTTATTATTACTTTTCTGAACCTGTTGGGCAGTAATGGCATTTCCCTCCCACGGCGAAGAATTGGTTGCTTTATGGCAGAAGAACTGGCCAACGGCTAATCCTGTATTGGAATCAGAACTTTCCACAGGTACACTATAGCACAGTTTGGCCAGTAGGGGCGGCAGCGAGGTAATAAGATTGTCCATCTCGGTATCGAAAATTCTGTTCTGCTGACAGGTCAGGTAATTGAGGAAGGGGTTCTTCGACACATCCAGCGACGTAAGGTCGTTGTTGTCAGCAAACAGGTATTGCAGGTTCGTGAGATACTCTATGCCTTTCAGCGTGGTGAGGCCCTTGCCACCGACATTCAGCGACGTCACCTGGTGGAGCTCGTCGGCCGACAAAGACCCATCTTTGTTAATATCGTAAGTCTTCATTATATTCAGGAGTTTGGTGTCCTGGAAATAGGCAGTACTGATAAGAAGCGGTGCCGGCTCATCTGACACTTCATACGACACAGGCTGTACAGTTGTTTGGCTTTCATAACACAGGACCCTCCACCCCGTGTTAAACCTTGAATTTGCCACGATGCAGTTTTTCTCCGAAGAAGAAGTAGGATTATATAAAACAATCCCGTGAAAGCCACCATTGGAGAACGAGGGCAGGGTGCTGGCCAGTCTTCTCACGGCGGAGTAGTTCATCTGGTTATCATAACAGAACACGCTAACCAGTTTTGACAAGTTCGGCCCTATATACAATGCCCTGAGCTGATTGTTTTGACAATCTAATTCTGTCAGCTCAGTGTTACTGGCAACGCTGAGCGAAATGAGCTTGTTGTTTGAACAATTCAGTGTTTTCAAATTCGTGAAAAACTCGATGCCTTTAAGGTTTTCGATGTTTTTGCCACTACAGTCCATTTCCTCGACAGATTCCAATGTCGCGTCGGTAATCTGAGGATTGCTACTGCTATAGCTGCCATATTTTTGTTTCACAAAATTACGGAAATTGGCATCAGGGAAGTTGGTCTCGTTGACTAGGACCCAAGCACTTGTAGTCAGCGGTGCTAACATGGTCAGCACTACCACGAGGATCAATGATTTAAGTAAGTGTGATTGTTTCATTTTTGTTTCCAAATGTTTGTGGAAACGAAAAGGCGTCAACCATCCGGTGCTTATTTTCCAACTTTGGTTACCGCCAAGTTACCATGCAACGTAAACAAGCAAGAACAGTTCACGCCCCAGGGGCGCGAACCTTCTGAACTGCTTGCTCTCCGTTGCGAATATTGGCGGTATTCAAGTTGGAGAGAGTCAAGAGCAGAAAGCTCAATTTCTCTTTTAAACGGCTCTGACCCTATTGGGACAGCCCCGCCCAAGGGCAGGGAACGGGTGATTTTTCAACGCACAGCTTCCATTTCCGGTTAAGAACTGTTTTTACTTGAGGGCGGATTATCCGCTTCTTTTAGGCGTTACGGTTAGCCCGCTAGTTGGAAGTGCGATGCCTTGCATCGAGGCTCTTCCTTGTCAGTAGTACTTTCTGTTTCTTATTATACAGTTTTAAAAAGTTACACAAATGTTATTAATAGTAAATGTGCCACAAAATTACAAAAAAAACTTTAAACGACAAAAAATTCTCTACGAAATTTCAATTATTTAACTACTTGAAGACTTTGGGGGAGAAAAACGCGAGTTGAGTAGCTGGGAAGAATTTGGAAACGAACGGGGGGGGGGGGAAATCAGGATAAAAATGAGAGCCTATTTGCAACAGCTGACAGCTTGACTAAAAGGAAAGGCAATGGACTAAAGAGGGGAGATGACGCGCGGAAGGGCATGGTGGTTTATAACTGCTTGCCTAAAAGGCAAAGCAATGGACGAAAGAGGGAGAGCTTTCGCGCGCACGCGTATTAAAATAAAAGGGGAGGAAAAACGGCGCTACACGAGCTACTTTGGAACTTAACCTATAGACTGTCAGGCAGTTGTCTGTAGCTACAAGGCTGTTTTTGGCGCTACTCTGTAGCTACAGGCCGGGCTACTGGTCACCAGCACTTCAATTCTCTAGAGAATTCAACCAAAAAGTGCCGCCGTTTGGAAAAATACGAACGCCATTTGGAAAAAAACGAACGCCGTTTGGAAAAATACGAACGCCGTTTGGAAAAAAACGAACGCCGTTTGGGGAAATAGGCTACTTTTTCCCATGTTACACGCGGCAAAGTCGGGAGGCGGGCTTGTAGCTACTAGTGTAGCGCGTTTTTAAGCCCTGTAGCTACCAGTAAACATTTGGCAGTCAGTGTGTTTGCCTGCAAAGTAGCACCTGTAGCGCCTTTTTTCATGTTTTACTACGCGCGCACGCGCGAGAGGGAGCAGATGAAAGCTCTCAAAAAAAAGGCGGGTTTGTTTTGTTTTGCGGGCAACTTTTCGTACCTTTGCACCCGAATTCATATTTTCGTCTTATGAGAAAGATTCTTACTACTGTTCTTTCGCTGGTTGCCGCCACGGCAGCCAGTGCTGCCACGGTCTACATCACGGTGAGCTCTAACCGCTACCAGACGGTGACGGGCTTCGGTGCCGCCTGCTGCGACGGCGCGATGTGCCCCTTTGGCAACGACACGCAGCCTGTGAAGCTGCTCTACGGCCCTACGTCAGACATTGGGTTGAACATCATGCGTATGGAAATATCGCCAAACTTCGTGGGCGACGTCATCGTGGCTGAGTGGGGCAACTATGACACGCCCTACGACTGGAAAGGTTCGCTGCCGTCGGCCAGGATTGTGAAACAGCGCGGCGGCATCGTCTTCGGCACCCCGTGGTCGCCTCCTGGCGAATACAAGACCAACGGCACTGCCCAGGGCGGCAATGCCGAGGACCAGGGCTACCAGCGCGGCGAGCTGCGTGCCGACTGCTACGAGAAATTCTTTCCCTGGCTGAACACGTTTCTGGCATATATGAAGAAGAACGGCGTCAACGTCGACGCCGTGTCCATCCAGAACGAGCCCGACTGGTGGGTGAACTACTCCGGCTGTCTCTACACGCCCCAGCAGCAGCTGAAGCTGGTGAAGAACTATGCCGACATGCTCGACCGCGAGACCTACAGCGGCGTGCGCCTCATCAGCGCGGAGCCTCTGGGCTTCGACCCCCAGTACTCGAACACGCTGCTGAACGACTCGAAGGCACGCCAGCAGATTGACATCATCGCGGGCCACCTCTACGGTCACCCGCCCTTGGGGAACATGAAGAGCGCCGCCACGCTGGCCAACAAATACGGCAAGGAGATATGGATGACGGAGCACTCGGTGACCGACAACATCAACCGTCTGCCCAACTGGCACGAGCAGCTGCTCTTCGCCGAGGAGCTGAACGAGTGTATGCAGGCGGGCTGCACCGGCTATATCTACTGGTACATGCGTGCCCACTGGGCCTTCGTGGGGACGGGCGAGTCGCAATATAACCCTGGTAACACGAAGAACAAGCTGCTGCCCCGCGCCTACGTCATGTCGCACTTCTCGAAGCATGTCACCGGCTCCACCCGCCTGGGCATCGCGTCGTCGAGCTTCGCCGTCGGCACTAACAAGCCGCTGGAGGCTACGGCCTACATCAAGGGCGACTCGCTCATCGTCATGGCCATCGACACCACGAAGGTAGGCTACGACCTGAACCTGAAGCTGCCCGTGAAGGTGGTCAGCGGCACCCATCTGCTGTCGACCGGCAATGAGAAGGAGAACCTCTGCCAGGCACAGCCCATCGCCATCGACGAGCCTGTGAACGAGCTGACGGTGACCCTGCCCGGCCGCAGCCTGAACACCTATATCTTCATGATCGACCCGGCCAGCACTGCCGTCAAGGACGTGCCTGAAGCTGAAGATGCCTCCGGCACGGTCTATTACGACCTGCACGGACGGCAGATGGAAATACCCCAAGGCCTCTGCATTGAACGGCGTGCCGACGGCTCTTCCAGGAAGCTCTTCATCAAGTAGGCTTCCTGGAAAGGAGTAAGGAGGTAAAGAGGAGTAAAGCAGCGAAGCCCCTGCCGGGTGACACGCAAACAGGAGATGGAGCACCATGAGCTTCATCTCCTGTTTGCGTCTGCACGGCGGCGAAGGCAGGATGAGCGAGTGTAGGCCTCAACGGCGCCAATGTCTACTGCAACTTCTTGACCTCGTCTAACGACAGGCCAGTGGCATAGGCTATATCCTCGTCGGGAAGCCCCATCGCCTTCAGGTTCCTGGCAGTATCAAGGAGTCCCTCTTTGCGGCCTTCTTCGCGGCCTTCTTCGCGGCCCTCTTTGCGGCCCTCTTCGAGACCCTTTTTGCGGCCCTCTTTGCGGCCCTCTTTGCGGCCTTCTTCACGACCCTCTTTGCGGCCTTCTTCGAGACCCTTTTTGCGGCCTTCTATTTCGGCTTCCAGCAGTTGTGTCTTTATCACGTCGGTGTCGCGTACCAGTGTGTCCATGTCGTACTCATACTGCTTGCGCTCCTGGTCAGACATCCTCAGCAAGTCCAGGCGCGTACGGGCCTCCTGCAGGCCGGGAGCCGTGGTGTCGGGACGGATGCGCTCGTTCTTCAGGTAGTCCATCCACTCCTCCAGCCAGCCGTCGATAACCTCCTTGTCGAATACATTCACGCGGATGACGAAGTATTCGGGGAACACCTGCTCCGGAGAGAGCACTCTCAGGTCCTCCCGCTCATGGTCGGTGAGCTTCAGACTGTCGTTGGTGTGAACGCCCTTCAGGACGGTCTGTCCGTGGTAGAGGTAATCCTCGCCCTCGCCCATGTTGAAATAGAGGATGTTGATGCTGAACACCTTCTTTACCTCGGCATACGCATCGCCGCTGCTGATGTGCTCGGTTATGGACTTCGCCACACCGTATATCATGCGCTGAAGATAGTCCAGTTCGCGTGTCTGCTGAATCTCGACAAGGATAATCTCGCCCTTCGAGTTCTTCGCCTTGATGTCCACGCGGTTGTACTTGTCGTTTTCCGACTGCTTGTTAGACTCGGTATCCAGCAGCTCGACTATCGTCACCTTATCTTTCACCAACACCGATATCAGCCCTTCGAAGATAGCGAAGTCGGCCTTGTTGCGAAGCATGTACTTCGCAGCCCAGTCAAAGCGTATAAATCTGTTCCTTCCCATAGCGTAACCCTGAACGTTGTTCCACGCCGCAAAGATAAGCAAAAAAGGGCAGACGGCCAAAGTTTTGAGCAGTTATTTTCTAAGCTCCACCAGATTTTGTGTCAGCAATGGCATTATGACCGGTTTTCTCGCAGAAAGACTTTGTGCCGTTGTTTATCAACAAAAGCGGCGTTCCTTCATCGGGGAACGCCGCTTTCGCGTAGACTAATTATTCTTGAGCGTATGCTCTCGGTTACTTCACGACAACCTTACGTCCGTTGATGATGTAGACACCCTTCTTCGTGGGTTTGTCTACCTTCTGGCCACGGAGGTTGTAGATGCCCTCTACCTCGACATTGACGGTCTCTACGGTCTCGATGCCATTCTCCTCGCGGATGATCTTCCAAGAGATGTTATCGAAGTAGTAGTTGTTCTCCAGGGTCTTGTCGGTGTTCAGGTTGAAGGCAATGGTCTGTATGCCATCCAGGTCGGCATCGATGACGCCCTCGTAGACAAACTCCGTCCATTCGGTTGTGAACTGGATGGGGCTGCCGTCGGAGATGACGCGCCAGTGCTTGTAGTTGCCAGGCGTGGTGTGAGCCTGTGCACTGTTGGCAGCGGCATTGTCGGCCTTGATCCACATGGTGACCTTGTACTTCTCACCCTCTGTGAAGACATGATCCTTAGCAAAGATGAAGAACTGAGCGTCCCACTCGTTGGCAGCAGTGCCAGTGGCGTGAACGACAGCACAGGTGGAGCCGTCGATGCCGGCACCGGCCAGCGGGTTCCAGATGAAGCCACCGTCGCCGTCGCCGTTCTTCGACAACAGGCAACCTGCATCCTCACCCTCGCAAGTACCGTTGACGATGAGCTCGTCGGGATCGGGATAGGTGAGCGTGACCTTCAGCACCACAGCGTCCTTAGTGCCCTTCTTCACGAAGGCGTAGGTGGCAGTGTAGGTAGCGGGAGTATTCATGGCCGGATTCATGCCGGGATCCATACCGCCCACCTCGTAGAGCTGGCTGCTCTCGGCGGCAAAGTTGGCCTTCACATAGAAGAAGGCATCAGCGCCCCAGCCCTGCCAGTCGCCAGCGGCATTACGCCAGCCGTCGGTAGTGCCGAGCTTGTAGTTGTCGTCGAGCGAGCCGTCGCTCTGGACAGCATAGATCATGACTTCGTCGAGCGAGCCAGCACCGAGTGTGCCAAGGATAGCGGGCACGTCGACATCGGCATTGAAGCCTTCGTAGCAGCTGCCCACCTCTGAGGTGAAGGGCACCACGACGCCGTTGCCCAGCTGGTTGAGATCGGCGAAGTTGAGCTCGATGACAGGCTTCTCGATGAACTTCACGTTGACCGTGTAGCGCACGCTCTTCTCGCCATTGGTCAGACGCCACTTCACGCTGTAGGTAGCACCTACCTCGTCAGCACCGTTCATGTCGTAGAAGGTGAATGTGCCGTTGGGTATAGCCTCGAAGAACTTCACGCAGATCTTGGTGTTGGCACCCCAGTTCTCAGCTGCGCCTTCGCCGTTGCACCAGCCGTCATAGTTGGCAGCCATGTAGTCGGCGTAAGGAATCAGCGAACCGTCGGGATTCTCGAAGCTCAGCATGGAGGTGGTTACCTCGTCGACGCCCAGGAATGCCTTAGCCTCTGTGAAGTCGACCGTAGCCTCGGTGGGGGTGTAGCCCAGACCTATCTGACGCTCGTGCTTGATGGCCAGGTCGAGCACATTGTCATCGCCCTCGCCCAGATAGGTCAGACGGAAGTTATCCCAAACGGTCCAGTCGGTACCCATGTGCTCGGTCTTCTTGATGCCGATGGTCAGCTGGCCGTCGGTGACGACCACCTTGGCACTCTGCTCGTAGAGACCCTGTCCGAAGGCAGCGCTGGCATCAGCCTGTGAGAATGGAAGTGCGCCATTCAGTGCTTCAGAGGCATCCTCGTCGGCAATACTGGTCAGCGGATAGTCCTCATCGTTCAGATAGACGAACGAGTTGATGACCTCTGAGCCGTCGGCATGTGCAGCAATGGCCACGTCGTTGGTATTGTCCTCCGTGTTGTTGTAACGATAGAAACCGTTCCAGGTAACAATGTACGTACCGTTTGGCACCTCGGCCGTCTGGCTGATGTCGAAGGTCTGCGAATTGCCACCCCACTTCTCGGCGTTCATGTTGGAGTTGTCACCGCCAACGCCGAAGTCATCACCCGTCCAAGCGCTCTTGTTGCGGTTGTTGCGGCCGAAGTTCGGGTCGAGGAAGAGGAAGGTAGCGTCCATGGGATCGTCGGCAGTAGCGGCGGCCAGTCCAGCCACAGCGTCGTCGATGGAAGCGATGATCCACAGGGCGTTCTCGCTATCGGCAGGCAGGTTCTTGCCCAGCACGGTGGTCTCGCCGTCCCAGCCGAAGTAGTTGTCGCCATTGGAAATGGTATAGACATACACCGGTGAGCCGTCGACGGCATTTTCGCCAATGAGGCTTACGGTCTTGATGGTCAGATTGAGAGGAGGTGTCTGATCCATGTAGTCACCATTGAAGTAGTAGCTCTCGCCACCGTTGCTGACCTGCGACTCCATGAAGTAGGTGCCGTCGGGCTGCTTCAGCAGGGTGACATACTCAGGATGGTCAACGAGCGTGGCCTGCGTGCCCCAGCTGTTGCCTGCTCCCCAAGCCTTTTCAGAGGCGGTGTTGACGAGGATGTACTTGCCGTCGGCAAAGTCGGCTTCAGGCAGGGTGTTGAGGTTCTCGTCGGCGAAGCTCTTCTCCACGAATACCTTGATATTGTCGAAGAAGAACGTCACATCGTTGGCCCTGTCCTTCGAGAGGTTGAAGGCGATGGAGCGGAAGGTACCGCCACCGGCCTGGTCGGCACTGATGGTGCCGCTCTTGGAGTAGTGCTGCCACTCGGTGGTGAAGCTGGGCGAGCCAATCATGGAGTAGAAGATGTAGTTGCCGGGCTCGCCGTGTGCCTGCGTGTCGGCAGTGGCATCCTTGTCGGCCTTGTAGTCGAACTCCACGAGGTACTTCGTGCCCTCAGGCAGTACGCAAGGCATGTAAATCCAGAACTGGCTGTCCCAATCCTGGGCTGCGCCGGCAATCGAGGTCACCTTGATGCCACGGCTGCCGTCGACACCTGCACCGTCGTAGATGGTCGAGGGAACCACTTCGGTAGAG
>JAEEGL013936688.1_pt1 | contig 14317 bp, 13 predicted proteins | sample 9134231 | NCBI WGS metagenome assembly JAEEGL01 (sample SAMN16246548, study PRJNA631951) | gut metagenome | biome: gut microbiome; feature: rumen; material: fiber-attached | host: Bos | place: Iran: Karaj | collected 2018-10 | reverse complement strand
TCTTCTTGGATAAGTAAAATTAGGTCACGCACCTCAAAGTTTCGATTTATGGTATATTCTTCGTCATTTATTATGAGGCTTTTTAGGATATCATCTTTGACTAAACCCCAGCCGCTGGCTATAGAATTTGCTACTATTTGATCAACAGCAACCACTTCTTGGATGTATCCATATCCTTTGTTTTTATCAAATATATATCTCGAGCTTGAGATGGTAGGGGTAATACCTAACAAGATTTTTTTGACGGAGGCAGTATTTGTACCATCGTAATAGTGTAAAAGGTTTTCTGTTACATTTTTTACGATATTTAGTGGTACTGCGTAATTTATATTTTGGTCAGTTCCATCACCTGCGTTGGTTATACCGATAAGCTGACCTCGAGAATTGAATAATCCACCTCCTGAGCTACCTCCATAGATGGATGTATCCATTCTGATAGTGCGGTGAGTGCGAGTTTGGCCATCGATATTTAGTGATATTAATTCATTATCCACACTGATTACACCTTCAGTTACACTAATACCTGCGTTCTCAGGGTTTCCTATAGCTATAGCAGTTTCTCCTACATAGTAGTTATCAGCCATGGTTACAGCTTTGGCACTAGGGTTGATGTTGTTTATTTCATTAGTGGGCACTTTGAGTATGGCGATATCATGCTCCACTGATCCACCTACTAGAGTAAAGTTTAGGGCGTATGGACCATAATTATATTGGGCATATCCATCTTCATCGGTGTCACCTTTGGTAGGATGGCCATCGCTGCCGTATAGATATCCCACGATCTTGTGAGCAAAGTTCGAACCATTATCCTCATTGACATTTGTGCTATACACTACATGGTAGTTGGTAATCACATAGGTAAAATCAGTATCCATCTTGTAAATTACTGCTGAGCCACACATCACATTTACTACTTTTTCTTGTTTTACAGTAGGGGGGAAGAAGCCGTTCCATGATGGCATCGTGCTAACTGTGGTGGTGGTGTAAAACTCGGTATATACTTTTAGACAAGATAGCAGACACTCATTTGCTACACGGCTATTGTCTGATGTAGTGAGGGTGAGGTATTTATTTAAAAACTCTTCATAGCTGATATTCTGTTCATCTGGATTTTCAGTTTTGTATTTTTCGAAAATTTCGTTGATAGATACGTCTGCACCATCTTTACCGTTTTCGATAGTAATGGTGGATGATGTGCCATCAGAATATGTGATTAGGTAGTTGTTATTGCCATCTGTAGAGTTTGTTTTACTAATGCCAGTTACATACACAGTACTCGGGGAGGTTGAGTCAGGATTTTGAGAACAGCCCATGAGTAAAAACGGAGTGCTAAGAGCGGCTATTGCACTAAAAACAACTCCAGTAATCTTTTTTCTAAATTTTTTGTCTTTCATATTTTCACCTCAATTTTTATATAAATTGATTATAGCACAATTAAAAATTAAAGTAAACGAATTTGAAGTTTTTATGTATGTTTTTAAGAAAAAGTGATATGTTTGTATAGTTGACAAAGAATACAAAATGTGATAAAAATAATAGGAGTAGGAGGAGAAAATGAGTAGTTACAAAGGAATATTAATTAGCTTTGAGGGTGGAGATGGTAGTGGAAAATCAACTCATGCAGAGTTGTTTAAAAATTACTTGGATAGTAAAGGTCTTCCATTTTTTACCACAAGGGAACCTGGCGGGACAGATTTTTCGGAGGCTGTCCGAGCTCTTACCAAGGATACACGCTTTAGTGAAAAGTCAGAAATAAGTGAATTGTTGCTGTTTGAATCGGCTAGAGCAGACATAGTAAAAAAGCGCATCATTCCCGCTCTAGAGCAAGGCGATGTGGTGGTGATGGATAGGTTTTTTGATTCTACCACAGCATATCAGAGTTTTGGTCGAGGCATTCCTCGAGATGTAGTAGATAGTGCAAATGCTATCGCAACATATGGGATCAAGCCTGATATTACATTTTACATGAGAATTGAGCCGCAGGCAGCCTTTGAAAGGCGTGGTGGGATAGATCCAAGTGATGCTATGGAGATAGCAGGTATGGCATTTCACAATAGAGTAATGCAAGGATTTGATCAATTAGCCAAGGAAAATCCAGATAGATTTGTAACAATTGATACAACCAAAAGTGTGGATGAAGTTTTTCAAAAGATAGTGTCCACTTTTGATAGCCGTTGGAAAAGACGCAAGAAAGAAGGGTGATATGGAAGAGATTTGGGGAAAGTTTTGTAAGAGTGCAATATACTTAGATGTTGTCAAAAATAGATTGGCACACACGGTTTTGATAGTAGGAGAGGATAGTTTTGCATTGGATAAATTTTGTCAAAATTTGGTGCTTACTATTATGTGTGAAGGGGATAAAAAGCCCTGTCTAAATTGCAATGCATGTAAAAAAGTACTACACAACAACAATGTTGATGTGTGTTTTTTCCCTCGTGATAGCAAACAAATGAATGTAAAGGAAATTGAGGAATTTGAAGACCTAGTTTATTCTGCTCCGTACGAGGCTAACCAACATGTTTTTGTGCTAAAAAATGCAAATCTAATTGACAAAAACACTCAAAACAAGTTACTCAAAATATTAGAAGAGCCTCCAGCAAATACATATATTATTTTACTTGCTAGTGAAGAGTACAATATTTTGCCCACTATAAAATCTCGGGCGAGAATTGTGCGTGTGCCCAAGATGGATGCTGGGGAGATCGAAAGTGTACTCAATGAATCTGTAAATAATAGCATAGCGACAGCCACGGCACTATCTTATAGTGATAACAATTGTGCCAAAGCAATTCGATTTGCTACGGATGAGAATTTTTTGATGCTCGTGCACATTATGGAAGATTTGTGCAAGAATTTTAGTCATTCTTCTCAAATGTTAAGCTATGCGAGCAAGTTGTATGGTTTTGCGCCTCATTTTGATGATATGCTGGAGATTTTTCTCAATTTGATAGAAAGGGCTATTAGATATCTGACAGGTGGTAATTTGCAAGATGAATTGGCAAAGGCAATAGTAGAGCAATATAGTATAAATGCGCTGATTGAGTTTAATCGGCAATGCCTCGTGTTTGAAGAAAAGTTTAAACGAAATGTCAATGCTAATAGTTTGATTGATGGATTTTTGTTTATGATTTTGGAGGTTAGACACAAATGGCCTATTACACTGTAAGGTTTAATGATGCTCGCACTCTAGTTTGTGAAAGCGAACTGCCTATTCAGCCCAAACAAGCTGTGGTCGTAGACTTTGAAGGGATAAATGAATATGGCGTAGTGCTTCATGAGGTAAAAGAAGGGGAAGAAGTGCGTCCTATAATTAGGGTAGCAACACCAGCTGATGAAGAACAAAACAACCGCATGCTAGCCTTTGTCGAGCAGGATAAAAAGAAAGTAAGTGAAAAAGTAAATGCTCTAGGACTAGAATTAAAGTTAATCACTGTGTTGCGTAGTCTAGATGCAAAGAAGATATTGGTGATGTACACTGCCGCTGATAGGGTGGATTTTCGTCAATTAGTTCGAGATTTAGCTGGGGTATTTAGAATGAGAGTCGAGATGCGTCAGGTAGGTGAGAGAGATGAGGCAAGATTTGTGGGTGGCTGTGGACCGTGTGGTCAAAAATTTTGTTGTACTCGCTTTAATGGAGCAAATAAGATGATTTCTGTCAAAATGGCTAAAGTACAAGGCTTGTCGCTTACTCCCAACAGGATAAATGGAGTGTGTGGTAAATTGATGTGTTGTCTAGAATATGAATATGACCAATATAAGGATATCCTATCCAAAATGCCAGCACTAAAGAGTGAAGTAAAGACTCCAGATGGGGCAGGCGTTGTAGAATATCATGATTATTTGGGGGAGCAGGTTGCTGTGCGATTTAAGGATGGTAATGTGCAAAAATACCCTCTGGATAAGATAAAGTTTAAAACTCAGGCAGTACTAGATGAAACTGATGACGAAGAATTACCCGAAGAAAAGGATGAATAGCAACAAAAAAACACGTGACCAACGTGTTTTTTTGTTTTTAGAGTTTCTTTATTGCATCATAAGCACCACTAATTACATTCTTGGCGCCGACGCCTATTACTATTCCTCCAAGAATTGGATAACTTGTTAAAGCAGCAATTGCAGAACCTAAAACAATTTCAATGTATCCGATAATCTCAGATTTTGTAATTTGCATCCTAGGTCTTCTTTTTACTGATTTGACCATATCCGCATCCTCCGTTATTTATCCCTAAAATCTTCTGGCAACCAACCTCCGATTTCGCCCCCATTATATCATAGAGGGGGTGATTTGTCAATACACTTTTTTAAAAAACAACAAAAAATAGCCGTTTTTGGGCTATTTTTTATGGTTTTTGGGCGATTTTTGGGGTAAAAATGGCAAAATTTAGTCAAAAATTGCGATTTTAGTCAAAAATCGGGTCATCTAATGGTTGGACAGGAACAGGTGAGTTTTCTTCCGATGATGGAGCAATAGGAGGCTCAGGTGGTGGAGGTGGTGGTGCATCAAAAATGTCATCATCAGTAGCGGCTAACTCGCCACTAATCTTTTGAAAGGCCTGTTGATTTTGTGGAGTAATAGGTGGGGGAGCGGTCGATTCAAGGCTAGCCATATTAGCATCTTTTTCAGTGCTGCGGAATGTGGTCGTAGCACCATCCCAAATAAGAGGTATATCTCCTAAAGCACCATTACGGTGCTTGGCTAGTATCAAAAATGCTTGGGTAGGGTCTAGACTAGCATCTTTGTTGGTATCAGCGTACCTACTAGGACGGTGGATAAACATAACGATATCCGCATCTTGCTCGATAGCACCAGTCTCACGTAGGTCGCTAAGTTGGGGCTTGTGATCTCCGGCTGTTCGTTGCTCTACAGCTCGAGATAACTGACTGAGTGCGAGCACCGGTACGCCCAAGTCTTTTGCCATGATTTTTAGGTTTCGGGATATGTCACTCACTTCTTGTTGACGGCTGTCACCACGATAGTTTTTTCCACTACTCATCAATTGAAGATAGTCTATCATGACAAAGTCTAGTCCACAAGATGGGTCATTCTTTAGGCGCATACACTTACTCTTTATCTCAGCTGGAGTGTTGTTGGAATTGTCATCGATAAAAATATTTGCTTCGGCCAGCTTGTTGACAGCTTTTCGAAAATTTCGTTGTTCGGTTTCATTTAGGTCGCCACGGATTACTTTTTCCATGGAAATGGTTTTACAATACTCCTTTGCCAAGCTACATGCCATCCTGCGTGCTAGTTGGATGCGAGGCATTTCTAGAGAGAATATTGCACATGTCTTTTTGTACTTGAGGGCAGCATTTTGCACAAAGTTTACTGCCAAACTCGATTTACCAAATGATGGACGAGCGGCTAAGATTATAAGGTCGCCTTTTTGAAAACCATTTGTATAATGATCTAGGCCAGGGAATCCTGTGAGCATACCTTTTTTAGCATCGGGATTTTGAAAACACATCTCAAAATCTTCTACCACGTCCTCAAGGCTATCACGTATATGCTCGAGATTGGAGGTATCATGCGTTTGAGAAATGCTATATACCAAGTCTTCTGCAAAAGAGAGCGATTCTTCGCCATCGGCATTGTTGTAGGCATTTTCGATGATTTCGCCACCTGCGTTGATAAGAGAGCGGAGGGTAGCATTGTTTTTTACTATATCTACATAATACTCAAAGTTTGTGGCAGTGGGGAGTACGTTGGTAAGGGTAATCAGATAATTTACGCCTCCGATGGTATCTAGGAGCCCTTTACTCTCGAGTTCGCTAGTCAGTATGATGTGGTCAAAGTATGTGTGATTTTTTTTGACAAACAACTCTTGCATTGTGTCAAATATAATCTGGTGTTCTTTGGTAAAAAAGTCTGTTTTTTTGAGAGATGTTAGTATTGTGGAGGGAGCATCTTGGCTAATGAGCACAGCACCTAGTACTGCTTGTTCTGCCTCAAAACTAAATGGTAATTTGCGTGCTGATGCTGCTTTTTTTGCTTCTGCCATAATGACCTCCTAAGTGATTATTCTTCTGCTTCTGGATGAGTTTTGAGAAACTCCTCACGTTTTTGTTTTACTCGTTCTTTATATTTATCCACTATTATATATCCTATTACTGAGCCGCCTACTAGTATGATACAATCTATCAGTATCAATACAAAACTAGACACTGCGTTTCCAATTATAAGGCTAACTATTATGACGAGGGGGATAACGCACAGCATAGATACAAGAAATGTCTTCATATTATCGGCCATTTCTTTACGAGTTGCTTTAGCCATATTTTCCTCCAATTCAGTTATTTTTTAAGTCTACAACAAAATCGATTTCTTGACAAGGTTTTTTGATACTTTTCCCCAAATTTTTTCTACAACACTTTTTTTGTAAGTGGGTAAATGTGGGGAAAAGTTTGATACCTAAGCGTGTTCGCACTCTAATTTACAAAATTAGTAAATTTAGTAAAAAAGTTGTCAAAAAGGTATTGCAAAAAATTTAATTCTGTGCTATTATATTTTTATGACTTCGAGTGGTCCGCTGTGGGAAGAAAGGGCTAGCTAAAAAGTAGGAGAGCATGAGTTGGGCAGGGCAATAGTTGGCATATCATAAGAACATTCGGATTAATCTTTCAAGGAGGTGTAAAGTCATTATGAACATTATTGCAACGTTAGAAAAAGAAGGGCTAAAGCAAAACGTAGCTGATTTCAACATTGGTGACACTGTAAAAGTGTTTGTAAAGGTTGTAGAAGGCGACAAAGAACGTTTGCAGGCTTATGAAGGAGTTGTTATTGCTCGCAAAAATGGCAGCATTCGTGAGACATTTACCGTGCGTCGTATCAGTTTTGGTGTCGGCGTTGAGAGGACTTTCCCTGTTCACTCACCACGAATTGACCACATCGACATTATCCGTAGAGGTAAGGTTCGTAGGGCAAAACTTTACTACGTGCGTAAGCTCAGTGGTAAAAAAGCTAAGATTAAAGCGAGTGTGTAATATTCGCTATGTAAAAGTGCTAGTTAGAGCACTTTTTTTGTTGTCAACAAGATTACTTGCTTTAGTAATGTATTTTTATATAAAAATAAAAAAAATATGTTGACAAAATTGGTTTTTTATGCTATAATAAGAGCATAACATAAAAAAGGGAAGGTAAAATTATTATGGAAGATTTAAAAAAGAAGCGTAGAATAAAAGATTTCTTTACGTTTGAAGATGGGGTGTTGACTCTTAGGGATCCTGACATCCACACCAAAAGGTCTTTTAAGATGCGTATTGACGAAGTTACGCAAGATTTTGCTGGTGGTTTGTTGGATGAATTTGATAGACAAGGATTTGACCCTGCTGATGTAAAAGAAATAGTGGTTGACAATATTCAAATCAGTTCATCTGATGATTTTTACTTGGGTTTGGATTTATTTGAAAATGTGGAGACAATTACATTTAATCCTGATGTTAAACGAGTGAACAAAGGATATTTTTATGTGCCAGATTTTGGTGTATATGAAGATGGTTTTATGAAAGATGCTTACAAAAATCTAAAGACTGTTCGATTTAACGGTACATTCGCAAATAAAGAGGTATTTGGATTTTTAAATAAATATGGATGTCGACTTCCACAAACTTTGGTATTTAACAATGTGGATGATGAGAGCATTGAGCGAGTTTGTCAAGCAAATCCACAATGTAAAGTAAAATTGGAAAATTGTGGCTATGGTATCACTTCAGGTGGTAACAAAGATGGGCAAGAGGCTAAAGATGTTTTTGAGCAACTTTCGGCTAGGAGGGGTGCATGCAGAGTAGAGACAGATAAGATAAAAGAAGAGTTGAGAAAAAAGCAAGAAGAGGATGAAGAAAAGTTTCGTATAGCAAGAGAAGAGCAAGAGAGACTAAGAGATGAAGAGCGACGTAGGCAAGAAGAAGAGGATTTCAGAAGAGAAAAACTTAGACAACAAGCACTACATGCTGGAGTAAATGAATCTTGTGCATTTGATTCCCAAACTAAAGAGCTGAAAATATTAGGTTCTAAGGGGTTTGCTCTTGGTATAATACTAGATTATTTGAAGTTAAAACCAGATGATGTAAAATCTTTACGTATTAGTTGTCCAAATGAAATAGATATACCTACATGGGATAGCTATAGCGGTTTTCCTATGACCACTAACTATTATAGAAATCACTACCAATTGCCAATACTTGAATTAGATCAAATAGTTTTTGAAAATGGTGCACGTATTAATAATAGTACATTTGGAAGAGGTACTTTTAGAGTGCAAGATTGTTTTACTGCTAAGTATTATGATATGTTTAAATATACAGCAAAAAGTATTATCATAGAGCCTGGGGTAGTGTTTGGACCAAGCTATTATAAAGGAGCAACTGGTAAATACACTGACGAAAGGATTTTTAAATATGCATCAGGAGAAATAATTCGTAACGATTTGGAAACAAAAAAGAAGAACATAGTTTCATCTATACAGGAGGAGTTTGGAATTGATGAGCCACAAGAGCAAATCAAAGAGGTAAGGCAAAAGTTAAACAATAGCCAAAATTTAGCGACTGATGTAATAAGATTGGCTAGAAAAAATGAAGAAGAAAAAGTAATTCCTCAGCCATAGGTGCGTAAAAGAATACACTATTCAACTTGAATAGTGTTTTTTTTATGCAAAAGTAGTTGACAAAGTGGAATTTATGTAGTATAATATCAAAAGTCAAAGAAAGTCAAACTTTATTCTTTGTACTATGGGAGGAATGTATTATGGCCAATATTTCGGATATGATAGAGGAGTTTATCATTGATACTCTGGGGGAGGATGAGCAGTTGGATATCTGCCGAAATGACTTAGCAACATACTTTAATGTAGCACCCAGTCAGATAAACTATGTACTGTCCACTAGGTTTAATTATGCTAGGGGCTTTCTTACAGAGTCAAAACGCGGCGGTGGCGGGCATATAACTATCTTGCGAGCGGTAGATGATGACTGGGAAAAATCTGTGGCTGATCGGCTAAAAGATCCTATTGACTACAAAAGTGCATGTTACATTGTAGATGAAATGGCATCTAAGCAAAAACTAAATAAAGATGAATGTGCACTACTAAAAGCGGTAATCAATCCAGTGTCATTAGCTAATCCATTTAAACTAGAGAATCAAATGAGATCTCAAATATTGCGCCGAATCCTTTTTGAAAATAAAGGAAGGAGGGAATGATTATGTATTATTGTGATAAATGTGGTCGTCCTGCTACAACACTTACTTGGATCGAAGTAAATGGGGAGAGACTCGAGCAGCACTTGTGTTCTGAGTGTGCAGAATACTCAGACGACTTTGATAGTTTTGATGATTTTGTGCAACCTATGGTGGGTGAGTTTTTCGACTTTCCTGTCGCATTTGCTAGAAAGAAGCCATCAAAGCATATTCCGACTTGTCTAAGTTGTGGGTTTACCAGTGATGACTATTTGCAGAGCGGTAAGTTTAATTGTCCAGATTGCTATCGTTACCTTGGGCAAGTTACTGAGCCAGATTTTTCAAAGTCTAATCCAAAGGTTAGTTTTGATAAGATAAAATTACGTAAAAAACCAAAGCCACAATCAAGGCTAGAGATTTTGAAAGCAAATCTAAAGAAAGCTGTGGATGAGGAACGTTATGAAGATGCTAGTGAAATAAAGAAAGAAATAGATAAATTAGAAGGAAAGGGGGAATAGTAATGAACGGTTTTACAAATCTAGTTGATACAGTGTTACAAAATGCTGGAGAATTAGCAACTCAAAGTGGTCATACAGAACTAGGTACAGAGCATTTGCTATTTGGGTTAATTTCTGTAGAAGAGTGTTTGGCGAGCCAAATACTAAAAAAATATGGGGTAGATAAGGCAAGTTATCTACAACTATTTGATGAAAGTGTGCAGAAAAGCGCAAGTTTGGAGCAAAGTGAGATTGACCTTACTCCATTAGTAAAGGAAATTTTGCGTGCTAGTCAAGAAATATCAGCAAGGTTAAATCAAACATTTGTAGGTACGGAGCACGTTATGCTAGCTCTTCTTGCTACATCACGTAGTGCTGGGGTAAGTATGCTAGAGCGTGGTTTTAACGTAAATATCGATAGTTTAAAGGTAGAAGTACTAAATGCATTGCGTAACGAGGTAACCGATGAAAATGGTGCCCCAAAGGATGAGGATACTACCGGCAGTACTCTACCCAAAGAACTACTCGAATTGGGAACAGACCTTACTCTCAAGGCAAAGCAAAATAAGATTGACCCTATCATTGGGCGAAATGATGAAATAGCTCGAGTAATCGAGATTCTCTGTCGTAAGACAAAGAATAATCCTGTGCTAATAGGTGAAGCGGGAGTGGGTAAATCTGCCGTTGTAGAGGGCTTGGCACAAGCAATTGTGAGTGGCAATGTGCCCGAATTACTCCAAGGTAAGACTATCTTCTCTCTGGAACTAGGGTCACTTATGGCGGGTACTAAGTACAGAGGTAGCATGGAAGAAAAGCTCAAAAAAGCTATCGACATTCTTACCAAGAATGATAAGATTATCACTTTTATCGATGAATTGCATACACTAGTTCAGGCGGGCGGAGACAAAGGTGAAATTAGTCCAGCAGATATGCTAAAACCATACCTTTCCCGTGGGGAATTACAAACTATTGGAGCAACCACTACTGACGAGTATCGTAAGTTTATCGAGAAAGATAAGGCGCTCGAGCGTAGGTTTCAACCAGTGATGGTAAATCCTCCATCAGTCGAGCAAACTATCCAAATCCTTACAGGACTAAGAGATAGTTATGAAGCATTTCATAATGTAAAAATAACAGATGAGGCAATTCAAGCGGCAGCTACTCTTAGTGATAGATATATCATGGATAGAAGTTTACCAGACAAGGCAATAGACCTTATCGATGAGGCTAGTAGTAGAGCTAAGGTAAATGGTTCACTTGCGCCCACACCACTAAAACTCAAACAAGAAGAATTAGCCAAACTCGAAAATGACAAAAAAGAGGCAGTTGTTGCTCAAAACTACGAAAAGGCAGCAGAGATTCGAGAGCAAATCAAGGCACTAAATATCGAAATAGAAGAGATGCAAAAGGACTTTGAAAAACAAGAAAAGGCTGTAAGCATTGGGTTTGATGACATTGCTAGGGTAGTCAGTGCTTGGACCCATATACCAGTGACCAAGATGACAGAAACAGAGCGTGAAAAGTTGATGGGACTAGAGGACATTTTACACGAGCGTGTTATTGGGCAAGAACAAGCTGTTGTCGCTGTAAGTAAAGCAATTCGACGTGCTAGGGCTGGACTCAAAGATCCTAATAGGCCTGTAGGGTCATTCCTATTTTTAGGACCAACTGGTGTAGGTAAGACAGAACTTAGTAAAGCGCTTGCAGAGGCTTTGTTTGATGATGAAAACCTTATTATTAGGTTAGATATGAGTGAATTTATGGAAGCGCATTCTGTGAGCAAGTTGATTGGATCGCCTCCAGGTTATATAGGACACGATGATGGTGGTCAACTTACTGAGCAAGTGCGTAAAAAACCTTATAGCATCATACTATTTGATGAAATTGAGAAAGCGCATCCAGATGTATTTAACATATTGCTACAAGTTATGGATGATGGAAGATTGACTGATAGCCATGGGCGAACAGTAAGCTTTAAAAATACTGTCATTATTATGACATCAAATGCTGGAGTTAGTACCCCTGCATACAAAAAGAATCGTCAAGCCTACGAAAAAGAGGATGATGAGGAGCAAATTGCAAAATTGGATGAAGAGGCTAGCGACATCCTAAACAAGGCAATAAAGGGAATGTTTCGTCCAGAATTTTTAAATCGTATCGATAGCATAGTTATATTCAAGTCTTTGAGTAAGCCTCAACTTGCGCGCATCGCAAAACTGCTTATTACCAAAGTCGTAAAGAAGTTAAAAGAGCAAGAGGTAGATATCAAGTTTACCGAAGATGCTTTGCGCTACCTTGTGCAAAAGGGGTATACGCCAGATTTTGGGGCAAGACCACTGCGTCGTGTCATTGAGCAAGAGATAGAAGACAAACTTGCTGATGAGATATTGGCAGGTAGACTAAGTAGTGGCGCAAAGGTTACAGTTGATGCCGACATTGCTCAAGGAAAATTGAAATTTAGGATAGTAAATCCTCAACTTGCTGAGCACAACTAGTCTTGACTAATTAGCAAAAAATTGAAATTTTTCTTGACTTTTGTATTTGATTGCGGTATAATAATGCACATATTTTTTATTAGGAGTTTCGTAAAAAATGGAAAAAGAAATCGTTGTTACCGAAGAAGGTTTAAAGCAACTTAAAGATAGATTAGAACTACTCAAGAATGTAAAACGTCCGCAGTGTATCGAGAAAATCGGTATCGCACGTAGCTATGGAGACCTTAGTGAAAATGGTGAATATCATGCAGCAAGGGAAGAGCAAGCCAACATTGAGACAGAAATTCTCGAGATCGAGGAAAAGCTTCGTCATATCAAGATTATTGATGACAAGGATATCGATACTAGCGTAGTAGGTTTGGGGTGTACTGTGCTTATCCACGACCTCAAGTTTGATGAGGATCTCACATACAAGATTGTGGGTAGTACTGAGTCAGATCCTGCCAAAGGTCTACTTAGTAACGAGTGTCCAGCAGGTAAAGCTCTGATGGGGGCCAAGGTTGGACAGACTGTAACATACAAGGCAAATGTTGGGGATATTCAGTTGAAAGTTCTAAAGATATCTATATAATCTATATAATATATAAAAACCACTACTTGTGGTTTTTAATTTTTGAGCTAAAACACTCTTGATTGTCGGTAGTTTGGAATGAGAAATTGCAAAATAATTGCAGAATTTTAAAAAATTTTGCAAAAAGGTATTGCAAATTTGAGACAATTGTGATATAATCCATTACGTAGCTAGTTAGGCGGTCGAATTTGCATTTTGCAAATTAGGAAAGTCCGAGCACAGCAGGGCAGGGTGCAAGATAACGTCTTGTGGAGGCGACTCCAAGGATAGTGCAACAGAAATACACCGCCATATATGTTAGAACTTTTGTGTTTTTTGATATTAATTATCATACCTCCTATTTTTTCGCAAAGGTCATGTATATGGTAAGGATGGAAAGGTGATTTAAGAGATTACCGGTATCGCAGAGATGTGATATGCTATGTAAACCCCACCTTGTGCAAGACAAGGGAACAACAAGAGTTGCCCACTCGTTCCCGATATACGTCGCTTGAATGTTTTAGCAATAAAACATCTAGATAGATGACCGTCCTTTGACAGAACTCGGCTTACAGGCTAGTCTACAAGGAGAGCTTCGGCTCTCTTTTTTTTTGTGTATTATGATATTGCCATTATCCTATGAAAGAAAAAGACAAAGCATATACTTTGTCTTTTTTAATTAGTAGGCTGGAGTTTCTCCAGTTTTTGATTGGTGAGAGGATAATCATTTTTAATTAATAATAGTTTAATTTCGTGTTAATGGGCGAGGGTGAGGGTGATATTCAAGATCTGTTTCTAAATTTCTCAAAAGTATTCTCTCATTAGTTGGTAACTCTATTGTGTTATTTTTACTTTCAGATTCAGGGGTTATGTCAAAGTAGCCATCAGGCTTTTTATAAAACTCAACACCATGGATAATTTTGTCAGCTCTTTTATTCATAGAATAAACAGAGTCTATTGATAAGTATTTATTTTATAAGTAATATTTTATCAAGTCGTTTGCTATTGGTCAAGCGAATTGACTTAAATATAATCACTTTGCTTGACAAGAAAATTTAAGGTTTGTAAAATGTTATAGGAGGTTAATTATGACATTTTACGATGTGGAAAATTATGCAGAAATTTACAACGAGATGAACATAAGTTTTTCTCGAGATTTAGCACGAAATTTATCAAACTATTTGGTTAGCAAAGGAGTAAAGGTAACTTCGCTACTAGATTATGCTTGTAGTACTGGTGTTTTTTGTGAGTTGATGAAGAAAAAGTGGAAATTAAAGAATTGTGTAGGGCTAGATTTATCAAAGAAAATGCTAAAGTTAGCTAAAGATAGCACTAAAACACAGGTTAAATATATATACGGAGATATGACTGAATATAGTTTTGCTGATAAATTTGATTTGGTAACATGTAACTATGATGCTGTAAATCACTTGGAGCAATTTGATGATTGGAAAAAGCTTTTTAAAAAGGCTTTTACTCACTTGAATAAGGGCGGGTATTTTGTGTTTGATTACAACACAAATCATAAGTTAGAAAGGTTTAAAAATAGCTTTTGGTTTACTGAAAGCCCCAAGTTTGACTTTGTTTCTAACATTCATGCAGAAAG
>JAEEGL013695575.1_pt1 | contig 14317 bp, 8 predicted proteins | sample 9134231 | NCBI WGS metagenome assembly JAEEGL01 (sample SAMN16246548, study PRJNA631951) | gut metagenome | biome: gut microbiome; feature: rumen; material: fiber-attached | host: Bos | place: Iran: Karaj | collected 2018-10 | reverse complement strand
TGTTGAGTTTTGCTTTCAGTTAAATGCTGTCAAGACTCCTGGTGGGTGTTACGGTAGGGATATCCAAAAGCCTGAGGGCAAAAATGGGAGACACGGTGGACAGGATTCCCATTTCCTATTATGATACGGTACCCTACGGAGATATCCTGAGCCGTCTTACCAATGATGTGGATACCCTGACCGGAGCCCTTTCCGGTAACATGGTCACCATCTTCACCTCTGCGGTACAGGTTGTGGGATGTCTTATCATGATGTTTGTCATTAACTGGGTATTGGCCATCTGCGTAGTGGTCTCCGCACTGCTGGGGATCGCCGCATCCATGGTGCTCTCCAAAAAGAGTAAACCCAGATTCAAGGCCCAGCAGAGAGGGATCGGGGAACTGAACAGCCTGATCGAGGAATCCCTGTCGGGACAGCTGGTGATCAAGGCCTTTAACTGTGAAGAGGATGTACAGAAGGAATTTGATATAAAGAACCGGGAACTGTATGATACGGCCTGGCGTTCCCAGTATCTTTCCTCTTTAATGACTCCCGTCATGCAGTTTGCGGGTAATCTTTCCTATGTGATCGTCTGCGTGTTCGGAGCCGTTCTTGCCATGAAAGGGATAGCCGGGACCACGGTGCCCGTGATCATTTCCTTTATTCTGTATGCACGGCTCTTTTCCACACCCCTTACCCAGATCTCCCATGCATACCGTATGGTCATGCCCTCCATGGCGGCATCGGAGAGGATCTTTGCTTTCCTTGATCTTGAGGAGATGGAAGAGGACAGGGGGGATGGCGTCGTTCACGATGCCAAAGGAAACGTATCCTTCCGGAATATCCGGTTCGGTTATCTGGAAGATATGCCCATCATCCATGATTTCTCGGCCGAGGTGAAGGCCGGGCAGAAGGTGGCCATCGTAGGTCCCACGGGAGCCGGCAAGAGTACCATGATCAATCTGCTGATGAGATTTTATGAACTCTGGGGCGGCAGCATCCTCATCGACGATGTTCCCATCAATACCATTCCCAGAGATGACCTGCATGCCATGATCAGCATGGTACTTCAGGACACCTGGACTTTCGAAGGTTCCATCAGGGAGAATGTGGTCTATAATACCCCGGATGTTACGGAGGAAGATCTCCGCAGAGTCATCGAAGACGTGGGACTCAGTTATTTTGTGGAGACGCTTCCGGATGGAGTGGATACGGTGATCAGTGAGACATCATCCATTTCCGCAGGACAGAAACAGCTGCTTACCATCGCAAGAGCAATGATCGAAAATCATCCCATCCTGATCCTGGATGAGGCAACATCCTCGGTGGATACCCGTTTGGAAAAGATCATTCAGACGGCCATCGACAAGCTTACGGAGGGACGGACCTCCTTCGTGATCGCCCACCGGCTTTCCACCATTAAGAATGCGGATGTGATCTTCGTTATGAAAGACGGGGATGTTGTGGAAACGGGAGATCATGATACACTGATGCAAAAGGGCGGATTATACGCTGATCTATATAACAGTCAATTCGAAACGGCATAAGGAGGGAGCAACATGACCATCGACAAAAAAATCACCGAGGATAATACACTGTATCTTTCGGTCACGGGACGCCTGGATGTGGAGACTTCTCCGCAGTTCAGGGAATATGTTTCGGATCTTCCGAAGGAACAGGAGAAACTGGTCCTTGATCTCAAAGATATGGAATACATGTCATCTGCCGGTCTGCGCGAACTTCTGGTGTTCAGAAAAAGATATGCCGGATCGGATATCAGGATCGTGAACGTGACCCAGGAGATCATGGATATCTTCAGTATGACCGGATATAATTCCATGTTCGAGATCGAGGTGGCCAAGGGCGACATCTCCACCTATCTGAAGCAGTCCTTAAAGGGGATCCTGGGAAAGAAGAAAAAGGAAAACCCCGACGGGATCTTCCTGAAGGGAGACCATGATGTATATTCCTATAAGGACGTGGATATGGCATCCCAGATCATCGCCGGGGATCTTGCCAAAGCCGGGGTGAAACGGGGATCCCATGTGGGTCTCTGCGGATCCAACTCCATCAACTGGGTGCTTACCTTTTTTGCCATCCAGAAACTGGGAGCCATGGCAATGCTCATCAATCCCTCCCAGAAGCCGGAAGAGATCGGACGCACCGCATCCATCGGCGATATCACCTTCCTCTGTTACGGACAGATCCGGGATCTTGGAGATGCGGATGTATTCCGCAGTGCCGTTACGGACGTACAGGATAATACCATCACCGGATTCTATGACTTTGAGGCACAGAACTACAAAGACAGATATGCGGAATATGAAATGATCAGCGGCGATTTCGGGGAACAGACAGAGCCCGACTCGCCCTGTACGGTACTTTTTACGTCGGGATCCACGGGCAAGCCCAAGGGTGTACTGCTTTCCTCCTATAATATGCTGAATGCGGCCAGAGTTCAGGTCCGGATGCTCCGGGTTACGGATAAGGACAAACTGCTTCTCATCGTACCCCTGTTCCATATCCTGGGACTGGTGGTCTGCCTTCTGCCCTGTGTCCTTACCAATGCGGTGCTTTATATCCCTGATGATATCAGGACGGATACCCTTATCCGGGTAATGGAAGAGGAGCACTGCACACTGCTTCATTCCGTTCCCACCATGATCAATGCCATCATGAACAATAAGAAATTCGATCCGGAAGCCTTTAAGGAGCTGAGATGCAGTTTCCTTGCAGGAGCCGCGGCCACCGAGGCACAGATGAAGATGTTCCGGGAGAATCTTCCCAACAATCACTTTGTCATTGCCTACGGCTTGAGCGAGATGGCTCCCGTGAGCGTGACCCTCTATGAGGATACGGTGGAACATATCACAGGTACCGTCGGAAAACCGGTTGAAAATATCACCGTAAAGATCGTGGATCATGAGACCGGAAAGGAATGCGGGGTAAACGAAGCGGGAGAGATCCTTGTTCAGGGCTTCAATCTGATGACGGGTTATTACAAGATCCCCTTTGAAGATCAGGCCATTGATGAGGAGGGTTATCTTCATACCGGCGACATGGGTTATCTGACGGAGGAAGGATATCTGTGTATGTCCGGCAGATATAAGGAACTGATCATCCGGGGCGGAGAGAACATCATGCCCGGTGAGGTGGAAGCGGCGATCTCCGAGATCCCCGAGATCGAGAGTGTCAAGGTGGTCAGCGTGCCCAGTGCCTTCTTCGGAGAAGAAGTCTGCGCCTGCATCAAGTTCAAGCAGAACAGTTCCCTTACCACGGATGAGATGAAGGAAGCACTTTCCGGCAAACTTGCCAAATACAAGATCCCTTCCTATTTCCTTGTTTTTGATGAGCTTCCGGTTCTGGGCAGCGGCAAGGTTGACGGTGTGGCCCTGAGAGAAAAGGCGATCGCCACCATAGCCAAGTGGAGTTAAGTATGGATTTCTTTGCGATCATTACCGGATTATTGGGAGGACTTGCCCTGTTCCTTTACGGAATGAGGACCATGAGTGAGGCACTGTCCCGGATGACGGGAGGCGGGCTGGATCAGACCATAGACAAGATCACCCGGACCCGGTTCCTGGCGTTTCTTACGGGAACCGGGATCACGGCTGCGGTACAGTCCTCATCGGCCACCACGGTGCTGACTGTGGGACTGGTGAATGCGGGGATCATCAAACTATCCCAGGCTGTGGGACTGGTGATCGGAGCAAACCTTGGGACCACCGCCACGGCGTGGATCCTTTCCCTGAACGCGCTTCAGGGGGAAAATTTCTTTCTTACGCTGTGCAAACCCACTTCTTTTTCTCCCTATCTTGCCATTACCGGGATCGGGCTTCTGATGTTTGCACGGTCCATGAAGAAGCAGAATGTGGGTACCGTCCTCATCGGGTTTGCGGTGATGATGACGGGGATGAACATGATGAGCCAGGCCGCATCCCCCCTTGGCGGGATCCCGGCGTTCCAGTCGGCTCTCGTCCGGTTTGAGAATCCTTTTATCGGCTTCATCGTAGCCCTCCTTTTTACGATGCTCATTCAGAGCTCCGATGCCACCGTAGGTATCCTGCAGGCCATTGCAATTTCGGTGCCCGTCACCGGAGGTATGGCACTTCCGCTGGTATGCGGTGCACAGGTCGGAACCTGTGTCTCCGCCCTGATCTCTTCTCTGGGAACTTCCAACAACGGAAAACGGACGGCTCTTCTGCATTTTTACTATAATCTGGTGAAGACCCTTTCCATCATGATCGTATTTTATCTGTTGCACGGATTGATCCGTTTTGATTTCATGACGAAAGTGGCCAGACCTGCCAGTATCCCCATGATGCATACCTTCCTTAATCTCCTGGGAGCCGCCGTTTATCTTCCCATAGCCGGGATCTTTGTCAAGATGGCGGAAAAGACCATTCCCTACAGCAGGGAGGAGGAAGAAGAGAAGAAGAACACCCTTACCGTCCTGGACCCCGGATTCCTCAAAAATCCGGATTTTGCCGCAGGTCAGGTGAAGCAGGCCATGCGGATCATGGCAGAGACCGTAAAGGAAGGTTACGATCAGTTTATGAAAACCATTCGCGTCTCTTCGGGAGAGGATAAGAAGGACCGGACGGAGGAACGGAATGAACTGAGGATCCTCTGCCGGAGGATCGATAAATATGAAGAACAGATCCTGAAATACCTTGCTCAGATCGCAAAACGTCAGACCGAGACCAGAAAGGAAGAAGCGCTGCAGTACGAACAGAGAACCTGTATCGCTTTCGGGAAGATCGGTGAACTGATGCAGGCGATCATCGACATCCGGGAGGAGATGGAGGGCAAGGGGATCTCCTTTACCTCCAGGGCGGAATCGGATCTGAACATCATGTCTGAGGCCGTATTCGAGGTGCTCAATATCACCATTATGGATCTGAAGAAGGGTAGCCGCGAGATAACGACGGGCATCAAATTCTGTAAGGAAGCGGTGGCCGGACTTCATGCAAAGATCCATAACAGGCATATCCGACGGCTTAACGGCGGTGTCTGCGACGGCAAGGCCAGTGTAGCTTTTATGGATATCTGTTATGACCTGGAGAATATCATCGATGCCTGTGACGAGATCGCCGAGACCATTGCCGGGTATGCCATAAGCAGCGGCAAGGCGGGACCTGTTCCCGACAGTCCGGCCTCTGAGGAACTGAAGGCACACATTATGGACCTTTATAAGGATAAGTATGAGCTTCTTGAAAAGACCGGGGAGGAATAAACCGAATTATATCTCCAAACTTCTGGGACAGGTGATGATCCTTTTCCTTACCGTGTCTCTGGTCCTGGCCGTCATCACCATGGTGACCATCCGGAAGACCAACTATATGAACCTGAAGCAGGTGATGGAAAAGACAGGTGATGATAATTTAAGGGAACTGCTCCTTTCCCTCAGGGAATATCCGGCCCACACCTGGCTCATGACCTACTGGTACGAGCATGCGGAAGAACTTGACATCGAGTATGATATCCCGGAGAAGGTGGAAGAGTCCTCGGAACGGAAGAACAGACTGTTGATGGAACGTGTTCCCGGTCTGGTGATCGAATATGCAAAAGAGGAAGATATAAAAGCCTTATCCCCCGAGGATCAGAAACTCTATGCGGAGCTGATCTATCAGTGGATTCTTTTTCGTATCTCACAGATCAATTCGACTAATGACCTGGAAGGGTTGTATCTGTACGTTTATGACGAAAAGGCCAATCTCTGTACAGTCCTCTTCGGCTTTACGAAGATCGATGTACAAGAAGAAGAACTGACGTATCTGAACAAGGTGGGAGAAGCAATACCCCCTTCGCCCCAGGAAGCGGAAGCCATGAAGAATGGCGCCCCCGACAAGGTCGGGATAATCGAATTCCGGGATACCATGGTGTTTTACCTGCCTGCAGGGAAGATTGATTCCCTTCCGGTCTATGCGGGCGTGGCTTATGATATTACGGATATGAATAAGGATTTTTGGGCTTTGATTTACCGGGAATCCGCCAAGAATGTCATCATTCTCATAGCGGTGGGTATTATTACGATCCTTCATCTGTACATGATCGTACTGCGGCCTTTGGGGCAGGTTCAGAAGAATATCCACATCTACAGGGATGATAAGGATCCGGCTGCCGCAAAAGAGGCAATGAAGGAGATCAGGGTTCACAACGAGATCGGTGAACTTGCCCGGAACATTTCGGATCTGATGACCGAGATCCACGATTATGTGGGGCAGGTCAGGACCGTAACGGCGGCAAAGGAAAAGCTGGAGACGGAATTGTCCATTGCTTCCAAGATCCAGCAGTCGGCCCTGCCGGACAGATCTTCCCTGTCTCCCGAAAAAGACGGATTTGATATTTACGCATCGGTGGAACCTGCCAGGGAAGTGGGAGGAGACTTCTACGATTTCTTTATGGTGGATGAGGATCATCTGTGCATGATCATTGCGGATGTATCCGGTAAGGGTGTTCCCTCGGCTCTGTTTATGATGATGTCCAAGATCGTTCTGGCCAATCATGCGAAGATGGGAAAAGATCCGGCACAGATCCTGCAGGACGCAAATCGTGAGATCTGCGAAAGAAACCGGGAAGAGATGTTTGTTACGGTATGGCTTGGTATCCTGGAACTTTCAACGGGTGCCCTTACTGCATCAAGTGCGGGACATGAATACCCGGCTTTCAGAAAAAAGGAGGGAGAATTCCACCTGGTAACGGATTCACACGGACTTGTGGTAGGAGCTTTTGACGGGTCCCGATATAAGAATTACGAACTGCTCATGGAGCCCGGAGCTGCCATCTTTGTTTATACCGACGGAGTGAAGGAGGCAGAAAAGAAAGACCGTATCATGTTCGGTACGGAGAGGATGCTCTCCGCGTTGAACAAAGAAAGGGATGTATCCGCGGAACAGCTGTCTCATAATGTGAAGGAAGCCGTGGATGCTTTTATCATGGGAGAAGAGCAATATGACGATATCACCATGCTTTGTCTGGTATATCAAGGCAGGCCCGGGGAAGAATAAACCCGGAGGATCCTGCGGAAGAACATGGGGACCGGCGCTTTTATGGCGTCGGTTTTTTGCTTTGAAAAAAATATAAAAAAGGGTTGACATATTATATTGCGTAAAATATAATATGATCAAACATAAACAAAACCTAAGGAGGTAACAACCATGAGCTTTTATGATCAGAGTGTAACAGCGGCAACGGGTGAAGAGATATCCATGAAGGAATATGAAGGAAAGGTGGTCCTCATTGTAAATACGGCTACCGGATGCGGATTTACTCCTCATTACAAGGATATCGAGGAGATGTACGAGAAATATCACGACAGAGGATTTGAAGTGGTGGATGTTCCCTGCAATCAGTTTGCGGGCCAGACTCCCGGAACGGATGAGGAGATCCATGAATTCTGCACCCTGAAGTATCACACACAGTTTCCGCAGATGAAGAAGGCCGACGTGAACGGGGATACCGCCATTCCGCTCTTTCAGTATCTCAAGGCGCAGAAAGGGTTTGAAGGATTCGGCAAGGGACCCAAGGCACTTGCCATGGGAGCTATGCTTTCCAAGATCGATAAGGATTACAAGAACAATCCCGAGATCAAATGGAATTTCACCAAATTTGTGGTGGACAGAGCAGGAAATGTAGTGGCAAGATTTGAACCCACGGCAAAGATGGAAGAGGTGGATCGCTGCGTGGAATCTCTGATGTGAACCGGAATTGGAACATAAGGGGAACCGGAATGAAGCCGGGCGGATATCATTTGGATATCCGTCCCTTTTTTTTATGTACAGGAGGAAAACGCTTTGCTATAATAAAGTGAATTGCATGATGCAGGAGGAGATCGAAGAACGATGAAGAACCAAAAGACCTGGAAGATCGCTCTGTTTATTGCAATATGCGTGTGTTTTAATCTCGTCGGGAAGGTCCTGGCGGGGTGGTTGGAATTGCCGATCTGGGCGGATTCTTTCGGTACCGCCCTCTGTGGCTATATCGCAGGCCCCGTATGCGGTGCCCTGGTGGGACTTACGGGAAATCTCTGTTATTGTGTGATCGACCGCCTGGCTGCGGCTTATGCCGTCACCAATGTGGCCCTTGGCATCATTGTGGGGATCGCTGCCCGAAAGAACTGGTTTGACCGGTTCTTCGGATTCATGAAGGCGGCGACACTTGCCATGCTCACCGGCCTGGTGGTATCCGTACCGATAGATCTGATATTTGACGGCGGATATACGGGAAATAAATGGGGCAATGCCATCATCGCCTATCTTTTGGATAAAGACTTTCCTTTTGCCCTCTGCACCATCCTCGGACAGCTTGCCATCGAATTTGCGGATAAGGTTCTTACCATTGTGGCCGTATATCTGGTGATCCTGTTCCGGCGCCGCCGTGAGGAAAGGGAGAAGGAAAAGGAAATACTCCAGGGTCATACCGGGGCAGGCGCTCTTCTCCTTTGTGTTTCCCTGGGACTGGGCTGTATCCTGTCAACGAATACGCAGGCCCAGGAGAATACCGCCACGGGAGTTCCGGATTACAACGATTACGTCCAGAGTGTCTACAGCAGTAACAACGGTCTTCCCTGCGGCGAGGCAAATGATATCGCCCAGACCAATGACGGGGTTCTGTGGATCGGCACCTATGCGGGCCTGTACCGGTACAACGGACGGGAATTCCGCTGGATCGACGATTATGAATCCGTTAAGAACGTGAACTGTCTGTATGTGGATGAAGAGGGACGGTTGTGGATCGGGACCAATGACAACGGTCTGTCCATCGTGATCCGTGAAAAGGTGGTCAATGTGCTCGATCAGTCCAGCGGGCTGCCTTCCAATTCCGTGCGCTGCATTATCCGTGCCACGGACGGATATTATTATGTGGGCACCACTGCCAGCATGCAGATCCTCGCCATGAACAACGGCCTGAAGGCAGTGAGCACCCTGGATGAGATCAACTATGCGGACAGCCTTACGGCAGATGAAGAAGGCCGTGTCGCAACGGTTTCTTCCGACGGGCGTCTGTTCCTGCTTGACCATGGTGAGATCGTTTCGTCTCTTCAACTGCCAAATGATCAGGAAATCTACAAATGCTGCGCCTTTTCCCCAGACGGGACCCTGATGGTGGGTACCACCACCAATCATATCTACTGCTATGACGTTTCCGGAAATGATCTGAAAATGATCAAGGTCATCACCTGCGAGAATGTGAACAGTATCAACAATCTGAACTATATCAATGACGGTACCCTGTTCATTTCCACCGACAGCGGCGTTTCCTATATGGATGTTCTGGGCTATCATCGGCTCAACACCAACGATTTCAATAATTCCATCGATAATATGCTTTATGATTACCAGGGGAATCTCTGGTTCACGTCCTCCAGACTGGGGCTTCTTCGGCTTGCCAAATCTCCCTTCAAGGATGTCTACGGTTCCGTCGGCATGGAACGCCGTGTGGTGAATACCATCGTGTCCTGGCAGGGGAACTATTACATCGGAACCGATAAAGGACTGGATGTAGTGGACAGATTCTGCCGGAGACAACTCCGCAACGAAATGACCGCGGAACTGGAAGGCAAGCGGATCCGCTGCATGTATGTGGATTCCGAAGATCATCTGTGGATATGTACCTACGGGAGCGGATTGATGGAATACGGATCGGACGGTGAGATCTGGACCTATAACGCCGACGACGGAAGTTTCGGTAACCGTGCAAGGATCGTTACGGAGCTTTCGGACGGTACGATCCTGGCGGCAGGGGATACCGGGATCAGTTATATCCGGGATCATAAGATCGTCCGGACTATCCGCAATGAAGACGGTTTGATCAATTCCATGATCCTGACCCTGACGGAGAGAGATGACGGGACGATTCTTGCAGGTACCGATGGAGACGGGATCGCCGTGCTCCGGGACGGAGAGGTGATCGATATGCTCACCCGTGAGGACGGATTGAGCAGCGGCGTGATCCTGCGTACGGTGAAAGATCCGAAATCCGAAGGCGTGTTTATCGTGACCAGTAACAGCCTGTGCTATCTGGAACCCGACGGATCCATCCGCGTACTGGAGAAATTCCCGTATTTCAATAACTATGATATCTGGGTTAAAGATGAGGATACCCTCTTTGTTATGTCCAGCGCCGGGATCTATGTGGTGGAACGGGATGAACTGGTTGCAGGGGGAGAGATCGCCTGGGAACTGCTGGATGCCAGGAGAGGACTTGGGACATCCCTGACGGCCAATTCCTGGAATTATTACAACGGGAACGGAGACCTTTTCCTTCCCTGCGACACGGGTGTATACATCATCGATGTGGAAAAATATAACAGCGATGTCCGCTCTTACCGGATGCAGCTTGCTTCGGTACGACTGGACGGTGTGCTCCTGCCTCCGGTGAGAAAGGGGGCCATCAGGGTCGGACAGGGGATTACCCGGGTGGAGCTTGCGCCGGAGATCCTGAATTATACCATTCAGGAACCCAATGTAGGATATTTCCTGGAAGGATATGATTCCCAATGGACCATCATTCCCCAGAACAATCTGAACAATATCATCTATGTGAATCTGCCGGCAGGGAAATATACCTTCCATCTGGCCATTTTCGACAGTGCGGGGGAGCGTGTGCTGGAAGAGCGCACCTTTGAGTTCGTGAAAGAGGGGGAACTCTATGAAACCAGGAGTTTTCTCTTCTATATCACATTCCTCCTCTCCGCCATGGCCATCTGGTTTACCTGGCTTGTGGTACAAAGGCAGATCAATCAGCAGCAGATCAAGTTGAATATGGCCAATGAGACGGTAGTGGCCATCGCAAGAGCAGTCGATGCCAAGGATGTACGTACCCATCAGCATTCCCTGCGGGTTGCGGAATATTCGGAGATGATCGCGGAGGAGATGAACTGCTTTAAGGGATTCCACAGGAAAAAAGATCTTTCCAACTTAAGAAAGGCGGCCCAGCTTCATGATATCGGCAAGATCGGCGTCCCCGACCACGTCCTTAACAAAGTGGGCCGGCTTACGGATGAAGAATATGTCCAGATGAAATCCCATGCCATAAGAGGTGCGGAGATCTTAAAGGACTTCACCCTGGTTGAGCATGTGGAAGAGGGAGCCAGGTATCACCACGAACGTTACGACGGGAAAGGATATCCCGACGGACTCAAAGGAGAAGAGATCCCGCTCTTCGGCAGGATCATCGCGGTGGCCGATGCCTTTGATGCCATGACTTCCAACCGCGTATACCGGAACTTCATGGATACCGATTACGTGATGAACGAGATGAAACGCGGAAGGGGAACCCAGTTTGATCCCGATGTGCTGGATGCGTTCCTCCGCCTTGTGGAAAAAGGAGTCCTCGATCTGGAAGAGATCTATGCCCAGAAACGTGAGGAGATCCGACAGGCCGGGGAGGAGGCTTCCGAGGAACTCGCCCGCCGGGTGGAAGAAGATAAGAAGATCCAGGCCGCCCAGATGGAAGAAGACAGTAAATCCGCCAAAGACGGGGAAGGAGGAAAAGCATGAAACGTGTTTACGTGATCACCGCTCTCACCTGCCTTGCGGTTCTGGGACTCTTTCTGGGATGCTTCAGACTGCTTAATATCACGGGGAGAAAAGACCATCTCACCGTTGGATTTATCTACGACAACGATGAAAGTACGCCCTATACCTATAATTTTTCTCTGGCAAAGGATGCACTGGAGGAGGAATACGGGGAAAAGGTGACCGTCTATACCAGCAGCAATGTTCTCGATGAGGAGATGGAAGAGCCTTTGCGTGAAATGGCGGACAAAGGATGCGATATCATCTTTTTTAACGGATACAGCGAACTTGTTGAGAAACTGGCTCCGGAGTATCCGGATATCCAGTTCTGTCAGACCTCCTACAGGGATATGAGTGAAGAGACGGTACCCGAGAATTACCATACATTTAAAGGCGAGGCATATCAGGGACGATATGTGAGCGGCATTGCTGCCGGCATGAAGATCAAAGAGATGATCTCCGAGGGGATCATTACGGAAGATCAGGCCCTTGTGGGCTTTGTGGCGGCATTTCCCACGCCGGAAGTCATTTCCGGTTATACCGCTTTTATCCTCGGCGTCCGTTCCGTGGTTCCTCAGGCAGTGATGAAGGTCCGCTATACCCATACCTGGAGCAGTTACGCACAGGAAAAGAACGCGGCCCGGATCCTGTTGGATGAGGGATGTGTGGTGCTCTCCCAGCATACGGATACCATCGGACCCGCCATAGCCTGTGAAGAAGAGGCGGAGACCAGACAGGTCTGCTTTGTGGGCTATAATCAGAGCATGTCGGAAGTTGCTCCCGGGACTTCTCTTGTCACTTCCCGGATCTGTTGGGAGCCTTATGTGCTTGCGGCGGTGGAAGCCGTTATGATGAATAAGAGCATCGAATCCAACCTGACCGGACATATCCACGGAAATGACGTGTCCGCAGGATTTGAGTGCGGATGGGTTGACATGGATGACCTGAATCTGCAGGTGGCAGCCCCCGGAACCCGGAAGGCCATGGATCATGCCATAGAGCAGTTTAAACGGGGGTATTCGGAATTCGTGTTCAAGGGGAATTATATGGGAGTCGATCCCGAGAATCCCGAAGATACCGTGGATCTTTCGGTCGGATATATCGAGAACGAAACCACATCCTACCCATCATTCCACTATATTCTGAAGGATGTTGTCACGGTTGAGGAATAAGATCGAAAAAAGGGGAAAAATATGAAATTTTTATCGGACGAGCCCGTGAACCGCGGACGCCAGGGGGAGCTGGATTACCTGAAGGCAGTCTGCATCCTGGGCATGATCATCCTCCATATCGGGGAGGATTGCGCGGACGGCACCGGGGTTTTGTATGTGATCGCCTCCTACCTGTGTATGTTTCTGGGTGCTGCGGCCTTCATGATCTGTATGGGGATCGGCATCCGTTATTCAAGGAAGCAGGAACCGAAGGATCTCATTTTCCGGGGCGTGGAACTGCTGACGGTGGGCCAGCTTCTGAATCTTCTTCGGAATACCCTGCCGAATCTGATCGCCTGGTGGATCACGGGCAAGCCTTTCTTTATCAGCAATGCATTTCTGGTTCTGCAGGCCGATATCCTGTCTTTTGCGGGGCTGGCATTCCTGCTCATCGCACTCCTGAAGAAACTGAAGGTTCCCTCTCCCGGGATCCTGCTGATCGGCGTTCTCATGAACCTGTCGGTCCTGCCCATCGCGCGTTTTGTCACCTTTCCCGACAGTTTTCTCATCAAACAGCTGATGGGATATTTTGTGATGAATGATGCGGAAGCGTTTTTTCCGCTGTTTTCCTATTTCGTCTTTGTCGCTTTCGGATATTGCCTTGGGGGGATCTATCCGCGGATCATATCCAAGGATGCGTTATCCCTGCGGATCCTGCTGATCTGCCTGCCGGCGGCGGCAGTCTATTATGCCTTTCGCATGCATGTGCCTTTTCCCGGCATGCCGGATTTCGGAAGCGATGAATGGTACGTTCTTCTTTACGGACCGGACGCTCTTTCTACCATTCTTTGTGCCCTTGTGGCATTGGCTCTGTTCCACCGGGTGATCTCCTTATGCGGAGGAAAGATCCCGAAGTTTGTGGAGCATGTATCCCGGCATATCAATCAGTATTATTTTGTCAGCTACCTGTTCACGATCCCGATGCAGACCATTCTCATTGCCGTAAGGGGAGAACGGATGCCCGGCTGGCTGCCCCAGACCCTCTACAGTCTGGCGGTGATCTTTTTATGCTGGGCCATCATCAGCCTGAACGAGCGTACCCTGCATCTTGGGATCGCAGATCTGCAGAACCCCCGTCGTGCGTGGGTCTATGCGGCTGTCTGGATCCTGACCGTTGTTTCGGTGATCTATATCTATCCCAGGGTGGATACCTTTGCCACCATATGGAATGATTATCTGCTTCCCTGAGGATCCGGGAGGAAATTCCATCATATATGCATAAAATAAAAATATATTAGCAAAACGTACGTTATTATTGTAAAAAATGGGAAAAAGACCGGATGCCAGCCGGTCTTTTTTTCTGTCACTCTACCACGGGAAAGCGATGAAAATATAATTATATTAGTGCGCTGATGATATAATATGGGTAAACCGGCGCGAAAATGAAAAGATCTTGATCAAACAAAATCGTCAATCCTGTTTCTTCCACGGATGATGTCCCAGATATATATTGTATATGATCAAAAAGAGAATCCATTCTGAGAGGTAAAAGGAGATAACCATATGAAAAACAACATTTTAATCGCTATGGGGATCGGGATCGTGGCTGCACTTTCCGTAAATGCCACTTCCCTCCGGACATTAGCCGAAGATAGTGTACCTGAG
>JAEEGL013181078.1_pt1 | contig 14317 bp, 21 predicted proteins | sample 9134231 | NCBI WGS metagenome assembly JAEEGL01 (sample SAMN16246548, study PRJNA631951) | gut metagenome | biome: gut microbiome; feature: rumen; material: fiber-attached | host: Bos | place: Iran: Karaj | collected 2018-10 | reverse complement strand
ATTGAAAATGGTGGTAATATTGAAGCTGCTGCAAAAGTAGGAGAATTACTAGCTAAGAGAGCTAAAAAAGCTAAAATTACTAAAGTAACTTTTGATAGAGGTGGATACCAATATCACGGACGTGTAGAAGCTTTAGCTGAAGCTGCACGTGAAAACGGATTAGAATTCTAAGAGGAGGAATCTAGATGGAACAAGAAACTAGAGAAACTAGAGAAACTAGAAGAAGAGAACCAAGACCAAAAATGTATGAAACTGAAATCATCAATATTGGTCGTGTTACAAAAGTAACAAAAGGTGGTCGTCATTTCCGCTTCTCTGCTACAGTTGCTGTTGGAGATAGAAAAGGTAAAGTAGGAATTGGAACTGGTAAAGCTAATGAAGTACCAGATGCAATTAAGAAAGCTGAACAAGCTGCAACAAAAAATGTAGTTAGAGTATCTGTTGTTGATAATAGTACAATCCCACACGAAGCTATTGGTGTTAGAGGAGCTAGTAAAGTTATGTTAAAACCTGCTTCTAAAGGTACAGGAGTTAAAGCTGGTGGTCCAGTTAGAGCCGTACTTGAATTAGCTGGTATAACTGATATCTTATCTAAATCATTAGGTTCAAACACAAAAATTAATATGGCATATGCTACACTTGAAGCTTTAAAAGCTCAAAAGACTGTAGAAAAAATCGCCGCTTTACGTGGTAAGAAAGTTGAGGATTTAAAATAATGAAATTACATAACATTTATCCAAATGAAGGTGCTACAACAGTACGTAAAAGAGTTGGACGTGGTGTAGGATCAGGAACTGGTAAAACTAGTGGTAAAGGTGAAAAAGGACAAAACGCTCGTAGTGGTGGTGGAGTTCGTCCAGGATTTGAAGGTGGACAATTACCTTTATACAGACGTTTACCAAAGAGAGGATTCTCAAACGCTAAATTTAAAGTAAGATATGCTGTAATTAATTTAACTGATTTAAATAGATTTGAAGATGGTGCTGAAGTATCACCTGAAATCTTAAAAGAAATGGGATTAGTAAAAAATCAATTAGATGGAATCAAAGTATTAGGAAATGGTACTTTAGAGAAAAAATTAGTTGTTAAAGCACATAAATTCTCAGATGTTGCTAAAGAACAAATAGAAAAATTAGGTGGAAAAGCAGAGGTGATTTAATATGCTTACAACAATTAAGCAATTATTTAATCGCAAGAATAAAGATTTACGTAAGAAAATCTTATTCACTTTTGGAGCTTTATTCATCTTTAAATTAGGGACTGCAATAATAGTTCCAGGAATTGATAAGAATTCATTAACTGGTAATTTAGGATTCTTTGAATTAATTAATGCCTTAGGTGGTGGAGCAATGGAGAAATTCTCTATCTTTGCTTTAGGTGTTATGCCTTACATCACTGCATCAATTATTATTCAATTATTATCTATGGATATAATTCCATATTTATCAGAATTAACAAAACAAGGTATAACAGGTAGAAATAAATTAAATCAAATAACTAGAATATTAGGTATTGTACTTGCCTTTGTTCAAGGATATGTATATTCATTTACATATGTAACTAAAGGTTCGTCAGTTGACTATATTGAATTTGCTTTAATATTAACAGCTGGTACATCATTCCTATTATGGTTAGGAGATCAAATTACTGCTAAGGGTGTAGGAAATGGTATTTCCTTAATAATCATGGCTGGTATAATTTCTAATTTACCAACTATGTTTGCTACAGCATTCTCTACATTAGTTAAGGGTGCTACAGTTCAAGAAATAGCATTAGGATCAACTTTATTCGGTTTATTTGTAATTGTATACATTGCTATCGTATTAGGAATTGTATATGAAGAAATAACAGAAAGAAGAATACCTATTCAATATGCTAATAAGTCTAATTCATCTATGATGGGTGGACAAAACTATATACCATTTAAATTAAACTCTTCAGGAGTTATTCCAGTTATCTTTGCATCTGCATTAATATCAATTCCATCAATCATTGCTTCATTTGTAAAAAATGATGCATTCAAAATTTTTGTAGAAAAATGGATAGTTATGACTACTCCAACAGGTTTAATTTTATATGTATTATGTATTTTTGCATTTGCTTATTTCTATACATTTATTCAAATTAAACCAAATGAGTTAGCTGATAACTTAAATAAAAATGGTGGTTATATTCCAGGTGTACGTCCAGGGGATGAAACAGTGGAATATTTAACAAAAATAATTAAGAGAATTACTTTTGTTGGGGCTTGTGCATTAGCTGTTATTGCAGCACTTCCAGTACTATTTGGAATGTTTTCACAAATGCCTACTACAGTTTCAATTGGTGGTACAGGATTATTAATCGTAGTCGGAGTAGCACTTGAAACTTACAAACAAATTGAAAGTGAACTAGTCAGTCGTAATTATACTAGAGGGAGAAGAAGATAATGAATATTAAGAATGTAATATTTGTTGCTCCTCCTGCGGCTGGTAAAGGCACAATCGCTAAGATGCTTAGTGATAAATATAATATGCCTCATATCTCAACAGGTGATTTGTTAAGAGGAGCTATTGATGATAGCGAAAGAGGAAAAATGTTATCAGACCTTTTAAGTAAAGGTATGATGATAAGTGATGAAATAGTTTTAGAACTATTAAAAGAGAGATTATCAAAAGATGATTGTAATAGTGGTTACATATTAGATGGTTTTCCACGTAACGTTAAACAAGCTGAAAGCTATGATCAAATATTAAAGGAAATAGGTAAAGATATTGGTTGCGTAATTTACTTTGATGTTGATAAAGAGGAAGCTAAAAAACGTATTATTGGAAGAGTATCTTGCCCTAAATGTGGTTCAGTATATAATGAACTAATTGAGGGAAAACAACCTAAAGTTAAAGGAATATGTGATGTATGTGGTGAAACACTAGTTAAACGTAGTGATGACACTGCTGAAGTTTATGAAACACGTTATAATGTTTATGTAAATGAAACATTCCCTTTAGTTGATTATTACAAAAATCAAAATGTCTTATTTACTGTTGATAGTAATAAAGGACAAGAAAATACTTTCAGCCAAATAGAAGACATAATAAAAGGAGAGTAATATATGATTAGCATTAAATCAGATTCAGAAATAGAATTAATGAAAATTGCCGGTAAAATAGTTGGTGATTGTCATAAATATTTAATTCCTTACATTAAGGAAGGAATTACAACTGAAGAATTAGATGATTTAGCTGAAAAGTATATTATTAGTCGCGGTGCTACAGCATCATGCAAAGGTTATGAAGGGTATCCAAAGGCAATTTGTATTTCAGTTAATGAAGAAGTTGTCCATGGTATTCCTGGTAAACGTAAACTTAAGAATGGTGATATAGTTACTTTAGACATATGTGCTTGCTATAAAGGATATCACGGTGATTCAGCGTGGACGTATAAAGTTGGAAAAGTATCTCCAGAAAAAGAATATTTAATGGAACATACTGAGAAAGCTTTATTTGTTGGACTTAGTCAAGTTAAAGCTGGAAATCGTATCGGTGATATCGGAGCAGCTATTTATGAATATGCTACTAAACATAGATTAGGAGTTGTTCGTGAATTAACTGGTCATGGTATTGGTTCAGAATTACATGAAGATCCAGATGTACCAAATTATGGCAAGAAGGGAACAGGTCCATTATTAAAAGAAGGTATGGTTATTGCTGTTGAACCTATGCTTACAGCTGGTTCTAGACAAATCTATATCCTTGATGATGATTGGACTATTGTTACCGGTGATGATAAACCATCAGCACATTTCGAACATACAGTCTTAGTCACAAAAGATGGTTATACAATATTAACAGAAAGGTGATATTATGGCAAAAGATGATACAATAGAAGTACAAGGGAAAGTTGTTGAAGTTAAACCAGGAGGTATTTTCAAAGTAGAATTAGAAAATAAACATACTGTAATTGCTCACGTTTCTGGTAAAATCCGAATGAATTATATTCGCATCTTACCAGGTGATACAGTAACTGTTGAACTCTCACCATATGATTTAACACGTGGGCGCATAACTTACCGAAAATAATAAAGTAGGAGGAATAGATATGAAAGTTAGAGCATCAGTTAAACCAATATGCGATAAATGCAAATTAATAAAACGTAATGGAAGATTAGAAGTTAGATGTGCTAATCCAAAGCATAATCAAAGACAAGGTTAATAGGAGGTGTTTGAATGGCACGTATTAAAGGTGTAGAAGTACCTGATAATAAAAGAATTGAAATCGCATTAACTTATATTTATGGAATTGGTAGAAGTTTATCTCAAAAAATCTTAGCAGATGCTAAAGTCGATATGGACAAAAGAGCTAAAGATTTAGATAACGATGAATTAGGTAGAATCCGTGATGAACTTAACAAATACATGACTGAAGGTGACTTACGTCGTGAAGTTAATATGAACATCAAAACTAAAATGGAAATTAATTCATACCAAGGAACAAGACATAAAAAAGGACTTCCAGTAAGAGGTCAAAGAACTAATAGAAACGCAAGAACTCGTAAGGGTAAAGGTAAAGTAGTTGCTAACAAGAAAAAATAGTTGCAATTAATGAATAAGGAGGTTATATAAATGGCTTATAAACCAAGAAAACGTAAAGTTAAAAAGAATGTGCCAGAAGGTAGAGCATTTATTCATTCAACTTTCAATAACACTATAGTTACTATAACTGATAATGAAGGTAATGCAATAAGTTGGGCTTCTGCTGGTACTTTAGGATTTAAAGGAAGTAAAAAATCCACTCCATTTGCTGCTGGTATGTCTGCAGAAGCTGCAGGTAAAGCCGCAGTTGATATGGGTATGAAAAAAGTTGAAGTATATGTTAAAGGTCTAGGATCTGGACGTGAAACTGCAATTCGTTCTTTACAAACTGCAGGTTTAGAAATTACTTCAATTTCTGATGTAACACCAATCCCACATAATGGATGTCGTCCACCAAAACGTCCACGTGGATAATAAAGAAAAGGAGTGAACAAAATGTTAAACTTTGAAAAACCAGTATTTAAAATTACTGATTATGTTGAAAATAATAATTATGGAAAATTTGAATTAGAACCTTTAGAAAGAGGTTTCGGAACTACAATTGGTAACGCTTTAAGAAGAGTAATGTTATCAAACATGCCAGGTAGCGCAATCGTTGCTGTTAAAATTGATGGAGTTATGCATGAATTCCAAACAATTGAAGGCGTTGTAGAAGACGTTACAACTATTGTATTAAACTTAAAGAATGTTGTAATCAAGAAAAACGTTGAAGGATTAAAAACTATTACATTATTTGCTGATAAAGAAGGCGTTGTAACTGCTGGAGATATCAAATGTGATGCTGACGTTGAAATTATTAACAAGGACCAAGTTATTGCTACTATTGCAAAAGGTGGTAAACTTAACATGGAAATGTTAGTAGCAAATGGACGTGGTTATGTTCCATCTAATGAAAATAAACAACATATTGAAAATGCAAAGATTGGTTTCATTCCAATAGATGCCTTATATTCACCTATTGAAAGAATTAGTTATGAAGTAGAAAGTGCTCGTGTTGGACAAGATGCAAACTACGATAAATTAGTTATGGAAGTTTATACTAATGGTTCTTTAAAACCAGAAGAAGCTATGGCTTTAGGTGCAAAAATCATTATTGAACATTTAAATATCATTACTAATTTAAGTGAACTTGCTGATACTACAGGAGTTATGTCTGCTAAACAAGAAGATAGTAAACTTAAGAAATTAGAAACATCTATTGATGATTTAGATTTCTCAGTTCGTGCTTATAACTGTTTAAAAAGAGCTAATATTAATACATTAGGTGATTTGGTTGATAAATCAGAATTAGAAATGATGAAAATTCGTAATTTAGGTAAAAAATCTTTAAAAGAAGTTATTGATAAAATTAAAGATATGGGACTTAAATTCCGTGACGAAGATTAGTAGTTAGGAGGATTAATATGGCTTATAGAAAATTAGGACGTACTAATAAACACAGAAGAAGTATGCTTGCCAATCTAACTAAAGATTTAATTATGAACGAAAAAATCGAAACAACTGAAACAAGAGCAAAAGAAGCTCGTAAATTTGTTGATAAGATGATTACTTATGGTAAAGATGGTTCTTTAGTAGCTCGTAGAAAAGCACTTGCTTTCCTAGAAAACGATACTGCAGCTGTTAAAAAAGTATTTGATGACTTAGCTGTTCGTTATGCTAAAAGAAATGGTGGCTATACTAGAATATTAAAATTAACTGAACGTCGTGGAGATGACGCATTAATGGTTATTTTAGAATTAGTTGAGGAAGATGCTAAATAAGCATCTTTTTTATTGAAATAAAGTAGCAAAATGGTATAATATTTATAGAACTAAACAGGAGGTTTGTTTATGGATTTAGAAAAATTAAAAAGTTTAAAAACACTTGATCTTGATGAAAAAACTAAAAAGATGATTAAACTTACTCTTATAATAATTGTTGTATTAATTTCATTCTTGTTATTAGTATCAATTGTTAAAAAGGGTTCAGCAAAATTATCTGATAAACAATTAAGAAATACTGTGCTAAGAGCTTCTAAAAGTTATATAGCAGATCATAAAGATGAAGTTGATGATGTATATGGAGTTATAGAACTTACTGATACTAAGTTATTTGATGGTGGATATATGAAACCAATGACTAAGTTAAAAGGTAAAAATACTTCATGTAAGGCTACTGCTTATGTACATCATAATGATAAAAACTTTAGTTATAATGTTAAATTAACAAACTGCGATTCAGAATATGATGATAAAACATTAGCTGAAGTTATTACAGATTCAAGTAAAGTAGTAACTGAAGGTGCTGGTTTATATTTTGATGAAGCAAATAATGAATACTATTTTAAAGGTGAATATGTTGATAACTATGTAACATTTGCTGGTGTTACATGGAGAATCCTAGGTGTAGATAATAATGGTAATGTTAAATTATTACAAGAACAAGGTACTATTAAATCTAAATGGGATGATAGACATAACACTGAAGGTAAATATGAAAATCAAATGGGAATTAACTTATTTGAAGGAATTGCTAATAGTAGAATCAAAGATGCTTTAATTAACGAATACAATACTAGTTCAATGTATTCTGAGACTGTTAAATCAGTTATTGTACCAACTAGCTACTGTATAGGTAAAAGAAAAGAAAATGATACTGATAAAACTAGTGCTGGTGAATGCAAAGTTAAATCAGAATTAATGCCAATTGGTGCACTTACAGTATCCGATTTCTTAAAAGTATCTTTAGATAATAACTGTAATAGAATTGATGCTGCATCATGTAAAAACTATAATTATATTTCAAATTTAAATTCCACATGGACAATTACTGCATCATCTGAAAATACACATCAAGCTTATTATATTAATGAAACAGTTGAATATTCAAATGCTTCAGTTGAAAGAAGAGTTCTTGCTGTTGTTTATTTAGCAGGAGATATTGAATATAGTTCAGGAACAGGTACTGAAAAAGACCCTTATGTTATTAAATTAGAAGGATAGTTAACTATCCTTTTTATTTTGCTTTTTTAAATAATTAATGTATACTTATCTTAGGTGATAATATGAAAGCTTTAATTACTGGAGCATCTTCTGGAATAGGAAGAGATATGGCTATTATTCTTGATAAATTAGGATATGACTTAATATTAGTAGCAAGAAGAAAGGATAGATTAGTTGAACTTCAAAAACAACTTACTAATATAGTGGAAATCTATACATATGATTTATCTAGTACTTTTAACTGTGTAAAACTATATAATAAAGTTAAAAAAGAAGATATTGAGATACTTGTAAATAATGCCGGATTTGGTGTATTTGGAGATTTTACTAGTACAAATATGGATAAAGAACTTGATATGATAGATACTAATATTAAAGCAGTACATGTACTTACTAAGTTATTCCTTGGTAAGTTTAAGGAAAAAGATAGAGGATATATTTTAAATGTTGCTTCATCTGCAGCATTCCAACCAGGACCACTTATGGCTTCCTACTATGCTTCTAAATCATATGTTTACTATTTATCATGTGCTTTATATGAGGAATTAAGAAGAGAAGGAAGCAATGTACATATAAGTGTACTTTGTCCAGGACCTGTTGATACAGAATTTAATGATGTAGCAGGTGTTACTTTTGGAGTAAAACCTCTTACAAGTAAATATGTCGCAAATTATGCAATAAAGAAAATGTTTAAAAATAAACTAGTTATAATACCAGGTACTGGTTTAAAATTAGCTAAATTCTTTGGTAGATTTGCTCCATTAAAACTTTTATTAAAAATTATTTATAATGTTCAAAAAAAGAAAGTAAATTAAAGGAAAATAACTAGTTATTTTCCTTTTTTAAATTGTAAATTAATACTTTCTATAATATAATAATATTTGTACGGTGGTGATAATATGGATAATATAATATTCATTGACAACATTAGTTTTAAATATGGAGAAAGACAGATATATAAAGATTTTTCTCTCAAAGTAGATAAAGGAGATTTCTTATCTATAATTGGTCCTAATGGATCAGGTAAATCTACTTTAATAAGAATACTTCTTGGTTTATATGTCGCTACCGGTAAAATTACTGTTTGTGGTTTAGAAATGAATGGTAAAAATGTTAGAGAAATCATGAAAAAAGTAGGAGTAGTTTTAGAAAATCCTGATGATCAGTTTGTTGCTGAAACTGTTATGCATGATATTGCATTTTCACTAGAAAACCTAAGAGTACCTGCTAAAGAAATACGTTCTAAAGTATTTGAAGTAGCTAAGTATTTAGGTATAGAAGATATACTAGATAAAGAACCACATTCCATTTCTGGAGGACAAAAACAGTTAGTCGCACTTGCATGTGCACTTGTTACTGATCCAGAAATACTTATATTAGATGAAGCATTCTCTATGATAGATATTGATACTAGAGATAAAATATATGATATTCTTAAAGACTTAAACGTGAATAAGAATATTACTATCATAAATGTTACTCATGATGAAGAAGATTTATTACATGGTAATAAGATCCTTATTCTAAATGAAGGACAAATAGTTAAATATGGTCTTAATAAAGAAGTCTTAAGTGATGAAAAAGCATTTACTAAATATAATCTAAAGCTTCCTTTTATGGTGGATTTATCTACTAAACTTAAATATTACGGATTAGTAGATGATATTATTTTAGATATGGATGAAATGGTGGATTTATTATGGAAATAAAATTAAATGAAGTTAGTTTTTCATATAATCCTAGGTCACAAATTGAAACAAAAGCTTTAGATAAAGTTAGTATTAATTTTCCAGAAGGAAAAATAACTAGTATCATTGGTAGAAGTGGTAGTGGTAAAACCACTATTGCTGAACTTATAAATGCTTTATTATTTCCTAGCGAAGGTACAATAGAATATGGTAGTTTCCTATTATCTTCTAAAGGAATTCAAAATAATCATGAAATAAACAATCTTAGAGTTAATATTGGTTTAATATTTCAATTTCCAGAAGAACAGTTCTTTAATATGACAGTAAAAGATGAAATCTCTTTTGGAATGAAGTACTTTAAGTATAAAACTAAAGATATTGATAATAGAGTTAAGAATTCTTTAAAACTAGTCGGACTTTCCGAAGAATATGAAAACAGAAATCCATTTACACTTAGTAGTGGCGAAAAAAGAAAAGTAGCTATTGCTTCTATTCTTGCTTTTAATCCAAAAGTAATAATATTAGATGAACCTACTATTGGACTTGATGCACTTGGTAAAAAGAATCTAATTCAGTTAATAAGAAAACTAAAAATGAGACTTAATAAAACAATAATAATTATTAGTCATGATATAGATTTAGTACATGCCGTAAGTGATAATGTTATACTTTTAGATAAAGGTAAAGTTATTACTGAAGGTGATAAATATACTGTATTTAAGAATGAAGAATTATTTAAAGAATATGGAATGCATATTCCAAAGATGATTGAGTTTTCAAATTTGGTTTTCCGTAAAAAGGGTATAAAAATAGGGTATAGAGATGAAATAAATGATTTAATAAAGGATATATATCGCTATGTTAAATAATATAGTTATTGGTAGTTACTATCCAGTAAAATCAAAAATTCACTTTATGAACCCTGTTAATAAAATGTTATGTACTATATTATTTATAGTTACTTCCTTTTTATGTAAAGATCCTAAGATAATGCTACTTCTTACATTTTTATGTGTACTTATGGCAGAATTAGGACATTTACCAAAGAGTATATATTTTAAGACATTTAAGAATCTTAGACTTTTAATAGTACTACTTGCTATTTTATATTACTTTATGGGAGTAGATTTAGATACAGTAATATGTGTTATATTAAGACTACTTAATATCGTACTATATACAACAGTACTAACACTTACTACTGCTCCTACAGAACTTACTTATGGACTTCAAAAAGTATTAGGTATATTTAAGATAGTAGGACTTCCAGTTAATAAGATGGCACTATCTTTATCACTTGCTTTAAGATTTATTCCTACTATTATTGATCAAGGTAATAAAATATTAAAGTCTCAAGCAAGCCGTGGTATTGATTATTATGCATCTAGATTTGGCGGAAAAGTTATGGCTATTAAGTCTATGATTATACCAATGTTTATTTTAACAATTAGAAGAGCAGATATATTATCTGAATCTATGCAGTTTAGATTATATGATATAAATGCTAAAAGAACTAATTTTAAAGTATCTAAAATTAGTTTCTTTGATATATTTATTTTTGTAATTCATGCTGGTATATTAGGAGTTATTATTGCAAGGATGGTGATAAAATGAAATATTTAATGACTTTTTCTTATGATGGTTCTAAGTTTTTTGGATATCAAAAACAACCTGATAAGACTTCAGTTCAAGAAGTTATTGAAAGTAAACTTGCTCAAATTAATTCTAATAATGACGTAGTAATTAGTGCTAGTGGAAGAACTGATGCAGGAGTACATGCTATTAATCAAAAAGCACACTTTACTCTTGATAGTGAAATAGAACCAAGTAGATTAAAACATTCATTAAATGAAATGTTACCACCAAGTATCTATATTAAAGATATTAAAGTAGTAGATGATAATTTCCATGCTAGATTTAATGTTAAAGAAAAAATATACCAATATAAAATTAATGTAGGAGAGTATAATCCTATAGAAGCTGAATATATTTATCAGTACTGTAAAGAACTTGATGTAAATAAGATGATAGAAGCTAGTAAACATCTTTTAGGTGAACATAACTTCAAATCATTTACTAAACCATCTAGTGAAGAAAAGTCATATATTCGTAAGATATATGATATTGACATTAAAAAAGACAAAGATATAATATACCTTACATTTAAAGGTAATGGTTTTATGAGATATATGGTTAGAAACTTAGTTGGAACACTAATTGAAGTAGGTAGTGGTAAGATTACTTCTGATGATGTTGCTAGAATTATAAATGCTGAAGATAGAAGAGATGCAGGAATATGTGCTCCTGCATGTGGGTTATATTTATATGATGTTATATATTAAAAAACACTCTTTTGTTTTGCTAATAGTTTTATTATTCCTGGTAGTCATATATTCTATTACTTATGGAAAATATAATAGTTTAGTTAACAAACATAATAATAGTGGTAATCTTATTAGAAAGAGTAGTTCTGGTAATATAGAATTAAGTGTTGATAAAGCTCTTAATTATGTTAACGAATATAAACTTGATTATTTAGATATTCTTAAAATAACATTTGATGATGTTAAAACTCTAACAAATCAGGATAAACTTAAGCTAGCTTATTACTATAATAAGAGTCAGTATGATTTAACTAGTGGAATTAGTTCTTCAAAGTATAATGAATATCTTACAAACTTATTTGGAAAGATAAGTGTTTCAAATGAAGATGTTATAGATAACAAAATTACTCTATTAAAATATAATAGTGATAGTGATACTTATAGATTTCTTTCTTCATCTAACAAAGATGAATCATTATCCACATATATTAGTGTTATAAGTTTCAATTATAGTGGAAAGTTATACACATTAAATGTAAACAAATTCTATGTTAAAGATAGTAATGTTTATTCTTCATATGAAGATTATTTAAATAATAAAAATGTATTATTTAGTATTCCAAATGATGAAGAAATAGTTAATTATATTAAGAATAGAATTATTATAGATTATGACACTTTTAGTGATAAGTTATATACATATATTTATAACTTTTCTACTACTAAAACATCTATATTCTTAAAATCGTATAATATAGTAAAATAATGGCTTAAAACCCTAAAAAAGTCTTGACTTTATTAGGGTTTTTTAGTACTATTTATATTGGTACATTATTTATATCCCATTAAGTAAGACGTGGGAAATCTTACTTAGAATTTTTTATTTAAAGAAAGGGAAGAAAATTATGAAAAATACTTACATGCAAAAAAAGGAAGACTTAGTTCGTAATTGGTATGTAATTGATGCTGAAGGTCTACCTGTTGGACGTGTTGCAGTTAAAGCTGCTCATGTTTTAAGAGGTAAACACAAACCAACTTACACTCCAAATGTTGACTGTGGAGATTTCGTTATCGTTGTAAATGCAGATAAAGCAATTTTAACTGGTAACAAAGATACACAAAAGATTTATTACAATCACAGTGGTTACACTGGTGGTTTAAGAGAAAGAACTGGAAAAGAAATGCTTGAAAAATACCCAACAGAAATGATTGAAAGAGCTGTTAAAGGTATGCTTCCAAATGGTCGTTTAGGACGTCAAATGTATAAAAAACTTTTTGTTTACACTGGAGCTGAACACAAACACGCTGCTCAAAAACCAGTTGAATTAAAGGTTAAATAAGGAGGATTTTAAATGAATAAAGTTTTTATTGGTACTGGTAGAAGAAAATCTTCAGTTGCTCAAGTTAAAATGGTTCCTGGTAAAGGAAAAATTACTGTTAATGGTAGAGACGTTGAAGAATACTTTCCATATGCTACAAACGTTATGGATTTAAAACAACCTTTAGTTGCTACAAACAACGAAAATACATTTGATATTGAAGTAAAAGTTAATGGTGGAGGATTCACTGGTCAAGCTGGTGCTATCCGTTTAGGTATTACAAGAGCATTATTAGAATACGATTCAGCTAATGAAGGTAAAGAAGATAGTTATAGAACTACTTTAAAAAGAGCTGGATTTGTTACTAGAGATCCTAGAGCAAAAGAACGTAAAAAACCAGGTCTTAAAGCTGCTCGTAGAGCTCCACAATTCTCAAAACGTTAATATTCTTTCTTGTATGTATAAGAAGTATATTGAAAAATATACTTCTTTTTTCTTGGTAATATAGTATAATTAATATAGATAAAAGGGACGTGAAGTATGAGATTAAGTAGTGATTGGAAAGACTATGAATGTATAAGCGCAGGTAATGGTGAAAAGTTAGAAAGATGGAATGATGTAATCTTAAGAAGACCAGATCCTCAAGCTATGTGGATAATTGAAAATGATAAATCTTGGAAGAATCCAGATGGTTTTTATCATAGATCTAATAAAGGTGGAGGATACTGGGATTTTAATAAGAAATTACCTGAATACTGGACAGTTTCTTATAAAGATTTAACATTTAAAGTTAGTCCAACTAACTTTAAACATACTGGATTATTTCCAGAGCAAGCTGTTAACTGGGATTTTATGATGGATAAAATTAAAAACGCATGTAGACCTATAAAAGTGCTTAATTTATTTGCTTATACAGGTGGTGCTACTATGGCTTGCTCTAAAGCGGGTGCTGTAGAAGTAGTACATGTTGATGCTTCAAAAGGTATGACTGAGTGGGCTAAAGAAAATATGCATTTATGTAATCTAGACGATCATAAAATACGTTTTATAGTTGACGACTGTTTAAAGTTTGTTGAAAGAGAAGCAAGACGTGGAAATAAGTATGATGCTATAGTAATGGATCCTCCAAGTTATGGTAGAGGACCTAATGGAGAGGTATGGAAGTTTGAAAAAAATCTTGATACTTTAATAAAGGCTTGTCTTAAGATAGTAAGTGATAAACCCTTATTTTTCCTTATAAATTCATATACTACTGGTATTTCAGGTACAGTTTTATATAACATTTTAAAGACCACTTTAGAACCAGTTTATGGTGGAAAAGTGGATTCTGGTGAAGTAGGACTTCCTATTACTCAAAATGGTTTAGTCTTACCTTGCGGAATATATGGAAGATGGCAATCTAATGATTAATGTTATTTATGAAGATAATCATTT
>JAEEGL011635417.1_pt1 | contig 14317 bp, 15 predicted proteins | sample 9134231 | NCBI WGS metagenome assembly JAEEGL01 (sample SAMN16246548, study PRJNA631951) | gut metagenome | biome: gut microbiome; feature: rumen; material: fiber-attached | host: Bos | place: Iran: Karaj | collected 2018-10 | reverse complement strand
TGTCGAGGTCTATCACCGCGCCGATGGCTCGTGCCCAGAGCCAGCCGCAGGTTAGAGTCCAGGAAAGCAAAGAGCTTAAAGAGATCATCGCCCGTCTCAACGAGCGATTGGACGAGCCCTTTGTCACCGTCAACACAGTGACCGGAGACAAGGGCATAAAGCAGGCGCAGGACGAGTACCAGCGCCTCATGAATAATAAATCACCGAAATCTAAGAGAAAATAGAGATAATATATTTACTTTTGCCGAAATAACTTAACTAAATTATTGAATTATGAACTGGACACAATTTTGGGATTATGGATATCCTGCATTAATGAGTGGTATTATTGCCTATCTATTTCAGAAATGGTATTCACATAAATTTGATAAAAAACTGAAATCATACGAGGCTGATCTTGAATTACTCAAGAAGAAAGATGAGATAAAATTTGATGTTACACATCGAGAGATGGTTAATAGATTCAGCAATTTATTTGATTTACTAGCGGATTTGATAAAAGATACATCTGCTTATTCTAGCACAATGTTGTCAATTGATGTTCAAGGAAGCGCATCAGACTCATATCAGGCTGTAATTAATAAACACAATATCTTAAAAACCAAGTTGATAGGAAGTTGCATTTTTTTACCTGAATATGTAGAAAAGAGCATCAATGAAATACTCAAATTATGTTCTGATCATGTTGGGACTCTATTTTCAATTAGTTTAGGGTACATGAGAGGAGAGATAGAGAAAATCGAAATATCAGAAGAAGAGTATTTGCTGGGTTACTCAATGAAAGAAATCGAAATGTATAACGAAGCAATCGAAAAGGATAATCGTACACCAAATATAATGTATGATGTGCTCTTTCATACAAAGTCAGATTCTGATAAAATGAAGTATCTTATAAAAAGAACAAAGTTCATTCGAAATATGGATATTGAGTTTATAAAGAACTATGAACAAAAAATTCATGATTTGCGTGATTTAATTAAGAGTTTTTTAGGCGTTAATAACTCCACTAATTTTAATAAATAGTTTGAATTAGAAGTCGAATTGCACGTCTTTTCTAGTCATACGCGGTTAATTTACCTTTGTGGCAAATCAACCGCTTTTGTTTATGATACTCACCATCAACGGGCAGCAAGCCGCCCTCAAGAAAGGCTCGTCAATAGAGTATGTATCGGAGAACCGCATCTTCACCGATGCCGACGACTACTCCATGGAGATAGAACTGCCGCTGGCAGATTGTCCGCAGAACCTTGACATCTTCGGCATGATCACCCGCAGGGCCGTGGACACGGGCGACATCCTCTTCGACGCGCTGCGGCAGGCCACAAACTGCTGCAAAAATGGTGCAAGCCGAACGTAGAGCCAAGCTCGCTTGAGCTATGCTAAGGCGCAGCCCAGTTTATCCAACCGCGGTGCCGTCGTGATCACCGGCATCTCGCAGGAAGCCGTCAAGGTGCAGTTTCTGGAGAGACGCAGCTACCAGAACTTCTTCCCCCGATTCGATTAGACTAGTCTAATATAAAATAGTGTTGAAATTCATGGATTTAAACTTGAACTTCAACACTCTCAAAAGTTGAGCGGTAGACGGGACTCGGACCCGCGGCCCTAAGCTTGGGAAGCTTATGCTCTACCAACTGAGCTACTACCGCAATTGTCAGCCACTTTAGGGCTGATAGTATCGTTCTTTAGGCGTCGGTCTCGTTGATGACTTCGGTGACGCTGTCGCCGTCTTCGGTTTCAAAGTAACGGACCGTCAATGTGTCGTTGATGGCCCATGAGGCACGGTGCTCGCCATCCAAATCGGGATAAGAGAACTCGATGGTGTCCTCACCGACCTTGAGATATACGCTGTTCATTGCGCCGTCAACGGCTACACCAGTAACCTCCAATGCTTCTTCTACCTGAGCCTGCACGATGGTATCGACGAGCTGATCTTGCTGCTGGTTATTGTCGGACTGTCCTGTACAGGAAACTGCCAGGATTGCAGCGAATGCGCTTAATGCAAGAATTGACTTTTTCATATCAGAATTCGAGCTTTAGTAAATCGTTTGTTTCGTGACGGCAAAATTACATTATTTTATCTACTGGACAAAAATGTGCCTGATTTTTTAGGAGATGGCACACGGCCAACAACTTCTAGAAATTGTAGTTGTCGTTGTCGAGGCTATCCATCTCTTCAAAGTCAGAGATTTCGTCTTCGTCATACTCCTCGTCACCATAGAACTCGCTCTTGTCGATAGCATCGATGTTGTTGGCATCGGGAATTTTGGGGATGGTGATAAATTCCGTGATGTCCATGCTCTCGGCAGGAGGATTCCCCACTTTTCTTTCACAAAGTGGGTCATGGAGCGTCTTGCCGGGAATGACCTCCTTGAGTTTCACCTTGAAGAATCGCTCGGTCATGTAGTCAAAGACGAACTTCATGCGTTGTCCTTCATCTTCCAGCAATTCATCAAGCTGTGTGTCATCCATAATCCAGATGTCCTCGTCGCTATCACTACCCATGTCCATGCAAGTGACTTCCTTTTCCTTGTTCCACTCGTCATCACAGATATAGAAAGAGTCCATCTGCTCTTTGTCGTAACCGGCAGAATCGAGAATGACGTTGCGCAACTGCATGAATGTAGCAGTGGAATCAATAGCAATCTGCAACTTGAAGTTATCGGTTTCGTCTGAGACTATGACAAATTTGTAGATCATAATGAATTAAGTTCTATTATTGGTTTGATGTTGCGAAATTACTAATACATTTTTATCAAACAAGTGTTTTTCGGTTTTTTTTTCTAGATAAGGCTGAAAAAACGGTTAATCACGTGCATTAATGAATGAAACCATGCCTCAACAGGCATGGTTTCACATTATAATAATATAAAATATCAATCAGTTGTGTTAGGGAACGAGTCCGTAGGAACGGAAGACCTTTTGGATCTTTTCCAACGCATAGCTCACTTGTTCATGGGTGTGGGTTGCCATGAGGCTGAAACGGATGAGTGTGTCGTTGGGGGCGACAGCAGGTGAAACGACGGGGTTAACAAAGATTCCCTCGTTGAGCAGATCGCGCGTGATAGCGAAGGTCTTGTTGTTGTCACGGATGAACAATGGGATGATGGGGGTTTCGGTGTGTCCGATCTCGAATCCCATTTCACGGAATCCCTGCAATGCCTCACTCGTTATGGCCCAAAGGTGCTCTTGACGTTCAGGCTCTGAGATAAGGATGTCGACAGCCTTCATTGCCGCAGCCGTCGATGCGGGTGTGATGCTTGCAGTGAAGATGTAGCTGCGTGAGTGGTGTCGCAGATAATTGGTAATGATCTTGTCGGTAGCGATAAAGCCGCCAAGTGATGCAAATGATTTCGAGAAAGTGCCCATGATGAGATCCACTTCGTCCCGTAATCCAAAATGGTCACACACTCCACGGCCGCCTTCACCAAAGACTCCGATGCCGTGCGCCTCGTCAACCATGATGTTGGCGTTGTATTTGTGTGCCAGGTCCACGATGTCGGGGAGCTTGCAGACGTCACCCTCCATCGAGAAGACGCCGTCGGTGACGATGAGCTTTATACGATCGGGCTCACACTTCTTGAGCTGAGCCTCCAGCGAAGCCATGTCGTTGTGCTTATACTTCAACGAATTGGAGAACGAGAGTCGGCGTCCTTCGATAATCGATGCATGGTCCTGTTCGTCCCAAAGGATATAATCATCACGTCCGGTGAGGGTTGAAATGACGCCCAGGTTGACACCGAAGCCGGTGCTATAGATCATAGCATCCTCCTTGCCCTCGTATTCGGCGAGTTTTCGCTCAAGTTCCTTGTGCAGGTCGAGCGTACCGTTGAGGAATGGTGAACCGGCGCATCCTGTACCATATTTCTGAGTTGCCTCGATTGCGGCTTGCTTAATGCGCTCGTCGTTTACCAGGCCTGAATAGCAGTTGGATCCGAACATGAGCACCTTCTTGCCATTCATGATGACTTCGGTGTCCTGTTCGCTAGAGATAGCACGGAAATAGGGATAGATGCCGGCAGCTTTGGCTTTCTGCGGCTCATCGTAACGTGCTAACTTGCTCTGTAATAGATTCATATTCTAATATCTGATTTCTTGTTTCGTCACTGAAAAAGCTATGTTCGCAATGACTTCACTTTAAAATTGGCTGCAAATATATAAAAATAATCTTTAATAGAATGTTAAAAAGACATCTTGAATTGATTTTTAATCAAAAAAGTAAGGCTGAAAACACCTATTTTTCATCGTTTCCTGCCCCGTTAATAATTTTTAAAACAAGAAATCCAGTGGGTACACACAATGACGATGAAAATCAGTCACGGTCCACGTCGTCCATTTCGAGCTCAGCATTCTGGATCAAGTCATAATCAGAGAACTCCATACCATCAAAGTCGCCATCTTCAAACATAAGATAGTCTTGCCTGAAACAACTCGTTGCCGAAACCATAAACGCCATCAGGACGGCAATCAACACAAGATACTTGAAAAACCTTTTCATGAACACTTGAATTTCTTTTATAGACTGCAAAATTAACGAAAAAATCAAAAGTGGGGCATGATTATTGAGAAAAAACTGTAATTTAGCGGTTCAAATTATCAAAACGCATTAGGACAATGGATCTATTTGAACAGCGAATCAAGGAATTGCGTGAGCTCATCAATTGTCACAACCACAACTATTATGTGTTGAACGCACCATCGATCAGCGACCAGGAATTTGACGCGTTGCTGCGTGAGTTGCAGGATTTGGAACGCGATTATCCTCAGTATCAAGACCCTCTGTCACCCACTCAGCGAGTAGGTAGCGACATCACCAAGGGTTTCACCCAGGTGCGCCATGAGCGTCCGATGATGTCACTGTCTAACAGTTACAGCATTGAAGAGGTCCAAGATTTCCTGCGTCGAGCCCAAGACGGGCTGGGTGGCGAATCGAGCGAGATTGTGGGTGAGATGAAATATGACGGTACATCGATTTCGGTCACCTATGAGCACGGTCGCCTGGTGCGTGCCGTGACTCGTGGCGACGGTGTACAGGGCGATGATGTTACCGCCAACGTCATTACCATCAAATCGGTGCCGCTTGAGATCATGGGCGCTGAGAACCTGCCGGAACGTTTTGAGGTGCGCGGAGAAATCTTGTTGCCCTGGAAGAGTTTTGAGAAACTCAACGAGGAACGCCAATTCAACGAGGAACCGCTGTTTGCCAATCCACGCAATGCTGCCGCCGGCACACTCAAGCTGCAAAACAGTGCCGAAGTGTCCCGTCGTGGCCTGGACGCTGTTTTCTACTATTTGCTTGGCGAGAATCTGCCGTTTGAAACGCACTACGACAGCATCATGGCTCTCAAACAATGGGGATTCAAAACAGGCGTAATGAGCATCTTGCCCAGTATTGACGCTGTGAAAGATTTTATCGGCTACTGGGATGTGGAACGCAAGCAACTGCCTGTCGCTACCGATGGACTTGTGTTCAAGATCAATTCGCTGCGCCAACAGCTGAACCTGGGGGCAACAGCAAAAAGCCCTCGCTGGGCCATCGCCTACAAGTTTGCTCCCGAGCGTGAGAGCACCAAGCTGCAATATGTGTCCTATGAAGTGGGCCGAACTGGAGTCATCACACCCGTTGCCAACCTTGACCCCGTGCTGCTGAGCGGAACCATCGTCAAGCGTGCCTCGCTGCACAATGCCGACATCATTAAGCAACTTGACATTCATGAGAATGATGTCGTTTATGTTGAAAAAGGCGGCGAAATCATTCCAAAAATTGTTGGCGTAGATGAGAAGCAGCGTCAACCCGGCAGCATGCCTATCACATTTGTCACGCACTGCCCATCTTGCGGCTCACAGTTAATCCGTATCGAGGGCGAAGCGGCATGGGTATGTCCCAACAAGTGGGGCTGCAGCCCGCAGATATGCGGCCGCATCGAGCATTTTGTGGGCCGCCATGCAATGGACATCGATGGCATTGGTGAGGAAGTAGCCGTTATCCTCAATAAGAGTGGCCTTGTCAATGACGTTGCCGACCTGTATGATCTCACTCTTGACAAGCTCATGGCGCTTGACCGTTTCCAGGAGAAGAGTTCGCAACGCATCCTGCGAGGCATTGCTGCCAGCAAGACGGTGCCCTATGCCAGAGTGATTTTCGCCCTGTCCATTCCCTTTGTCGGCGAAACGACAGGCAAGGTGCTGGCGCGTCACACCCGTGATATTGACACATTGATGACGATGCCTGCCGAGGAACTGGCTTCCATACCCGAAATTGGCCCCAAGATTGCCCAGTCGATAGTTGATTTCTTTGCCGAGGAGCGCAACCGTAACATCGTTGAACGGCTGCGGATGGCAGGGTTACAAATGTCGCTGAGTGAAGAGGAGAAAGCAGGCCAAAGCGACGTGCTCATGGGCAAGAAAGTGGTAATCAGCGGTGTTTTTGCCAAGCACTCCCGCGAGGAATACAAAGCGATGATTGAGCAAAACGGCGGAAAAAACGTGAGCAGCATCTCGAGTGCTACAAGTTTTATCCTTGCAGGCGAGAATATGGGTCCCGCCAAGCTGGAAAAAGCGCGCAAACTGGGAATAGACATCATCAACGAAGAACAATTCCTGGAAATGCTGCAACAAACAGGCGATGAGTGATGAAACGGATTGCACAATTCATACTGCTGCTGTCATTAGGATTCATGACTGTTCAAGGCCAAGAAATAGAGCGATTCGTCACAACGTTGCTCGAGAAATATCCGTCAGCCAGGTTGCTTGACATCTACAAATCGAGTTTTCAGGACTTCATGGGTGCCGAGCATCTTGTGGGGGACAGCGAATCGGCACGGGCATATCTGGAACAGGAGCTAGCCACCATTAACGCAACAGCATTGCAACCATGGTATTACGAGCCCTGCGGTGTCGAGGGCCGCTATGTGCGGGTGAGCCTTCTTGCTGTCATTGACGGGAAAGTGCCAATGGAACTGTTGCTCGATGCCTTTATTCAGAGTGCGAACAGTATTGAACGTCCCAGCGTAGAACAGTGGAATGAACGCTGGCAGCAGATGCTTGTTGCCATTGATGCCATGAAACTTGATCTTCCTCATCAAGAGGAAGACAAAGCCTTCATACAGGAAGTCCTGTCCATGGGGAAATATGCCATCAGCCACTCACCTGAATACCGTGAGGCTTATTCTCCGCATTACCGCATCGTCAAGCGCGAAATCTTTGAAAATGAGCTATTGCCGTTGATTGACCGTTAGCTCTCCCCTGCCCTTGAAGCCACGACAAAAAAATGCGCCCCGCTCAATTGCCGGTTAATGAGCGGGGCGCGGCTTTGATTAATCATCTATTACCGGCGTTTGTCAGGCCTAAAGCCTGTTAATCAGAGTGTGTCGTTCAGAGTTTAATGTTCGTTTGTTTTTACCTGTGATCTTTGTCACGGTAAGGCAATATCTCGCCATAGATGGTGATGTCCGGACCGCCCGAGATGGTGGCCATGGCGCGGTTGCTCTTGTTGAACAGCGTGATGAAAACCGTTGCATTGACCGAACTGCCGACCAACTGGTATTCCATATAGACATCGCCATTGTCAAGTGTCCTTAGTCGCTTGTTGCGCACTACACCTTTGCCGGTCCATCCACCCAGGCCATTGGATCCAGGAAATCCTGTATTGAGTGCGAACTGGATGATACCGTCTTCGGCCTGCACGAGAACGAAATTTGAATTCCTGCTAATATCGTAATGGCGGTACCCCATGGTGCCAATGCGAATGTTGTCGGCAACAAGGACAAAGTAGCCTCGTCGCATAGAGTTGGCAGCTTTGGCATGGGCCATTTCGTCATTATGCTCACGCAGCCGTTTCTCACGCTCCTTGATTTCCTGCTCGGTTTCCTCGACAGGCTGAGCGGGTGTTATCATCTCGAGTTGCACATCGGCAGACTCGATATCCACTTCACCCTTGTCTTGGGCGGTAGCGCAGAATCCAGCCACCAAGAGCACTCCTAAAGTCAAAATTATTTTCTTCATATTAAAAGCAGACTTGAGATTCTTTAATTTATATTTGTTAGACGATGTTCAAGCATTTTTGTTTAATTTTGCAAGTCAAAAAACTGCAAAAAAGATGGAAAGAAAGAATAAACTGAAATTGAGCTCTCGGCTATTGATCCTGTTGTGCTTGATGTTTGTGGGGTTGATTGTATCCACAATATTGATGACCATGATTGAGGAATTGGGACTGCTGGCAATGCTTAGCATTCAGGATATCATGGCATTCATTATTCCAGCCGTTGTTGCCTTGGCCATCTTTTATCGCCGTCCGTTGCATGTGATGTGGCTTGACCGTGCGCCGTCATGGGTTTCGATCGGTGTTGTAGTCGCCTTCTATATCGTTTCATTGCCTGCAATGAACTGGCTCGTGGCTGCAGGTGAGGCCATGACGTTGCCCTCATGGATGAGCGGCATTGAGCAATGGATGCGGACTACTGAAGATGCTGCCGCCGCCACCACTGCCGAATTGCTTGACATCAGCACCATTAGTGAATTACTTTCCAGTATCTTTGTCGTGGGTTTGATGGCAGGCCTGAGCGAGGAAATGCTCTTTCGCGGCGCGATGTTACGCACAATGCAGGACAGCCGCCTTGGCACCCACGCCGCAGTGTGGATCGTTGCCATCATCTTTAGCGCCATACATCTTCAGTTTTACGGCTTTATTCCCCGCATGTTGCTTGGGGTATGGCTAGGTTATCTGCTCGTGTGGACGCGCAGCCTGTGGGTTCCCATCATTGCCCACACGCTCAACAACAGCACAGTGGTCTTGTTCAGCTACCTCACAAATATTGGCCTTGTTCCTGAAGGCTATGGCGACAATCTGGGTGTTCCACCTTCCGGGACATTCCCCTGGTTTGCCATGTTGAGTTTTGCTGTGAGCATCTGCCTTGCCGTTTGGGCACATCACTACTTCATCAAACGTGAATCAGCGAGAGAGCATTTCTAACTATTGATTGATCAATCATCATCATTCTTTTTCTCTAAATTATTGGGGAAAATTAGTTGTCAGTTGGGGAAAATGCGTTACCTTTGTAGGTTAGAGTGTTCCCATCTGGCTACAAGTGTTTGTCAGATGTGATTTAAGTATTTAAAAATAAACCTTTTAGAATTAGATATCAACTCACTAAAACATATAGAATTATGATGAAGAAATTTATCCTTATTGTGTGTGGCTCTTTTGTGGGCGCATTCCTAGCGTTCATTTTTTTCATGATTGCAGCCATGATTATGAGTTTTGGCATCATGGGATCAATGGCGTCGATGGGTTCCAAGAAGACCGTTAGCGTCGGTAAGCATTCCATCCTGAAGATTGACCTCGGCACCGTAATCAGTGAACGTGGCGGAAATGATCCGATTGACATGATGTCGCTGATGCAGGGTGAAGGCATGCCTTCCAGCCTGGGACTGAACACTGTTGTGTCGGCTATTGAGAATGCTGCCGAGAACGACAAGGTGGATGGCATTTATATCGAATGTAACGGCGTGAGCGCCGCTCCTGCCACACTCGAGAAGGTGCGCAGGGCACTCAAGCAATTCAAGAAAAGCGGTAAGTGGATTGCTGCCTATGGCCATGAGGGCATCAACCAAGCCGATTACTATCTGGCCAGTGTTGCCGACAGCATTTATCTGAACCCAGTAGGGTCAGTTGACGTGCATGGTTTGGGTGGCATGACTCCCTACATGAAGAAACTGCTTGACAAGGTAGGCGTCGAGATGCAGATCGTGCGTGTGGGTACTTTCAAAAGTGCCGTCGAGCCTTATATGCTTGAAGACATGAGCGAAGCCAACCGCCTGCAAACAGAGCACTATCTGGGTGTTATCTGGAAAGAGATGCGCGACAACATCGCCAAGGACCGCAAGTTGCAATCAGATGCATTGAACACATTGTGTGACAGTGTTGTAGTTACATTCAAGACCGATCGCCTGCTCAAGGAGAAATTGGTTGATAAACTGGTTTACCGCAACCAAATGGAAGACATCCTGCGCGGCCGCACCGATGTGGATAAGAAAGATGATTTGAACTATGTATCGCCCGACGATCTTGCAGATGACTTGGAGGCTACAGCCAGTGGCGACCACATTGCAATCGTTTATGCCGTAGGTGAGATTGACGGTTCACCGAGCATTGGCTCTATCGAAGAGGGAATCAATAGCGACAAACTGTGTGAGACCATTCTCAAACTTAGAGATGATGACAACGTCAAGGGTATGGTATTCAGGGTGAATTCGCCGGGCGGCAGCGCCTTTGGCAGCGAGCAGATTTGGAAAGCCATCATGGACTTCAAAGCTGCCGGCAAACCTGTTGCCGTGTCGATGGGCGACTATGCCGCATCAGGTGGCTACTATATCTCCTGCTGCTCGGACCGCATCTTTGCTGAACGCACAACCATCACGGGCTCTATCGGCATCTTTGGCATGATTCCTTGCGCCAGCGAACTCATCGAGAACAAGCTGGGCGTCCACATGGCCACAGTGAAGACCAACGAAAACGCAGACCTGTCACCCATCTACAAGAAGCTTACCCCTGCTCAAAAGGGTGCCTTGCAGAACATGATTAATGAGGGTTATGAACTCTTTACCAAGCGTTGCGCCGACGGTCGTCACGTGACACAAGACTCTATCAAGCAGATTGCTGAAGGCCGCGTGTGGGACGGTGTTACTGCCAAGCAGATTGGACTGGTGGACGAGTTTGGCGGAATCAGCGAGGCCGTGGCATGGGTAGCCAACAAGGCCAAGTTGGGCAACGAGCCCAAGACTCAGAACTATCCTGCGCTCGAGGATCCCTTCATGTCGCTGCTCGACAAGTATATGGTTGCCCGTTACGAATCCCGCCTGCAAGGCGAGATGGGGTTGCTGTATGACTGGCACAAGCAGTTGCAGCGCATTCTGGGCCGTGACCAGGTTCTGTGCCTGGTGTCGGAAGTAGAAATCAATCTTTAATTATTTGTTACACAGTCAACAGAAAAAAGGTCTTGAATCTCAATGAGTATTGACCTGTCCAAAATACTGAACAAGGACCAGCGCAAGTCCATCATGGACGCAATGCTGACGCCATTCTCATGGGGTTATGGTGCTGGCGTGTGGTTGCGCAATACCGCTTTTGATCTGGGCGTGCTGCCACAGGAGGAGTTTGACGTGCCTGTTGTGTCGGTGGGAAACATCACCGTTGGCGGCACCGGCAAGACGCCTCATGTGGAATACATCATCGAGGCCCTGTATCGCCGTTATCATGTGGCGGTACTGAGCCGAGGTTACAAGCGCAAGACCAAAGGGTTTATTCTGGCAAGCAACAACATGACGCCCCGCGACATCGGCGATGAACCCTATCAGATTTTCACCAAATACAGCGGACTGATTACGCTCGCCGTGTGTGAAAACCGTCGCAAAGGCATCCGCGAGCTGTTGCGAATTGACCCCGACATCAACCTGATTCTGCTGGATGACGGTTTCCAGCATCGCTATGTCAAGCCCAAGGTAAACATAGTGCTAGCGGACTATAACCACCCCCCGTATGACGACAAGTTGATGCCGTTAGGGACACTTCGCGAGCCAGCTCGCAACGTGTTGCGCGGAGATTTTGTTGTCGTGACCAAGTGTCCGAGCGATATTACCGCCATGGACATCAGGATGGTGAAAAAGAACCTGGGATTGTTTCCTTATCAAGGCTTGTTCTTCAGCAACATCCGTTATGCCGACCCTGTGCCGGTATTCCCTGTCCAGTCGCCTCAACTCACATCGTTGCAGTGGTTGCGTGAAGACGATGCGATACTGTGCCTGACCGGCATTGCTACACCCAAGCCGTTGGTGCGTTACCTGCGCCAGTATTCGGCTCGTGTCAAGGTTATGCACTTCGACGATCACCACTTCTTCACGCGCAGGGATTTTACCGACATTTTTAAGGTTTATCACAAACTGGAAGGCAAGCGCAAGTTCATCATCACGACCGAGAAAGACGCGGTTCGCATTATGAATAATCCTTATTATCCACCCACGCGCCGCAACTGCATTTTCTATATCCCGATGAAAGTGGGATTTCTGGAGATGGAAGGCATCAACTTCATTGACGAACTGGTCAAGAAAATTGATGAACAAGATTCCGTTTCATAAATCTAATTCTTATTTGTTATCACAAAACTAAAGAAAGGACTTTTCTAATGGCACAAGACATTAACTGGTTGGCTCGCATCCAAGAGACCAGCGATTTTATCAAGAGCCGCGTAAATAACAAGCTACCGAAAACGGCCATCATCCTGGGCACAGGTCTGGGAGCTGTTGTGGATCACATCAATATCGAGATTGAAATCCCCTACGGCGAGGTTCCCAACTTCCCTGTATCTACCGTACAGGGCCACAAGGGCCGCCTCATCTTCGGTACCCTGGGCAACAAATATATCATGGCCATGCAGGGCCGCTTCCACTACTATGAGGGCTACACGATGCAAGAAGTCACCTTCCCCGTTAGGGTAATGAAGGCCCTGGGCATCAAAACGCTGTTTGTGTCCAACGCATCGGGAGGCATGAACCCGGATTTCAAGGTGGGCGACCTGATGGTCATTACCGACCACATCAACGTGTTTCCCGAGCATCCGCTGCACGGTAAGAACATCGACGAACTGGGTCCCCGCTTCCCAGCGATGGTCGATGCCTACAGTCCGCGCTTGATTCAAATGGCACGCGACATTGCCAAGGAGAAAGGCATCCGTCTGATGGAAGGCGTTTATGTGGGCACTCAGGGCCCAACGTTTGAGACGCCAGCAGAATACCGCTATTTTTGGCGCATTGGCGGCGATGCTGTGGGCATGAGCACCGTTCCCGAGGTGATTGTGGCTCGCCATGGCGAGATTGAGGTATTCGGCATTTCCATCATCACCGACCTGGGTGTTGAGGGGGCTGTTGAGAAGGCTTCGCATGAAGAAGTGCAGAAGGCTGCTGCAGCAGCACAACCCATCATGGCGATGCTGGTGCAGGAGATGATCAACCGATTTGACGAGTTGTAATTAGGCTTTAGGTGTTTGGCTTTAGGCTATAGGTTTTTGAGGGTTAAACTGAAAAACGACATTGCATGAAAGAAACTGAGATTTCGACGCTTGGCGAGTTTGGACTCATCGAGCACTTGACTCGTTCATTCCCTGTTCGCAACGAATCCTCCCGCAGGGGTGTTGGTGACGATTGTGCCGTTATCAATTATGGCAAAGACCGCGAAACCCTTGTCACTACTGATTTGCTGCTCGAGGGCATCCACTTCGACTTGACCTATGTGCCCTTGATGCACTTGGGCTATAAGGCCATCGTGGTGAACCTGAGTGACGTGTATGCCATGAACGGAACGCCACGCCAAGTGACGGTGTCGCTGGGCATCAGCAAACGGTTCACGCTTGAACACATTGAACAGTTGTATGAGGGCATGCGTATTGCTTGTGAGCATTACGGTGTGGATCTTGTGGGAGGTGATACCAGCGCGTCGGTCACGGGACTCATTATCAGTGTCACTTGCCTGGGTGAGGCCGCCCATGACGACATCGTTTATCGCACAGGTGCAAAAGATACTGACCTGATTTGCGTAAGCGGCAATCTGGGTGCTGCCTACATGGGGTTGCAACTGCTGGAACGTGAACGGCAAGTCAGTGCCGGAATGAAGGAAGGTGAATTTGAACCCGACTTTGCCGGCAAGGAATACATCATTGAGCGCCAACTTAAGCCCGAAGCACGCCGCGACGTCATCGAGGAAATGCGTGAATTGGGCATCCGTCCCACCGCCATGATGGACGTTAGTGACGGACTGTCGAGCGAACTGCTTCACATCTGCAAGGATTCGGGTGTGGGATGCCGGGTGCATGAGGAACGTATTCCTATCGATTACCAGACTGCACTCATGGCCGAGGAATTGAACATGAACCTCGTAACTGCTGCCATGAACGGCGGTGAAGATTACGAGCTTCTGTTTACTGTTCCCCTTGCCGACCACGATAAAATAGCACGCATGAAGACAGCACGACTTATCGGACACATTACCAAGCCAGGCTTGGGTGCCTATATGGTTACCCGCGACAACCAGGAACTGGAAATCAGAGCACAAGGTTGGAATGCCTTTACCCAAGAAGATGCTTCTAAGGGCAATAAAGACCAATGACAAAACAGTATAAATGCAGTAAAGAAGAGGGTGTGTCATAATTCAGTTATGGCTCACCCTCTTTGCAAATCAACCGTCTGAGAATGCGATATTTTTCAGGCGGCTGTTTTTTCTGTGTTTTGCCAGAACATCCGATTCTCATGGAGTAAAAATTGAACTGTGACG